>Ga0247608_10000880_pt1 | contig 44871 bp, 41 predicted proteins | sample 176DNAGHGlowgp2_FD_193490 | JGI IMG/M metagenome (GOLD analysis project Ga0247608, IMG submission 193490) | Sheep rumen microbial communities from Palmerston North, Manawatu-Wanganui, New Zealand - 1766 DNA GHGlow gp2 | ecosystem: Host-associated > Mammals > Digestive system > Stomach > Rumen ...
GCATATGAAAGAATTACACGTTGCTAAATGAATAATGGAACATTCACTAAATGATAATAGAAAAATGATAAAGAATAAATGACTATGAAAAAGGTATTATTAACATTGGCATTGCTGCTCACGCTCACAACGGGTATGCAGGCAGCAGGACAGAAGCACCGTCATACGCCACGTCAGGAAAAGGTGGATTCAACGAACAAAGATGCTGTTGTTGTGTATTCGGATACGACGAGTATGGATACGATGACGACGACGAAGCATAAGGGTAAGGTGACCATTACCACACCGACATCGCCTTGGAGTTCAAATACCGTAACCTACGAGATGGACGACGAGAACTTTGGCAGCATGTTGAAACATCTCTTTGTTGATATGGATAGCAATGGCATTGCAGGCATGTTCTTCGTACTGGGTGTGTTGCTCATCCTCTTCGTGCTGGCTCCTGTGCTGATTATCATTGCACTGTTCTATTTCATCAACAAGAATCGCAAGGAGAAGATGCGTCTGGCACAGATGGCCATGCAGCAGGGACAGCCCATTCCCGATCAATTGCTGAAAGAGAACCCAATCGATAGCGATGACGAATATCAGAAGGGCATGCGTCAGTGCTTCGTTGGCGTAGGACTGATGGTTTTCTTAGGCTATGCCGCTGGTCAGGTAGGTTTTGGTATTGGTGCCCTGGTGTTCTGCATCGGACTGGGTAAGGTGTTTGCTTCGAAAACGGCACAGAAGAGAAATGATAAGAATAACGAATTAAATCAGCATAATTATGACTAAGAAATTACAACGTAGCAACGATCGCGTGTTAGGCGGCGTTTGCGCAGGATTCGCAGAGTATATGGACTTCGATCCAGTAGCTGTTCGCTTGGGTTATGCAGCTCTGACGCTGTTTACTGCCTTTGCAGGTATTCCTTTCTACATTGTGGCGTGGATCATCATTCCCGCTAAGACTCAATTGTAAAATAGAAAATAGTCAAGTCGTAAATGACCACTGATATCTCTCTCGTTGCACAGGTGGCGGTGTTCGGCAATAGACGGGCTTTCGACGAGCTCGTACGCCGATACCAGTCACCTGTGCGCAGGTTCTTCCTGAGCCAGACGCTGGGAGATAGTCAGTTGAGTGACGATTTGGCACAAGATACGTTTATCAAGGCATATACCAACATCCGCTCTTTCAAGGGGCTGGCGTCGTTTCAGACGTGGTTGATGCGTATTGCCTATAACGTGTTATACGATTATACGCGCAGAAACCATCCGACTGAAGATGTGGACGCAGTATCTCAACGATCAGGTACTGAGAATACTTCATTGAAAATGGACCTATATGCTGCATTAGCGCTATTAAAGCCTGACGAACGGACGTGTATTACCCTGCAACTCATTGATGGATACGATATAGCAGGCATTGCAAAGATTACAGGTATTAAAGATGGCACGGTGAAGTCACACCTGTCGAGAGGTAAGGAAAAGTTAGCAACCTATTTAAGACAAAATGGATATGATAAATAAAGATGAACGCTTGCTTCAGCAGTTTTTTAGCGAAGCAGCAAACCAGACAATAGAAGACAACGGTTTCACAGAACGTGTGATGAGCCAGTTGCCAGTTGCTTGCCATACTCAGCAAAAGCGCTTTGTGCGTATATGGAATACTGTTTTCATTACCCTCTTTGTTGTACTGTTCATCGTCTTTCATGGTTGGGAGTTACTGGCTGTCCAGCTCGAGGTAATGTTGCGTACGCTGGCAACACAATCGTTCAGCATCAATCTGCTGATGCTGTTCACGATAGTGTTCGGCCTATTGTTGGTAGGTACTGGTGAGGTTATTTCTTCGGAGTTAGCCCGTAAGTAGTTCTCAGCACAATAAATTCTGTACGACGATTCAGCTGGTTGCATTGCTCCTGCTGTTCCTCGTTCTCTAGCGTCTTGATGAATTCTTCCGTCAAGACGTCGTTCTCTTTTAGGAAGGGATACTTCTCCGTCAGTTTCTTGCGCACAGTCTTGGGCTTCTCCTTGCCATAACCCATTGGTGTCAGACGGTCTGATTCGATACCTTGTTCCACCAGATACTGCACTACCGTCTCTGCACGTTTTTGTGACAGTTGTTTGTTGTATTCAGCTGGACCCTTGTAGTCGCAGTGTGCACTGAGTTCGATGGTTACGTTAGGATTTTCCTTAAGCAGTACCACCAACTTATCGAGTGACTCTTTCGATTCTGGACGCAGGGTGGCTTTATCGAAATCATAGAAGATGTTGTCTATCATCACTGGAGCAGTAATGGAGGCCAATGGGAACTGAAGTACATATTCCGTCGATTCATCGACTGAGTCGACGCGCAATTGTTCCTGATGGTTCAGGAACCCCTTGCAGGTGCCTAATAGTACATAGTCTACGTTAGGCTTGATTTCCTGTACAAATGACCCGTCGCCTTTTACACTGAGTTTCAGGTTTGTTCCATCGTTGCCAATCAGATATACCTGTGCCTGAGGCAGTTCATAGCCTTCGGCCTCATATACCCAACCCTTGACGGTTTGGATGATATCGGGCTTCTCAAATGAGTAGATGTGGTCCCAGCCCTTGCCGTCACCACGATTCGACGAGAAGAAACCTTTGTTCTTCATACCTTCGAAGGTCATGCCGAAGTCGTCGCCCTGCGAATTGAGCGGATAGCCTGGGTGTTCGATGACATAGAGTTGGGCATTCTTCGAAATGTTATCATGAGTCTCAATAGGTTTGGCAATATAGATGTCCAAACCACCCATGCCCTCATGTCCATTACTCGAGAAGTAGAGGTCGCCATTAGGACGGAATGTGGGGAACATCTCGTCGCCTGCTGTGTTGATGGGGGCTCCAAGGTTCTCGACACCTCCCAAACCACTACTGGTCAGACGTACGCGCCAAATGTCGTATCCGCCCTTGCCGCCAGGCATGTTACTTGTAAAGTAGAGCCATTCGCCATCGGGACTGACAGCAGGATGGGCGTAGGCTGATAGCGTGTCGCGTGTCAGTGCCAGTTCTGTTGCTTTGCTCCATGCGGCATCCGAACGTTGACTAGTGGCGATATTGGCATAGCGTGGATACTGGCCATCTGTTTTGCATTGCGTCAGGTACATGGTTCGTCCGTCGGGTGTGAACGAACAGGCACCTTCTTCACCATCACTGTTCAACTCAGAATCTATGACCTCAGGACGTTGCCATTTGCCTTTGTCGTCTTTTATGGAAACAAAGATGTCGGCATTCTTCGTGCCAGTGATGCCACTTAATTCGTCGCCCTTGGCCTGATTGCGAGTGGAAGTGAAGAACAACTGGTTAAAGTCTTCACCCGTCAGCATGGGCGAATATTCCGAACGTCGTGAGTTAAAGAAGTTCTCACGCTTGACGATATACCGAGAACCTTCCTCCTTCCAGATTGGTGCTTTCTGAGCTGAACGTAGTCCAGCCTTTGCCTGTTGTTCGTAACTTCGTGAATCCTTGAAGGCGTAACTTTTAATAGAATCCAATGCCGTCTGGTAGTTCTTGGCAGCTTCTTTGTAGTTTCCGCTCTTCATCAACTGTTCAGCCAAATGCAGATAAGTCAACGAGTCTGTCTGTTTATAACGAACAGCATTGTTATAGGCCGCAATAGCTTTCTGTGTGTAGTTGATGCGTCGGTAGCTTTCAGCCATCTTTAACGCTCGCTTACCTCTTAGTGCTCGCTCTTTGGCAGGCGTCTGTGAGTAAGCTTTCTTATATTGTGCTGCAGCATCATAATATTCACCAAGGGCATAGTATTTATCCCCTTTTTTCATAGCTTGTTCTGCACCACATCCCGTTAAGATTACTAACAGGAAACAGCCGAATGCTAATAGCCAATAATTCTTCATACCATATCTATAACGAATTTCTATACTTTTTATTATAGATAGGCATCAATAAAATATATCAGTCGTCAGGATTACCCTTGTAGTGGTATGGTTTCAACATGGGGTTGTCGCCTAGGTCCATTTCAGGTATGCCTCCATCCTTAATGAGCTTGTCCTGCTGCTTGCCGCGTACGTTACCTTCTGCCATCAAGAAGTCATCATAATTGAGGAAAGGAATAACGCATCCAAAGATACCGATACCTTCGCGCATTCCATCTGGATGCAGGTTGTTGGTTATACGGGCAGTGCAGAATATGGTGTGACGATATATCTCGAGCTTGTTGTTTCGATTGAATATCGCTAATATTTCCTTATCGTTGAAAGTACTGTCTGCTTCGGTGAAGGGACGGCGAATGTTATTGAATACTTCGTCTACAGGATCACAGCGTTTCTCAAAATTGTCTTGTATGCATTCGCGGATGTTGTCTTCCATCTGTGCCTGCATTTCTTCATCAGAGGGGATGGTTAGTATTGAGGCAATCAGCAGAATGAAAAGGGTGCCTGCGAGGATGACTAACTTACCTAGACAACTGTTGGTAAACTCAGATGCCATAGATTGCTTCTTATAGGTACTTCTGTTGGTTGGTTCCATCTTTTTTGTGATATTAAGTTACTATTTACTATGTATTAGGTTCATAAATTCCTGACGGGTCTTTGCCTGGTTGAAGGCTCCGCTAAAGTCGCTGGTAGTGGTTATGCTGTTCTGCTTCTCCACACCACGCATCTGCATGCACATATGTCGAGCCTCTATCACGACCATGACTCCTAAAGGATGGAGGGTTTGTTCGATGGCCTCCTTGATTTGTAGCGTCATACGTTCCTGCACTTGCAGGCGATGACTATAGATGTCTACTACGCGGGCTATCTTTGAGAGTCCTGTAATATAACCATTGGGTATGTAGGCTACATGTGCCTTGCCATAGAAGGGCAGCATGTGGTGTTCGCAGAGTGAGAAGAAGTCAATATCCTTAACGATGACCATCTGCGAGTAATCTTCCTTGAACAGTGCCTGGCGTAATATTTCATGAGCATCCTCCTCGTAGCCTTTGGTGAGTGTCTGCATAGCTTTAGCCACGCGCATAGGTGTCTTGAGCAGTCCTTCGCGTTGTGGGTCTTCACCTATTAGCTTCAGAATCTCCTCATAGTGACTAGCCAAGGTGTCAAGTCCCTCTCTGTATGTTTCGTTCTCTGTCATTAATATTGTACAGTTATCTTCCCTTTAACGATAGAAGCTTGATTATAGCCCAAATTGCGTAGTTGAACCAGCATCTGGTGGGCTTCCTCGTAAGTACGGTAATTGCCAACTCTGCATATCCATCGTGGAGAGTAGAAATGTACGTATACAGGTACGTTGGCAAAGTGCGACTTGATGTTGTTGCCTATCTGCTCAGCCTGTACACGGTCCTTGCGTGAGTTGCCTCCTGCAAAGGCTTGTACGCGATAGCCGTTTACCTTCACGCCACCACGCATTACCTTTTTGCTTAAGTCTGGATTTGCCTCGTCAGTCTCGCTGTTATCGCCAGTGCTAATGCCATTGATCACCGTAGGTTTAGTGGTGGGTGTCGTTGGTTTTGTTGTGGACGTGTTCTTACCAACTGTAGATGCGTTGGGAGTAGATACATTAGACTGAGTAGGCTGTTTGGTATTGTTCAGCACTTCACTATTGACGAGTTTGCTGATATTCTCGTCCTCATGAATAGTTATGGTGCCCTGCCCATTGCTGTTTTGCTGTTGTATGCGCTGGGTAAAAGTCTGTGCACTGGTATTAATTGCAATACCAGTACACAGCATAAATATTGTTACGATGCGTTTCATTATTTCCAAGCGTCGATGATGCCCTTGAAGTCTGCGCACTTCAGAGAAGCGCCACCAATCAGACCACCGTCAATATCGGGCTTTGCAAACAGCTCTGGAGCGTTCGAGGCTTTGCAACTTCCACCATAGAGAATGCTGGTATCGTCGGCTACAGCCTGACCATACTTTTCTGCGATGATTGAGCGGATGTATGCATGAATCTCCTCAGCCTGCTCAGCGGTAGCGGTCTTACCTGTACCAATAGCCCAGATGGGCTCGTAGGCGATGATAATCTTGCGGAAGTCCTCCTCAGCAAGGTTGAATACGCTACCCTCGAGTTCAGCCTTTACAACTTCGTTCTGCTTGTTGGCCTCGCGCTCAGCCAGACTCTCACCGATGCAGAAGATAACTTTCAGACCGTTCTTCTGTGCCAGCAGCACCTTCTCTTTCAGAATCTCAGGAGTCTCCTTGTAATATTCGCGACGCTCTGAGTGACCCAAAATCACATACTGAGCACCAGTAGACTTAATCATCTCAGCGCTAACTTCACCTGTGAAGGCACCCTTCTCCTTGTCAGCACAGTTCTCAGCACCCAGGCCAATCACACTGCCTTCCAGCACTTGTGCAACAGATGCGAGGTGGATAAACGGTGTGCAGATTACCACGTCACAATTGGGCTTGTCTGCAGCCAGTGCTTCGTTCAGTTCCTTTGCCAGGGCTACGCCCTCCTGCAGGTTCAGGTTCATCTTCCAGTTGCCTGCTACAATCTTTTTTCTCATGTTCTTTTTACGTTTTAAAAGTTGATATATCTTGTCTTTATTGTTCTTATCCTTTTTCTTCAGCCAATTCGACCACATCCACAATCTGTCAGCTAGTGTGAGCAGCAATAGCGGCAGCACATACCATAGTAGGATGGTTAGAATCTTTTGCGGCACGGAATCCTCAGGCATCTTTCCTATCTCTAGAAATTGCAGTTGCTTGGATAATTCCTTTTCGCTAGGCATGCGGTTATGACTCCATTTGCGTATCACCTTACCGTCTTTTAGCAGCATCAGTCCAGGATTACTGCGGATCATGGTCTTCAACACAATGTCATCAGTCAGACAGAAGTCGTATTCCGCGCCTGTTCTTTCTTTCCATTGCTGTATTCCCTGCTTTCCACTAGCTGTCAGGCAATAGAACGAGTAATCGTAGTCCTGTGCATACTCATGTACCTCGTTAATGCGATCCAGTTGCGAGTCATCAGCCTGTTCCAAGTGTGGCGACACCAGTAGAAACGTGTAACCCTGATTGAGTAGTACGGGCTCTGTGATGTCCTCGCCATTCAACTCCATAAAGAAGTCGGCGTAGGGTAAGTCTTCGCCATTCATTGTTCGCGTCCAACCATCCCTGAGGTCTGTGCCTATATGATAGGGACGGAAGTCGAAGTAGGGCAGATCGTACAGCGACCATCCAGATACGGCTATGATGAATAGTGCCGAGTAGTTGATGACAATCCACTGGTTTGGGCACGATATGAATCGCATCATATCCAAAGGCCAGCATCTCACGATGATAGCAAGTATCAGCAACGCCACATTTTTCCATAGCGTCTGCCAATTGGTCAACACGATGGCATCGCCGAAACATCCACAGTCGCTGATGGAATTGGCTATAGCTAACCACAGTGTGATGGGTGTCATCACAAGCATCAGTATCAGTGTCAGCAATGTCACTAGTCTGCGACGGATGGCAAAAAGCAGACAGGTGCCCAGTCCAAATTCTAAGGCCGATAGCAACACCGCTGCGCCCAGCGTGGCAAAGTCAGGCACGTACTGTGCCAACTCAACGGCCTGAAGATAGTCGTGTATCTTATATTGTGTTCCCAGCGGGTCTACGGCTTTGACGAATCCTGACAGTATCAGGACGATGGCCAATATCAGCCGTGCTATATTTACTCCCGCCTTTCTCACTTATTCTTTTAGCTTTATGGCTCCAAACACAGCATAATTGATGATGTCCATGTAGTTCGCATCAATGCCTTCGCTCACCAACGTATTGCCCTGTAAGTCCTCAATTTCCTTGATACGTTCAATCTTGGTCAGAATGAAGTCTGTATACGAACTGACGCGCATTGAACGCCACGCTTCGTCGTAATCGTGGTTCTTGCGCTTCATCAGTTCCAGAGCTTCCTTTGCATGTTGATCGTAGAGTTTCATTGCTTCGTCGTTTGTAATGTCGACGGTATCACAGAATCCGCGCTCCAACTGGATGAGTCCCACGATACCATAATTAATTAGTGCGATGAACTCAGGACGAATACCATCACCTACCAACGATTCTTTCTTGATTTCCAACGAGCGAATTCGCTTAGCCTTGATAAATAGTTGGTCAGTTAACGACTCAGGACGCAGGATACGCCATGAAGCTCCGTAGTCGTGGAGCTTTTTTTCGAACAGCTGTCGGCATTCGTCGATAATCTGTTCGAATTGTGCATTCGTTTTTGCTTCGTTATTAGCCATATCGGCTGCAAAATTACGAAATAATTGTGAAATAGCCCACTATTTTTGCAAAAATATTCGTATCTTTGCACCTCGAAATAGAAATACATCAAGATGAAACTATATTCAGATGCCGCTTTGGCTCAGATATTGGATCAGGAAATCTTCCACCAAATTAGTCGTGTGGCTGACCAGATGGATGTCGAGTGCTATGTGGTGGGTGGTTATGTACGCGATATCTTCCTCGAACGTCCGTCCAATGATATTGATGTCGTTGTTGTTGGTAGTGGCATCGCTGTGGCTGAACAGTTGAAACACCAGTTAGGTAAGAAAGCTCACCTCTCTGTGTTCCGTAATTTTGGTACAGCACAGGTCAAGTTTCGTCAGAAAGGTAGAGAGTATGAAATTGAGTTTGTGGGCGCTCGTCGCGAGAGTTATAGTCACGACTCGCGCAAGCCCATTGTCGAGGATGGTACGCTAGAGGACGATCAGAATCGTCGCGACTTTACCATCAATGCAATGGCTATTTGTCTGAACAGCCAGCGCTTTGGTGAGTTGGTAGACCCCTTCAATGGTATTGCCGATCTTGAGGACGGCATCATTGCCACGCCTCTTGATCCTGAAATTACCTTCAGTGACGATCCCTTGCGCATGATGCGCTGCATTCGTTTTGCTACTCAGCTCAATTTCCAGATAGAAGATGCTACATACGAGGCTCTACAACGAATGGCTGATCGTATTAAAATAGTGAGTGGTGAGCGTATTGAGGTGGAACTCAACAAGATTATGATGGCGCCCCATCCCAGTATAGGTTTTGAACTTCTCCAACGCTCAGGACTTTTGCAGATAATTCTACCCGAATTTGCTGCGCTTGACATTATTGAAAAACGTGATGGTCGTGCCCATAAGAACAATTTCTATCATTCTCTTGAAGTGCTGGAAAACGTGGTGAAAGCCAACAGCCAACAGTCAACAGCCAACACCCTTTGGCTCCGTTGGGCAGCTTTACTTCATGACATTGGCAAGACGAAGTCAAAACGTTGGGAATCAGCCGTTGGTTGGACATTCCACAACCATAACCTCATAGGTGCCAAGATGATACCCCAGATATTCCGCCGTCTTAAGTTACCTATGGGCGTTGAGATGAAGTACGTTCAGAAACTCGTCGACCTCCACATGCGTCCTCAAGTCATAGCAGATAGTGAAGTGACCGACTCTGCCGTGCGCCGACTCATCAACGATGCAGGCGACGATATTGACGACCTTATGACGCTTTGTGAGGCTGATATCACGTCGAAGAATGAGATTAAAAAGAAGCTTTTCCTTGAAAATTTCCGCATCGTTCGTGAAAAACTCGTCGACCTTAAGGAAAAAGACTACAAGCGCCTGCTTCAACCCGTTATTGACGGTAACGAGATTATGCAGATTTTCCACCTCCAACCCTCTCGTGAGGTAGGCATTTTAAAACAATACCTCAAGGATGCTGTATTAGATAATAAGGTGAAAAACGAGCGCGAGCCTCTCATGCATCTTCTAATGCAAAAGGCTCGCGAAATGGGATTGTCGTCTTGAATTATTCTTCCTTAATTTCTGAATACAAGACCTTCTCCAAACTCGTCAATAATGATGGGCTTTTCACGATTTACCTCATCGGCTAAAATCTTGCGTGAAAGGTCGTTGAGTACAAGCTGTTGGATAGCGCGTTTCACGGGGCGAGCACCAAAGTCGGGATCGTACCCCTCCTGAGCCAAGAACTTGATGGCTGCTTCGGTGGTTTCCAATCGGATACCCTGTGGTTCTAGCATATCCGTTACCTTTTTCATCTGCAAGCGTACGACATCAGCAATTTGCTCCTGCGTCAATGGCGTGAAGGTGATGATTTCGTCAATGCGGTTGAGGAATTCAGGACGCATAGTCATTCGCAACTGCTCGCGTGTGGCGTTCGAGGTCATGATGATGATTGTGTTTTTGAAGTTGGCTGTACGTCCCTTGTTGTCCGTCAGACGACCATCGTCCAATACCTGCAGCAGAATGTTAAAGACATCCGGATGAGCCTTTTCAATCTCGTCGAACAGTACGACACTATAAGGCTTGCGTCGCACTGCTTCAGTGAGTTGGCCACCCTCGTCGTAGCCTACGTAGCCCGGAGGTGCACCAACTAAGCGCGAGACGGTATGCTTCTCCTGATACTCCGACATATCGATACGCGTCATCATGGTCTCATCGTTGAATAGATACTCGGCAAGTGTCTTGGCGAGTTCGGTCTTACCGACACCCGTGGTACCTAGGAAGATAAATGAGGCGATGGGGCGCTTGGGGTCTTGCAGACCTGCACGTGAGCGACGCACAGCATCGGAAACGGCCATGATAGCCTCGTCTTGACCAATTACACGATGGTGTAGTTCATCCTCGAGGTGGAGTAACTTTTCGCGTTCACTCTGCATCATACGGGTCACGGGGATGCCCGTCCAGCGACTGACGACCTCAGCGATATCTTCAGCGGTAACCTCCTCGCGAACGAGCGAATTGCCGTCTTGAGCTGAGGCCAGTTGCTGTTGAATAGCCTTGATGTCGTCTTCAAGAGCCTTCAGTTTTGAGTAGCGTATCTCAGCTACCTTACCATAGTCACCCTCGCGTTCAGCACGTTCGGCTTCGAGCTTCAGGTTCTCCATCTCCTGCTTATCCTGTTGGATTTTGTTGATGAGTTGGCGTTCGCCTTCCCATTTGGCACGGAACAGTGTTTCTTGTTCCTTCAACTCGGCAATATCCTTATCCAGCTGGGCAATCTTCATCTCATCGCCCTCTCGCTTGATAGCTTCGCGCTCGATTTCGAGTTGAGCCAGTCGACGGGTGATCTCATCGAGTTCCTCAGGTACGGAGTCACGTTCCATACGCAGTTTGGCAGCTGCTTCGTCCATTAGGTCGATGGCCTTATCGGGCAGGAAGCGCTCAGAGATATAACGCTCCGATAGTTGTACAGCTGCGATACAGGCATCATCCTGGATACGTACCTTGTGGTGGTTCTCGTAACGCTCCTTTAGACCTCGCAGGATAGAGATGGCTGAAAGCTCATCTGGTTCATCGACCATGACCGTCTGGAAACGGCGTTCGAGGGCTTTATCCTTCTCGAAATACTTTTGGTATTCGTTGAGTGTTGTAGCACCGATTGCACGGAGTTCACCACGCGCTAAGGCCGGTTTCAGGATGTTGGCGGCATCCATCGCACCCTCACCACCACCAGCACCCACGAGGGTGTGGATCTCATCGATGAAGAGGATGATACGCCCTTCAGCCTTTGTCACCTCGTTAATCACGCTCTTTAATCGTTCCTCAAACTCACCCTTGTACTTCGCACCAGCCACCAGCGCACCCATGTCGAGCGAATAGAGTTGCTTATCCTTCAGGTTCTCAGGTACATCACCACGCACGATACGACCTGCGAGCCCTTCGACGATGGCGGTCTTACCTGTACCAGGTTCACCAATCAGTATCGGGTTGTTCTTGGTACGACGACTCAAGATTTGAAGTAGACGACGAATCTCGTCATCACGTCCGATGACAGGGTCTAATTTACCCTGACGGGCAAGGTCTACGAGGTTCTTGGCGTACTTCTCCAGCGACTGGTAGTTGTCATCGGCTGATTGCGACTGTACCTTCTGTCCCTGACGTAGTTCCTGAATGGCCTGCTGCATTTCCTTCTCTGTACAGCCAGCATCCTTCAATATGCGAGATGCAGTGGAGTTGACGGTTAGGAGAGCCTGTATTATTGGCTCACACGCAACAAATTCATCGCCCCATTTCCGTGCTAACTCCTGAGCTTTCATTAATACGTTGTTAGCATCGTTAGAAAGATAAGGTTGCCCACCCTGTACCTTAGGCAAATGTTTGATTTCCTGATCCACCAGCATCTCAATCTGCTGGGCATTGACACCGAGTTTTTGGAAGATGAAGTTCGTCACGTTCTTCGCCTTCTCTAATATTCCTTTCACTATGTGTACAGGTTCGATGACCTGTTGACCGTTCAGTTGTGCGGTGTTCACTGCTTGCTGGACGGCCTCTTGTGCTTTGATTGTAAACTTGTCTAATGTCATAGTTTTGTCCTCCTATTTTTTTGTTAATCTGCAAACAGTAGGACAAAGTTTGTGCCCAAACGTAAAAAACCGACAAAAAGTCAGAAAGAACTGTCGATTTGTCGGTATCGCTGTAGTAGACTTACACGGACAGTCCGTAAAAGTCTGCTGTCATTCGCTGCTTAAACTATTTCTTCTTAAAGTGGTCGTTATGCATCTTGATGATAAAGATGATGGCGGCACAGGTGGCTGTAATGAAGTTGGTGATGAAAATGAAAACACCCGTTTCGATACCTTGTTCTATACATAGTAGCAATCCTTGACACATAAAGCAGAAACTGCCGACGGCCATCATGATGAAGCCGGGCAGTGAGATGCCGTCGGTGTTACGAGTACGAATGGTCTGGATCGCTTGGGGCAGATAGCCAAAGATGAGGCCGAAACTGCCTAACCAACCGAAAATCTGAAATAGTAACTGATGTTCCATAGTCGTTATGTTTTAAGTTATTTTGTGCAAAGATACGAAAAAAAAGTGATATTCCAAAATTTTTTCGTACTTTTGCACGCATGAAGAACTTATTGACACGTCGGACTATCCGCAAATATTCTGAACAGCCTGTTAGTGAGGCATTGTTGAATCGCCTGATGAACGAGGCCAGTCGTACACAAACCATGGGTAACCTCCAACTGTATAGTGTGGTGGTGACGCGCTCTGCTGAGATGAAACAACGCTTGGCACCTGCCCATTTCAATCAGCCAATGGTAACACAGGCACCCGTAGTACTGACCATTTGTGCCGACTTCCACCGTACCACCCGCTGGTGTGAAGAACGTCAGGCGCAGGCTGGTTACGACAACTTCCTGTCGTATCAGAATGCTGCCATTGATGCCCTGCTCTATACGCAGACACTCTGTAACCTGATGGACGAAGAAGGGTTAGGCTATTGTTATTTAGGAACAACCGTCTATCAGCCTATGCTGATTATTGAAGTTTTGCAACTGCCGAAACTTGTGATGCCTGTGGCTACGCTGACCGTTGGCTGGCCTGCAGAGGAACCGGCATTGACCGACCGGTTGCCTTTGGAGGGCTTTGTACATAGAGAGACCTACCACGAGCCAACAGCTGACGATATTGACGCCTACTATTGCAAGAAGGAAAAGTTGCCCGAGAATCAGCACTTTGTTGAGATTAACCATAAACAGACCTTGGCACAGATCTTTACGGATATCCGATATACCAAGGCCGACAATGAGGCAATGTCAGAAGGGTTGAAAGAAGCCCTGAAGCATCAGGGCTTCCTCTAACTATTTCTCAATAAGTATTCTCGCATCGACGACTACAACGTCATTCTCGTCAGCAAGGAGTGGATTAATGTCCATCTCTTTGATCTCCGTAGCAAAACGAAGGAGGGTGCTGAGGCGTACAATGATTTCGGCATATTTCTCCTCGTTGATGCCTTGCTGCCCGCGTGTACCTTTTAGTATTTTATAACCACGCAGGGAGTGAATCATGGAGTAGGCTTCGCCATAGCTCAAAGGTGCCAGGCCACTAGATACGTCTTTCAGCACTTCGACGAAGATACCTCCCAGTCCGCAGAGCACGACGTGTCCGAAGCGTTCCTCGTATTTGGCTCCAATAAACAGTTCGGTACCCTTCAGCATCTTCTGCACCATTACACCTGTGGCATCCTTAATGCTCATCATACGCTCGAACTCTAAAGCCAAATGCTCTGGCGTGCGGATATTAAGTGCCACACCGCCTACATCGCTCTTATGTACTGGCCCAACGACTTTGGCAACGACGGGATAGCCTACCTTTTGGGCAAATGCTGTCAACTCCTCCTTTGATGTTGACACCATCTCAGGTACAAGGGGGATACCTGCACAAGAGAGAATGTCACGTACGGTCTGAGGTGGCACGTAACCATTATCTTCGATGCCAAGGATTATTTTGTGGAGCTTGGGGATGTCAATACCATAGAGTTGCACCTCAGGTGGTGCCGGTTTGGGCGTACGCATAATTTGCGAGAGTGCTGTGGCCAGCGTCACCTCGTCCGAGAAGTTGACATGTCCCTTTTGTAAGAATTCGGCCACCTCCGGTCCTGCGGTGTGTAGACTGGGCAGGATGGGGAAGATAGGCTTTTTGCACTCCAGCATTTTCTGGTGGAGCACCTCGTAGGCCTCGTAGAGTTGGGTCAGTCCTGGGGTACCATAAATGACGGCAATAGCGTCGATGTCCTTAAACTGATGTTCGCAGTAGTCAATGGCAATACCCAGTTGTTCTGCTGTACCAGTGGCAAGTATATCAATGGGATTTGCCACCGCAGAGCCTGGAAAGAGTTTGGCTTTCAGTTCGTCGGCCTCAGGACCCTCTATTTTGGGAACGTTCAGGCCACCCTTCGATAAGGCATCGGTCAGCATTACACCCGGTCCACCAGCATGCGTCACGATAGCAAAATTGCGCCCCTTCAGTTCGGGCAGGGTAAAGATACACCCCACGGTGGTAAGTTCTTCACGCGAGAAACAACGAACAATGCCAGCCTTACGGAACAAAGCCTCGACGGCAGAATCGCTAGATGCAATAGCACCCGTATGACTCGACGCTGCACGACTTCCGCTTTCGCTGGATCCTGCCTTGATGGCAGCAATACGACATCCCTTACGGATAAGATTGCTGGCATGATACAACAACTTATCGGGATTCGAGATGTTTTCGATGTACAGCAGTTTGACCTTGGAGTCCGTTTCAGGATTAAAGTGCTCGTCAAAGTGCTGCAGCACATCCTCAATACCAATCTGCTTGCCGTTGCCGATGGACCATACGCTATTGAATTGTAGTCCTTTGATAACAGCACTCTCGAGAATGAACACCGCCGTAGCACCAGAGCCACTGACAAAATCAACACCATTAGGATTTAGCTTTGGAATGGGCTTGGTGAATACGGAGTGATGATTACGGTTCAACAACCCGATGCAATTGGGACCGATGAGGGCTGCGCCATACTGTTGACAGATGTCAAGAATCTTCTGCTCTAGGACAGCACCCTCGTGAGTCTCCTCGCTGAATCCTGCTGAGATGATGATAAAGGCGCGTGTCTGCTTCTCCTTGGCCAGCAGTTCTACGTATTCAGGACAGTACTTGGCTGCAACCACAAGAATGGCCAGTTCCGTGGGAGGCAGTTCGCGAGCATCGTGGAACACTTTGATGCCCTGCACCTCGTCCTCCTTGGGATTCACAATACGCAAAGTACCGCTATAGCCACCGCTTAATAAGTTGCGCACAACGGCACCGCCGGGCTTGTGCACATTGTTAGAACCGCCAATTATGGCGATACTTTTAGGATTTAATAGTTCTTGGTTAATCATGCTTTTTACTTCAATTAGTTTGTACTTTGTGTGCAAAGATACGTATTATCTTTGAAACGACAAAATATTCCGCGCAATTGCTTGGCATTTCGATCATTTATTCGTACCTTTGCAGCCATAAACCTATTATAACCAATAAAAATGAAGAGAACATTATTTGCAATTATGGCGGCGCTGTGCTGGCTGACGATGTCGGCGCAGGACGGTTTTAAGGTGAAATTCGAGGGTGTTGCGCCTGATATCATGGATTTCGCTTTGGCGTATTTCACTTTCATGGATGATGATCCCGAGAATACACCCGATGAATGGATGAATGGGGTACGCAAATCACTACAGTGTTACCTTACTGGTGACGAACAGCCTCAGGGTTTCACGATTACGGTCGACAAGAAAGCTGGTTATATTCTGATAAAGCAGACAGACAAAGACGGCGAATTCACGCACCGTTATGAGATGTGCTATTGGAACATGGCCGACCAGAAGCATAAGCTCTTTGCTCTAAATGTAGAACTTTGGCAGGAAGGCATGCGCTTGAATCCCGGCCAGTACGACGGTCTGATGTTCTGGCGATACGACAATGCGAAGAAGTGGTTGACACCCGTTGATATGGGAATCAAAATGGAATACTTCAACACTTCGTATGGTCTTCCCCGCACGGGCAAGGACATCACTGTGACAAAGTGGAACGAAGCTACGGGAAAGAAAACGACGCGGACGCTGAAGTGGAACGGTCGCGGATTTGGCAAATGATTAATCGAATGCTATGATGGCAATTGAGAAGATTGCCTACTTCACAGTCAATGGCTGCTGTCTATATCTGGACGGCAGCCATTGATGATGATGGGGATAGCTTCGACATCGGCGGTGCTGTCAGTGATGCTGAGACGGACGATGGCGGCACGACGGTTGATGTCGCGCTGCGGGTCAAAGATGAAGTTACCCAGACTGTAGAAGATGGGCTTTCCGTGGTATGTCTCGCAGGGCTGACGGGTGTGCGTATGGTGGCAGACCAGTGCGTCGGCACCAGCGTCCATTAGCCGGTGGGCATCGTATCTCTGACGGGGCACGACCTCCTCATGGTTCTCCCATCCCCAATGCAGCGAGACGATAATGTAGCAGCGGGGATCTTCGCGACGGAGTCGTGCTATACTTTGAATCAGAGAATCGATTGGCAGTTGGCTGACGCTGGGGCGGTCGGGCAGATGGGCGTAATTCTCCAAGGCCATCTGCAGCGAGGCTATCAGCCAAACTCTTCGTGGATGTTCGCTGAGCAGTACTGGGCAGACGGCCTCCTGCATCGTTCCACCCGCCCCGATGGGTACGATGCCGGCTGCGACGACATTGCGATAGGTATCCATCAGCCCCTTACGGCCTTGGTCGATAGTGTGGTTGTTGGCCATGTTCAGATGCGTCACGCCGTGCCGCTTTAGGTCGGCAATCCATTCCGGTTCTGCGCGGAAGATGTATTGCTTGAAGACGGGTGCCTTAATTTTAGTGGCTGGGCACTCCAAGTTACCCACCACGACGTCTGATTTCTTGAACAAGGAGTCGATGGCTGACGAGAAAAGCGCATCCATGCCGTCACGTTCGATGACGCGGCGCACCCCGCGATCGAGCAGGATGTCGCCAGTCAGGACGACGTTTAGTGTATCACCGTGGCACGGTGATACACTAAACCAGAGGCTAACAACCAGTGCTATAGAAAAACCTCTCATTTGTTTTGGGCGTCTCTTTCAGGGGTACGATGATGTCCTGCATCCATGAGGGCCGCCCCTCGTCGGGATAGGTTTCCAAATTCTTCTGCCACTCCTCATCTGTCAAGCGTAACACGTCCAACGGGCGACGTGTTTCACGATACGAAAGTACCGCACCACGCATGAGCCACAGGTAGCCGTCGACCTCTACGACACAGTATATTTCATCGGCTGCTCCAACACCTACATACATCACGCTCTTTTCTGGATTGTTGTCGGCATTAGCCGTATAGACATCGGCAATCAGGGCCACTTTCTTATCTGTGCCCTGCACATCGCTCCATCCCATGAGATACTGCTCTTCATTGCGTATCAGGTCGAGCGAAATATTCTCGAAGGTGGCACCGATAATCTTTAGTTGCTCGTATTCACCATCGCCAATTTTCTTTCTAGCCAATTCTTTTTCGCTGATTTCCAACAGGAACTGAGCTTCTTCACGCAGACGGTCAGTGACGCGCTTGCTTTTTTCTGTTGTTAGCTGATGGCGTTCAAGTACGTCAGCTGTTGCTTCCAGTAGACTGATGGCCTTGCGCCAGAATTTGACATTAGGCTCTACATAGCCAGTTACTACAGGCTCGGGGGGACCACCACCTCCACACTCGGCACCAAAGGGCTGTTTGGCATAGAGAATGGCATCATGTTTCATTTCGGCCCACGAGGCGAGGGCGGCATTTAGCTCTTTCTTCTGCCATTCGGGCGTAATCATGAAGTAAGGATAGCCCTTGCAGGTGTCATTCAACGTCTTCACTGCGTCCATCCAACGATTGCCGATGGTCTGCTGCCAGTCAATCTCCTGCATGCGTTGCTTCATCTTGGTGAGGGCTGGCACAAAGCCGTCCCACTGCTGGCTCTCTTTCAGTTCGTCAATGAGAATCTTCTCGGCCGATGCAACGCCCATCGACGCAAAGACATCAAGGCCCGTGGGCAGACCGCGATGAGTCGGCCAGTTGTCGTAGTCTACCATCTCCTGCAACACCTCGCCGTCCGGCATGTAGCGCTGCGGCAGAAAATTGATTTTGTACTCACTTGAGTACTGGAACTTTGGCTTGATGCGCGTCTGTTGCTTGGCCAGTGACTCGATGTCGCTGCGCAGCTGTGCCAGTGCCTTTTTATCCTTAAGAATGTCTGCGGCTTTGCGACCATACATAAGTCTATGGACTTGCAAGATTGAGATGTTGTCAGGTGTTCCGAAGAGCCATGTCATGGGTTCGAACAGCTGTTGATAGAAACTGCGCATCTCGATGTCGCTGCTCGTCAGTTCGGCCAGGACAACGGCGCGCCGCAACTGCTCGGGGACATTGGTGCCGAAGGGGACGGTCTGTAGCCACATCATGGCGTGGAAGTATTGCTTCAGCGTATCGTTACGTGTATAGTGGCCACGCGGGCGGAACAGCTGGTAGTTGAAGGGTATGTCGATGTAGCCGAGATACTCCGACTTGTCGGCTTGGTAGGCTGTCGACTTCGCCACCTCGTCGGCCTCCGTGCCCGTTGCGCCCTTTTGACCGGTAATGAGGGCGTGGCCGATGTTGAAGTAGGTGTGCAGCCACTGCATCTCAGGCGTATTCCCTGTCGTCAACTGCTGGCCGCGTTCGCACAGTCGGCGCACCAATATGTGCAGCTTCTGTTGCTCGACGTCGCGCAGCAGGCAGTCGAAGTAAAGATGGTAAAGTTGCAAATATAGGTCAGTGGTTACAAAGTTGGGGAAGTTGGTATAGTCGTTGCTCTCGTACACATTGAATAACTGATCGTGCTGGGCTGGAACGATGGCAAAGCCGTTGCGGCCCAGTTTATCCCTCAATTTAGCGTTAAATTCTTTCATCTGCATGGCGTTCACCACGTTGTCCATGTTGACACGATAGCCTGTCTGTGTATTGAAGTTCTGTTTTTTCAATTCCTTTTCACGGGCTTGCAACTTGGCGATGAAAGCCTGTTCTGCCTTTGTTGTCTTCATGGGCACTTTTGCGTCGGCCTTGTAGTAGGTGGTACGCCAGCTCTCGTTACTGTTGTAGTCCACCTTATCTTCTACCTTTGCCCAGCGTTCCCACATCAGCGAGTCATACCACGACGTACATTGGAAGACACCGCGTAGAAAGGCATCCTTGAAAGGATAGCCTTCGCGTGCATAGAAGCTGTTGCGTAGTACACGTAATTCAGTCAGGTTCAGTCGCGACACGTCCTGCTTTAAGTCGATGCGCTTGTTCAGTAGCTCTACGTTGATGCTACCCTGTCCGGGAATGATGACGCGTTGCTTTTCCTGTGCCATAGCGGTTAGGGCTATCAAGCACAACATGCTGGTTAATAACATCTTCATATTACTCGAATATTTTTCTTGCTTCTGTTTCGTTAGTATTTCTTACGAGGTAGCGCTCGAATGCTACACCAAATCCGCTCCAGCGGTATTCTGCTACGGTGTACTCACCCTTGCCATTGGTTTCCAGACTACGCACGACACCGTTGCGGAAGTGAAAGTCTTGTAGTGTCCCGCCAAGTTTCGACCCCAGCCACATAGGTCGCACCAGTCCCTCGTAGTTCTTGAAGATAAATAGGCGACGTCCCATTTCTGGATAGAAACGTGTTGGTTTGATAACACCTACCAGTGCTTCTATTGTGCCGTTGCCGTCCACGTCGCCCGTCTCCATGCGATACACAGGGTAGGGCAGTCGCCATTGGCTACAGGTTGAATCGGTGGTCAGCGTCAGCACGTATAGCGAGTCAGCCCGCTTCTCGATGGCGAACGTCTGCGCGCTACAGCCAATTGCTAAAAGCCAACAGCCAATTGCCAACAGCCTCTTCAACATATTTTTTTGCATAAGTTACTGCAAAGATACAAATTTTCTCGAAACAATAATCGTAAAACTCTAATCTTTTTATTACTTTTGCAGAGAATTATGAATAAAAGAGACCTTCAGATACTGAAAATAGCCCTTCCGGCCATCGTGACGAACATCACGGTGCCGTTGTTGGGATTGGTCGATACAGCTATTGTGGGCCACATGGGCGCTGCAGTTTATATCGGTGCCATTGCCGTGGGGTCCATGATGTTCAATCTTGTGTATTGGCTCTTCGGATTCCTCCGCATGAGTACCAGTGGATTAACAGCCCAGGCGCGTGGCCGTCGCGATTTCAGGGAGATGTCGCGTCAACTGTCACAGTCGGTGCTGGTGGCCCTCGTGGTGTCTGTTGTTTTGTTACTGCTTCAGTGGCCACTCTATCAGCTTTTGTTATGGCTGATAGGTCCTACGGCTGATGTGCGCCCGTTGGTCAAAGTCTACTTCCGTATTGTCATTTGGGGTGCTCCTGCCACGCTGACTCTCTATGCCTTGAGCGGCTGGTACATTGGCATGCAGAACACGCGTACGCCGATGGTTATCAGCATCATCCAGAACGTTGTGAACATCGTGGCCTCGCTATTCTTCGTCTATAGCGTGGGTATGAAGGTTTCTGGAGTGGCGTTTGGTACAGTCATAGCCCAGTATGCCGGCCTCCTTGTGGGTGTTGTTTTTCTGAAGCGTTACTATTGGCGACATTTGGAAAATCACGGGAACTGGTTCTTGATTTTCGACAGGATTAAGAAGTCTGCCCCTGTGATTATCTCTTCCCAGTTTTCAATTAGTGGTGCACTCTTCCTGCGCACCTTGTGCCTTGTGGCCGTTAATCTCTACTTTACCTCTGCTGGTGCACGTCAGGGAGCTGAGATCCTGGCTGTCAACACGTTGTTGATGCAGCTCTATCTGCTTTTCTCGTACGTCATGGATGGCTTTGCCTATGCCGGCGAGGCGCTGGGCGGTAAGTTCTGGGGGGCCAAGGATGTGCGTGCTTTCAAAAGTGTGGTAAGGCATTTGTTTCTTTGGGGCGCTCTGATGACAGCATTGTTCACCGCCATCTACGTCTTTGGTGGCATGCCCTTCCTTCGACTGCTGACCGACAATCGTCATGTCGTAGCGGCTTCCGAGGGTTATGTTTGGTGGGCCTACCTTATTCCCGTAGCAGGTGTGGCAGCTTTCATCTGGGATGGATTGTACATCGGCACCACGCATATACGTGGCATGCTGATATCTTCAGCTATAGCTGCCATTGCCTTCTTTGCTACGGCCATCTATTTAATGCCCTATTTCGGCAATCAGGCCCTGTGGCTGGCCATGATTGTCTTTCTGGCCATGCGTGGAATCGTGCAGACTTATTTGGCCTTGTCTTTCGAACTGCGCTTGTCGCGGTGATATGAGCGATAGTCGTCAAGTTCTATTTCCACGTCAGGCTCGACGAGTTCGCCATCACGCGGCAGACAAAACTTCATATACTTGATGTTCAGGCCACGAGCCAGCCACATTGACTCGTAATACGTTTGGATGGATGCTGCGACTGAATCGCTGCACGCTTCGTTATAGAGGTCGGTGGTCTTGACGAGCACAGGCAGGTGGTTCTTTTCTACCAGATATGACGTATAGGTAAATAAGAAGTTCGAGTCGGTCTTCAAGTGGATGAGGCCACCGTCCGACAAGAATTTACGGTAACGATTCAGAAACCATGTTGATGTCAGTCGTTTCCTTGGATTCTTCATTTGCGGGTCGCTGAAAGTCAGCCAAATCTCCTGTACCTCACCCTCAGAGAAGAAACGGTCTATCACTTCAATGTTGGTACGCAAAAAGGCGACATTCTTCAGTCCTTCTTGCAGCGCTTGCGTAGCACCTGTCCACATGCGGGCTCCCTTGATGTCAACGCCAATGAAGTTAACGTTAGGAAACATTTTTGCCAGTCCTACGGTATATTCGCCCTTGCCGCAGCCTAACTCTAAAACGATGGGATTGTCGTTCTTGAAATACTGCTCGCGCCAGTGGCCTTGCATATCAAAAGGAACATGTTCCACTACCGAATAGGGGTATTGGAACACGTTCTCATAAGTTTCCATGTCGGCGAATTTCGCCAGCTTGCCTTTTCCCATAGAAAATCTAGTTATACTAGTTTTACTAGTTAGACTAGTCTATAACGACAGTTGTCCAGCCGTGCTTGTCCTCGATTTCGCCGTACTGGATGCCACGAAGCGTGTCGAATAGCTTCTTAGACTGTGGGCCTGGCTTGTCGCCGAATGAGTAGCGCTTGCCAGTGTCGAGGTCGTCAATATAAGAAATAGGTGAAATGACGGCTGCTGTACCGCAGGCTCCAGCCTCCTCGAAGGTCTCAAGTTCCTCCTCAGGAATAGGACGACGCTCAACCTTCATGCCCAGATCCTCGGCTACCTGCATCAGCGACTTGTTGGTGATAGAAGGCAGGATAGAGGTTGACTCTGGGGTTATGTAGGTGTTGTTCTTGATACCGAAGAAATTGGCAGCACCGCACTCGTCGATGTACTTCTTCTCCTTGGCGTCCAGATAGAACTCGCAGGCATAACCCTTCTCGTGGGCCAAGTTGTTGGCAAAGAGCGATGCGGCGTAGTTGCCACCTACCTTATACTTACCTGTACCGAGAGGTGCCGAGCGGTCGTAATCGCGAACGATGACGTAAGGATTGCTGGAGAATCCACCTTTGAAATATGGGCCTACGGGAGTTACGAAGATGAGGAAGCAGTATTCCTTGGAGGGATGAACACCTACCTGAGCGCTGGTACCAATGAGCAGTGGGCGGATGTAGAGTGTGGCGCCACTCTCGTAAGTTGGGATCCACTCCTGATTCAGGCGAACCACCTTCTTCACCATCTCTGTGAACAACTCTGTGCTGACCTCAGGCATCATAATGCCACGGCAGGTTGACTGCAGGCGCTTGGCATTCTCGTCAACACGGAAGATGCGCACCTTGCCGTCAGGACAACGATAGGCCTTCAGACCCTCGAAAGCCTCCTGGCCGTAGTGCAAACAGGTTGCAGCCATGTGCAGGTTCAGATACTCGTCGGAGCAAACTTCGATTTCACCCCACTTGCCGTCGCGATAGTAACAGCGAACGTTGTAATCGGTTTTCATGTAGCCGAAAGACAGACTACCCCAATCCAGATTCTTCATAATGTTATCTTTTTATGCTTGTTGTTTACTTTTTGCGCGCAAAAGTAATCAAAATCTTGCGCATGTGCAACATTTTTATGTAAAAAATGCCTTATTTCTTGTTTTTCTTATTAATTTTGCACTCAAAACAAACTGATAAGCAAAAATGAAAAGACTATTTTTATCATTCATGCTGGGTTCATTGTTGCCCGCTGGCCTCATGGCACAAACTCAAAAAGGAAACTTCCAAAAGGGCGACTATGGTTACCTTTTTTGTCATATGAACGACCACGGACGTGCCTGGACGGCCTATGCCTTGAGTCGTGATGGATTCCACTACCACGATCTGTTGAATGGCGACTCCATCTTCAGTGACTTCGAACATGCACGCATCGAGGGTGCTACGCGCGATGCCTACATCTGCCGCAAGTATGACGGAACGGGCTACTTGATGGTGTGTACAGACATGAATGTAGGCCGATTCAAGGACTTGAAGAAGAAGGCCGAATGGGACAACTACGGCATCGACCTGTTGGTGAGCGATGACCTGATACACTGGACGTCGAAGACCTTCGACTACCGTCAGGGTACGACCATCTTCTGCGACCCTGCAGCTCCCTCCGTCTATAAGGATTGGTCGACTATCAATCGCGTGTGGGCACCGCAGATAATGTGGGACGGAGACTACGTGTGGCCTGACGGACGCAAAGGTGGCTACTTCATCTATTACTCGATGTGGAACCGCAATGAAGAGAAGTACGATCGCATGTACTACTCGTATGCCGACGAGACGTTTACGCAGTTGACGCAACCTCGTCTGCTTTTCGACTGGGGTTATGCCACCATCGATGCTGACATCAACTGGCTGGAAAGCGACCAGCAATGGCACATGATGATTAAAAAGGAGGGCGGCAAGCCAGGACTCTTTACGGCAACGTCGAAGCAATTAACGGGGCCGTGGAGTGAACCTGTGGAGGACGACTATGTGAACTTCGAGGGCAAGAAAAAGTGTGAGGGCGTATCGGCTTTCCAACTGGCTGGCCACGACGATTGGGTGATAGGCTACATCGAGTATTCCAGCCGACCCAGGAATTATCGCCTGTGTACGGCCGACAAGTTTATGCGTAACTTCAAGTCGCCTCGTAATATCGAAGGTGTCAATGCACCACAGCACGGCTCGTACCTTCGTCTCACCAAGGATGAATACGACCGTTTGCAGGCGTGGAGCGATGGTTATGAGTTGGCCACGATGAAGCCTAACCGTCGCAATCCCGTCATTCCTGGCTTGTATGCTGATCCCGAGGTGCTGTATTCAGAGAAAGACGGCAAATACTACCTTTATCCAACGACTGACGGACAGGAGAACTGGGACAATCACGACTTCCGCTGCTATTCGTCGTCCGACCTGAAGACGTGGCAGTACGAGGGTGTCATCTTCGACCTCCAGACCGACTGCCAGTGGGCTAAGCGCAAGGCGTGGGCTCCGTGTATCATCGAACGCAAGATGGGCAAAGGCAAGAAGGCAAAATATAAGTACTTCTATTATTTCGTAGGCGAGGACAAGATTGGTGTTGCCGTCAGCGACCAGCCTACAGGTCCCTTCAAGGACGCTTTGGGCAAACCTTTGGCCACCAAAGAGTTGCCTGTCATGAAAAACGGTGGTGCTACGATAGACCCCGATGTGTTCCAAGACCCTCAGACGGGCAAATACTACCTGTATTGGGGCAATGGCACCATTATCTGTGCCGAACTCAACGACAATATGACCAGCTTCAAGGGTGAGCCCACCGTCATCCTGCCGCGTAAGGACAAGGCACGCTACAACTATAACGAGGGCTGCTACGTGTTCTATCGCGACGGCAAGTACTACTTTACGTGGTCGGAGAACGATACGCGTTCAAAGAACTACCGCATCCGTTATGCCATCAGCGATTCGCCCACAGCCCTTGTGCGTAACGGTTCTCCCGTTACGGCTGCAGAGAAGACCATTATCCTGCAGCGCGACGACAAGAATCAGATTTTCGGCACAGGCCATCATGCCATCCTGCAGAAGCCTGGCACGGACGAGTGGTGCATTGTCTATCACCGCTTCCAGCGTCCGCGTGGACCAAAGCTCGACTGGAGTGCAGGCTACAACCGCGAGGTGTGCATCGACCCCTTGACGTTCAATGCCGATGGTACGATACAGCCCGTAAAGCCCAGCTTGTAAATTATCTGAAGTATATGCGCCTTGTCTGATACGTACCAGAAGCCTGTTCCGAAGGAAGCGGACGCCTCGTCCGAAGGAAGCGGAAGGACCGCCCGAAGGAAGCGGAAGGGCCGCGAGAAGGAAGCAGCTGATGGCTTTGATGCTTTCAGGTCGTACTAACGTCACTTTCGAGTCGTTCCGATGACATCTACGACCCGTTCCGATGATACTTTATAGGGGGAAAGTGCCATCGGAACGACCGATAGATGACGTTACTAAGGGTAATAGATGCCGTTAGAACGACCTGAAAGTGCCTATGATGAGCAGAGAACGGAGGCGTTCTCGAGCGTGCTGTCCCAAATCTTATGCGTTAGCTTCGGCATTGATTTTCTGAAGTTCGGCTTCAGTCTTGGTTAATTTGTCCTTACAAAACTTGATGAGTTGCTGGGCAGTCTTCAGCTGTACAGCAAGTTCATCGATGTCGTACTCGTTGGATTCCATTTTGCGGACAATGGTCTCAAGTTGAGACAAGGCCTCTTCGTATTTTAAATGATCGTTCATAACTTCTATCTCTTAACTCTTAATTCTTAACTCTTAACCACCGATTGTATCGTTCCGTGTTCTACTCTCGTTTCTATCTCGTCGCCAGCCTTCAACTGCTTGGGATCACGAACGGCACGGCCATTGTGGAGCGTGATGCTGTATCCACGCGAAAGGAGCAGTTGGGGATCGAAACCTTGCAACTTCAGACTCAGACTCTCTAAAAGATGTTTCTGGCTGGTCAGTCGTCGCTCGATGGCAACAGGCAGACGACTTTCCAGCATCTCGATGCGATGGCGCTGGTCGCCAATCGTTCGCAAAGCGAGGGTAGGGATGAGCGCCTGTAAGGTCGAAAGCTGAACGTTGAGTGTTGAGAGTCTCGTACTGATAACTGTAGTGAGGTGCTGTTGGGCGCTGTTAATTCTGTCAAGTACCTGCCTTAAATTGTCGATGAGTAGGGCGGCAGCAGCGGTAGGTGTCTTCACTTTCGTGTTGGCCACCATGTCGAGGATTGATTCGTCGCGGTCGTGTCCGATACCAGTGATGACGGGCAGGGGGAATTGGGCGACATTTTCGGCCAATGCCAGTGTGTCGAAACCACTGAGGTCGGCAGTAGCACCACCACCGCGGATGATGACGACGCAGTCGTAGGGGCCCGACGGAGAACCGTCGGGGACGGTGGCTTCATAGATGGCGTTGAGGGCGGCGATGATGGATGATTCGACCTGCTCGCCCTGCATGATGGCTGGAAAGAGTGTTACCTCGAAACGGAAACCATAGTCGTTGTCCTCCAATTGGCGACAGAAATCGCCATAGCCTGCGGCATTCTGGGCAGAGATGACGGCAATACGCTTGGCAAAGGTTGGAATGTGGAGTTCGCGCTGTAGGTCGAAGACACCCTCTTCCTTCAGTTGGCGGATAATCTCCTGACGCTTGCGGGCCATATCGCCGAGGGTGTAGGTAGGGTCGATGTCGCTGACAATCCACGAGAAACCATAGGCCTCGTGGAACTGGGCATAGACCTTGAGCAGCACTTTCATGCCAGCACGTAGCTGCTGTCCTGTGGTGCGCTCGAAATAAGGCTTGGCCATCTGCCACGTCTGTCGCCAGCACTTGGCGGAAGCTCGTGCTATGGGGGTGTTGGTTCGCTCATCCTTTTCGATGAGTTCCATATAACAATGGCCACTATTCTCGCGACATTCCGACAGTTCTGCCTCCACCCAATATTCATCGGGCAGCTCTGTCTCGATGGCCTCGCGTACCAGCAAGTTCAGTTGTCGTAGCGAATAATGTTCACTCATCACTTCTCACTATTCACTTTTATCATCCCTTCCATGTATGCCTGCCAGAAATCAGGCACGCCAAAGCCGTAAATGTTATCTGGATGCTGGTAGTTATTGCCTGTACGACGGACAAGCTCAATGATTTCGAGGGCCGTCTTGTGGGGCAAAGCCTGCCACAGACAGGCCACCAGTCCGCAGACTACGGGCGACGAGAACGAGGTGCCCATGCTGCTGGTAATCATGCCTCGGCCACTGATGACGCGAGCCGGAGCACCTATGGCTACAACGTCAGGCTTGACGCGACCGTCCTGAGTGGGACCAATACTGCTAAACGCAGCGATGCGTTGTGTTTCATTATCAGAGATGGCACCAATGGTCAATATCTGATCGGCATCGGCAGGTACACCAATCTTCTTCCAGGGACCCATGCCTGAATTACCTGCAGAATTGCAGAGCACGATGCCCTTTGAGGCTAACATGGAAGCGGAACGGGTGATGAAAGCTGTTTGTCCGTCGAGTTGCCATTGCTTGTATGACATCCATTTGTGGTCGTATTCATTATAGCCTAGCGAGGAGTTGATGACGTCACAGCCCACGCTGTCGGCAAACTCAGCAGCCATCGTCCAGTAGTCTTCTTCTACCTCCTGTTCCGTCTGCTGGTCTTCGCTGCGAAGAAGCCAGTAAGAAGCTTTGGGAGCTGTGCCAATGAAGATGTGAGGACGATAAGTGCCCATAGCAGAGAGTACCTTGGTGCCATGATCAGTATCGGCAAAAAGCTGTGGATCGTCAGGACTGACAAAGTCGCGCCAGCCTCGGATGTCAATCTTCTTCAGTTCAGGAATGACATCGGCATTCTTGAATCCACCATCAATGACGGCTATCATCATGCCTTTACCCTGAAAGCCTGCCTTGTGCAACTGGTCGCCCTTGAGATTGTATATCTGGTCGGCTGCGGTACCATAGATTTCGTTAGCTATGCTGTCGTGGGGTTCAAAAGTTTCATGATAATTGATGCGGGTGTCAGGAGTGATAGAATCGGGTGACAGCCAAACCAACTTGCAATCCTTCACACAAGGTAACTGTCGGATGCTACTGATAAGTGTGCTGTCTTTCATGCGAACCAATAGGGTGTTTTGCCAGCGACTCTTGCCAACGATACTAACGCCCTCCTTGCTGACCATCTGAATATAATGAGGCGATACGGGCAGGTCGGTGGAGTCAACATTCAGTCCCTGACGCTTACGCCGTTCGACAGCTCTATGTGAGAGAAAGCGGGTGGGGCGGTCGAGGGAGTAGGGTGTACCATCCTTATCCGTCAGACTGATACGATAAATGTAAGCAGGTCCATCCTTGTACCGTATACGTCGCGTGCCGTCCTGTTGTTGGGCGGCCAACACGAATAGCGTGCAGCCTGTCAGTATGATTAGTGTCAATAGTCGTTGCATGTGATGATTATTTTAATGCAAAGGTACAGTTTATTATGCGAACAGCCAAATCTTTTAAACTTAATTTGGTTGTTTCAAGAATAATTCGTACCTTTGCACATTATTAATATACATGGACAATAAAAAAGCGGCATTAGAATTAGGGACAAAGCCTGTAGGTCAGCTGCTATGGCAGTATGCCCTGCCAGCTATTGTGGCTATGACGGCTTCAAGTCTCTATAACATCATCGACCGTGCTATGATTGGTCAGATGGTGGGGCCTGAGGCTATTGCAGGCTTGGGCATTACGTTTCCCTTCATGAACCTGAGTGCGGCCTTTGGTGCCGCTGTTGGTGTGGGCTCTTCAGCGTGTATCTCCGTGAAACTGGGTCAGCGTGACTATAAAACTGCTGAGTATCTGTTGGGTAATACCGTGACACTGAATCTGATAATCGGATCGCTGTTTATGATAATCAGTCTGATATTCCTTGATCCGATTCTGCGATTCTTTGGCGCCAGTGACGTGACGCTGCCGTATGCCCGTGAATTTATGATTGTCATTCTGTTAGGCAACGTCGTGACACACATGTACTTTGGTATGAATGCCGTGCTGAGGGCTGCTGGTAAGCCCACTCATGCCATGTATGCCACGTTGTTTACCGTAGGTATGAACATCCTGTTGATCATAGCCTTTGTATGGTGGCTGCGTTGGGGCATCAGAGGAGCTGCTTTGGCAACGGTGACTTCGCAGACGATGGCACTCTGTTGGCAGTTGTGGCTATTCTCAGACGAGAAAGAGCTGTTGCACCTGAAGCGGGGCATCTATAAACTGAAGGCTGATTTGGTTAGGAACATTCTGGCTATCGGTATTTCGCCTTTCTTGATGAACGCAACAGCGTGTGTAATAGTTATCTTCATGAACAACCAGTTTGTGCGTTATGGTGGCGATATGGCTGTTGGTGCCTATTCGATAGCCAACTCAATGGCGATGGTGTTCTTTATGTTCGTGATGGGTGTGTGCCAGGGGATGCAGCCTATTGTAGGTTATAACTATGGTGCCGAGAAGCACGATCGTATGTTCCGTTGTCTGTTTATTGCCATCGGGTGTGCTACTGCCATCTTGTTGGTAGGCTGGATATTATCAATGCTCTTCCCTCGCGAGATAGCACGTGTCTTTACCAGTGATGATAAGCTGCTTGAACTCTCGGCCAGGGGTATCAGATTGGATATGCTGGTATTCTTTATCGTGGGTTCGCAGGCTACTATCACCCATTTCTTCCAAAGTATCGGTAAGGTGAAAGTGTCGATATTCCTCTCGTTGTCGCGACAATTGTTCTTGTTGTTGCCGATGGCCTATATATTCCCCATGTTTTGGGATTTGGACGGTGTGTGGTATTCAATGCCTGTAAGTGATTTCTGCTCGTTCGCAATGACCATACCCATGCTGATGTGGTACATGAAAAAAATCAAGAAGCAATGAAGCATATCATTATTAACGTAGGCAGACAGGTAGGTGCTGGCGGACAGGAAATCGGTCGTATGCTGGCACAGGATTTCGAGGCGAAGTTCTATGATAGGGAATTGCTGAATCTGGCTGCAAAGGAAAGTGGCTTTTCTGAGAAATTCTTTAAGCAGAGCGATGAGAAGCAGGGCTTTTTACGTGGCTTGTTTAATGTGCAGGCACCCCACTTTTCGCTTGGTAGCGTATATAACTCTAACTTCTCGCAAGAGGGTTTGTTCCAGTTTCAGAGCGATGCCATCCGCAAGGCCGCAAGCGAGGGTAGTTGCGTATTTCTGGGTCGTTGTGCCGACTATGTGCTGAGGGATTTTGAAAATGTAGTAAATGTGTTTATTACTGCTTCAATCGATTTCCGTGTAGACATAGTATCGAAGGTTAAAGAGCTCGATGCTGAGCACGCTCGCAAGTTGATAGAGCATGTGGAACGTCGCAGAGCTGAATACTATAATTACTATACTGGTAAGAAGTGGGGAGCTGCTGAGTCGTACGACCTCTGTATTGATGCTTCGATTCTCGGCATTCAGGCTACGGAGAAGTTGATAGTTGACTATATCCGCAAACGTCTTAGAATATGAAGAAAATAGGTATTATCAGCGATACGCACAGCTATTGGGACGAGAAGTACCTGCACTACTTCGAACCCTGTGACGAAATATGGCATGCGGGGGATATCGGTAGTGTTGAAGTGGCCGAGAAGTTGGCTGCTTTCCGTCCGTTTCGTGCTGTCTGTGGCAATTGCGACGGGGGCGACCTGCGACTGATGTATCGTGAACTGAACCGCTTCAAGTGCGAGGATGTCGATGTGCTCATCAAACATATCGGGGGTTATCCAGGCAACTACGATTATTCGATACGTTCGACGCTGTATGCCTCACCACCCCAGCTCTTCGTCGCTGGACATTCACATATATTGAAAGTACAGTTCGACAAGACGCTGAATCTGTTGCACATCAACCCAGGTGCTGCAGGTCTGCAAGGATGGCATAAGGAGCGTACGCTGGTAAGACTGACTATTGAAGGCAATAAATTCAGTGATTGCGAAGTTATAACATTAGGAAAACATTAAATAAACATAGAATATGAAACGTACAATTGTAATTACTGGTGGCGCAGGTTTTATTGGAAGCCACGTGGTGCGCCTGTTTGTGAACAAGTACCCTGAGTATCACATCATCAACCTCGACAAGCTGACGTATGCAGGTAACTTGGCAAACCTCAAGGACATTGAGGACAAACCCAACTATGAGTTTGTGAAGATGGACATCTGCGACTTTGACGGTGTGCTGAAGCTGATGCAGGAAAAGAAAGTGGATGGCATCATCCACTTGGCTGCTGAGAGTCACGTGGACCGCTCTATCAAAGACCCCTTCACTTTTGCCCAGACCAACGTGATGGGTACGCTTTCGTTGCTTCAGGCCGCTAAGGCTTATTGGGAAAGCCTTCCTGAGAAGTACGAGGGCAAGCGCTTCTACCATATTTCTACTGATGAGGTTTATGGAGCATTGCAGATGACTCATCCTGAGGGTATTGAACCTCCATTCACCACCAAGGCTTCTAGTGGCAAGCACCATTTGGCTTATGGTGAGAAATTCTTCACTGAGGATTTGAAGTACCAGCCCCATAGCCCTTATAGTGCTGCCAAGGCTTCTTCAGACCACTTTGTCCGAGCTTTCCACGATACGTTTGGATTGCCTACCATCGTGACCAACTGCTCGAACAACTACGGTCCCTATCAGTTCCCTGAGAAACTGATTCCCTTGTTCATCAACAATATCCGTCATCGCAAGCCACTGCCTGTCTATGGCAAAGGAGAGAACGTACGCGACTGGCTGTATGTGGTTGATCATGCACGTGCTATTGACACAATCTTCCATAACGGTAAGATTGCTGAAACCTACAATATCGGTGGCTTCAACGAGTGGAAGAACATTGACATCATTAAGGTTGTCATTAATACCGTCGACCGCCTGTTGGGACGCAAGGAAGGCGAGGATATGGACCTCATCACCTTCGTGACCGATCGTGCTGGTCACGACTTGCGTTACGCTATCGACTCGTCGAAGTTGCAGAAGGAACTGGGGTGGGAACCCTCGCTTCAGTTCGAAGAGGGAATAGAGAAGACCGTTCGCTGGTATCTTGACAACCAAGAATGGCTGGATAATGTGACAAGTGGCGACTACCAGAAGTATTACGATAACATGTACAAGAACAGATAAACTTCTATTATGAAAAAGATTCTATTATTGGGTTCAGGCGAACTGGGTAAAGAGTTCGTGATTGCTGCCATGCGTGCTGGTCAGTATGTCATTGCCTGCGATCGTTATGACAATGCCCCTGCCATGCAGGTGGCCGACGAACGGGAAGTGTTCTCAATGTTGGATGGCGATGCACTCGAGGCTGTGGTGAACAAGCACAAGCCCGACATCATTGTGCCAGAGATTGAGGCCATCCGCACGGAGCGACTTTTTAAATTTGAAGAACAGGGCATTCAGGTAGTGCCTTCGGCTCGTGCCGTCAACTACACGATGAACCGTCGTGCCATTCGCGACTTGGCTGCCAAAGAGTTAGGCCTGCGTACCGCGAAATATTTCTATGCCAAGACTTTCGACGAGTTCAAGGCTGCTGCCGACGAGATCGGATTCCCCTGTGTCGTGAAGCCCCTGATGTCTTCTTCAGGCCATGGTCAGAGCTACGTACACAATGAAGGCGAATTAGAGCAGGCTTTCCGCGAGGCTATGGAAGGCAGTCGTGGCGACGTGAAGGAAGTCATCATTGAGGAGTTTATCGATTTTGACTCTGAGTTCACCCTGCTCACCGTTACCCAGCAACATGGATGGCCCACGTTGTTCTGTCCTCCAATAGGACATGTACAGAAAGCAGGCGACTATCGTGAGTCGTGGCAACCCTATAATATTAGTGACGAGGCCCTGAAACAGGCGCAGATGATGGCCGACAAGGTGACGAAGGCCCTGACGGGTGCCGGCATCTGGGGCGTTGAGTTTTTCCTGACCAAACAGGGTGAGGTCATCTTTTCAGAGTTGTCACCACGCCCACACGATACAGGTATGGTGACATTGGGCCACACAACGAACCTTTCTGAGTTCGAACTTCACTTCCGTGCTGTTATGGGCTTACCCATCGCTGGCATTCACTTGGAGCATGCTGGTGCAAGTGCTGTTATTCTCTCTCCACAAGAGGCTAAGACTCCCGTTGACCGTTCGCTGTTGCCTTATAACTTTGTCGATGCCCTGAAAGAGGATCGTACGCGTATCCGTATCTTCGGCAAACCCGAGGCTCATAAGGGGCGTCGCATGGGCGTTGTACTCTGCTATGGCGAGGTAGGCGACGATGTCAATGCCCTGCGTGATAAGGCGAAGCGTCTGGCAAAGACCGTCCTGGGCACTGACCCGTATACTAAGTTTGAACATTAATGGATATTAAGCTGATAGACCTGCCGAGGATTACTGACCCACGTGGCAATTTGACGTTCGCTGAGGCTCAGAATATGGTGCCCTTCGACATTAGACGTGCCTATTGGGTCTACGATGTGCCTGGTGGTGAAAGCCGTGGGGGACATGCCCACAAACGCTTGAAACAGTTTGTTATTGCGTTGAGTGGCTCGTTCCATGTTACACTCGACGATGGATGTGAACAAAAGACAGTTCTGCTGAATCATCCGTGGCAGGGACTGCTTATTGATGTCAATACATGGCGCACACTCGACGACTTTTCGTCAGGTGCTGTGTGTCTCGTGCTTGCTTCAGAGCACTATGATGAGGACGACTACATCTACGATTATGATGAATTCTTGAAATACGTAGGATGTTCGAAGTAGTAAGATATACTTCTGCACATGCAGATGAGTGGAACGACTTCGTAGCGAAGTCGAAGAACGGCACATTCCTCTTTGATCGTCGCTACATGGACTATCACGCAGACCGATTCCATGACTATTCGTTGATGTTCTTCTGCAAAGGACGTTTGCTGGCCGTACTGCCTGCTCACGTCGATGGTGATACGCTATACACGCATCGTGGACTGACCTATGGTGGATTGTTGATGAGCGAACAACTGACGATAGCTCAAACAATGACCTTGTTTCGTGAACTGAATGACAAATTGCATGCGGAGGGGCTGAAGCATGTCTGCTATAAAGCCATCCCCTGGATTTATCATCGTCTGTCGGCTGAAGAGGATCTCTACGCGCTCTTCCATGAGTGTAAGGCCCGCATTGTAGCTCGTGATTATTCCACGAATATCTTCCTCGGTGCCAACCTGCGTTGGGAACGTGTGCGTCGTCGTGGCGTTACACGTGCCGAACGGGCAGGTATCCGTGTGGAAATCAGCAACGACTATGCTGACTTCTGGTGTGTGTTGACCGATAATCTTGGTACGAAGTACGGTATCAAACCTGTTCATAGCCTTGCGGAAATAGAACTATTGCACGAGCGTTTCCCCCAGAACATCGTGCTCTATCAGGCTGTTCGCGAGAGAAAGGTGTTAGGCGGTGTTGTGCTTTACGTGACCCCTCAGGTGGTACATGCTCAGTACAGTTCTGCTACCCCGGAAGGCAAGAGTCTTGGAGTCATCGATGCAATCTACGAACGCATCATGCACCATGACTATAAGGACTATCCTTATTTCGACTTTGGTCGCTCTACGGAGAATACTGACGGCAGTGGGCTTAACGAAACACTGGTGTTTCAGAAGGAAGGCTTCGGTGCCCGCGGCTTGTGTTACGATATCTACGAGTATGACCTATAATAAAAGCGGAGACTAATCAGAGTCTCCGCTTTTATTATAGGTCATTCTTCTTTATTCATCTAACAATAGTACTGTAGCGCTGCGGGCGGCTTGGGCACCCATGACGAGTACTTGCGCGATGTCGGCGGTCTTTGACGGGCCACTGATGAAGGTGCCGTATCCATAATCATTCATTTCTATTCGCTTGTAAGCCTCGTGCATGTTGTTGACGATTTGCGACTTGGGGAGGAGGATAACGAGGTTCTCACTGATAAACATCACGGCTTTCTCCTTCATCTGCTGGGGAATCCACACGCAAGCATTCTCAGCCACGCCAAAACTGCCACGAATGACGCCCACGTCGGTGCCGTTCAGGTCGCGGGCACGCCCCACGTCGTCAGGATTGCGCGTGGCGATAGTTATCTCCGGCAGGTTCGATGCAATTTCCTTTGCATCGGGATAGAGCTCACGGATGAGTGCGTTGATGTCGCGACCTTTCTCCACCTCGATAGCATTGCCGCCGACACTCTTGGTCATGTTCATAAACTGCAACAGCGGGTCGGGATAGATGATGGCCTTGATGTCGCTGAGGTCGGGCATGTCGAAGCGTTCGCGTACATTCGCCCTGTACTTCTTCAATATATCTTCTTTACTACTCATAATCCTTTATTATTTCGTGGAACGGTTTCTTGGGGAATTCCATCATCTTGTGACCATCGGCCCAGGGATTGAGGCCGCAGTTCATCAACGGTGAGGGGATGAAGTTGGCCCAATGGGCAAGGCCGGTACCGAAGTTGTAGAGGCCTGGCGAGCCGTAGAGCATGGACATGCCGCGGCACAGCAGCTTCTTCTGCGAGTTGGCGGTGCCGAAGTCATCCAACTGCTGGCGCCATAGGTATATTTGGTCGCCTAGATTCACCTTGACGGGACAGACGGCTTGGCATGAGTTGCACAGCGTGCAGGCACTGACGTTGCCGCTGTGCTTCTGCGGGTCGCGCAGCATACCGAGGTTGATACCGATGGGACCGGGAATGAAGTAACTGTAGCTGTAGCCGCCCGAGCGACGGTACACAGGACACGTATTCATGCATGAGCCGCAGCGGATGCATTTAAGTGACTCCCAGTGTTCGGGATTGGCAATCCACTCTGAACGTCCGTTGTCTACAAGGATGATGTGCATGTGGTGAGCCGTGGGGCGTGCTTTGCGGAAGTGCGACGTGTAGGTCGTCGTTGGTTGACCAGTACCTGCACGGCAGAGCATGCGATGGAAGACGGCCAGGCACTCGTAGTTGGGTATTACCTTCTCCAGTCCGATGGCGGCAATGTGCAGCTTAGGACAGGAGGTTGACATGTCGGCGTTGCCTTCGTTGGTGCAGACGACGATATCGCCCGTCTCGGCGATGCCGAAGTTACCGCCCGTCATACCTGCATCGGCTGTTAGGAATTCATTGCGCAACGATAGTCGGGCACGGTACGTTAGGTACGTGGGGTCGTGGTTGCCCTTCTCGTTGCTGATGCCCTTCTCCTCAAACAGTTCGCCTACGTCATCGTGGTTTAGGTGGATGGCTGGCATCACAATATGGCTGGGTGCCTGGCCCTTCAGCTGAATGATGCGTTCGCCGAGGTCGGTTTCCACGACTTCGATGCCTTTGGATTCGAGATAGGGGTTCATACCGCATTCCTCGGTGAGCATTGACTTCGACTTTACCATCTTCTTCACGTTATGGTTCTTTAGAATGCCGTAGACAATCTCGTTGAACTCCTTGGCATCTTTAGCCCAGTGCACCTCTACGCCGTTCTTCTCAGCAGCAGTGGCAAACTGGTCCAGATATTCGTCTAAATGGGTGATGGTATGGCGCTTGATTTGGGAAGCCTTTTCGCGTAGTTGTTCCCACTCATCCAATCCGTAAGCCATGTTGTCTCGCTTCGAGCGCACGGCCCAGAAAGTGGCGTCGTGCCAGTGGGCATAAGTCTGGTTCTTCAAGAACTGCTTTGCTGCTTTTGAATGTGCTGTACTCATAATCCTGCTGCTAAAATCTCTACTATATGTTTGAACTTGATATTGAGGCCTTGCTTCTTGGCCACGCCGGCCATATGCATGAGGCACGAGCAGTCGGGTCCGGTCACGTACTCGGCACCAGTCTGAATATGGCGCTCTACCTTGTCGCGCCCCATCTGAGCCGAGACGGCGGTCTCTTCAACGGAGAACATGCCTCCGAAGCCGCAGCACTCGTCGGGACGGTCGGGTTCGACGATGTCTATGCCGTCCACTAATGTCAACAGGTCGCGAATCTTGTTGAACTTTGCCATGTGTTGTTCCGATGGCGACGATAAGCCAAGCTCGCGGACGCCGTGACACGAATTGTGGAGTGACACCTTGTGCGGGAATGTGCCGAGGCGACGGTCGATTTTTACTACGTCGTGAAAAAATTCCACCACGTCCATACACTTCGCTGCGACGGTACATTCATGATTAAGAAGTCGTGGATAATTAATGCGCACGAAGGCCGTGCACGACACGGAAGGAGAGACGACATAATCGAAGCCATCGAACATTCCCTCAAATTTCTCGGCTAGTGGAATGGCCTGCTTCTCGAATCCCGCGTTGGCCATCGGCTGACCGCAGCAGGTCTGCTTCTCAGGATACGTCACGTCGATGCCGAGGTGTCTCAGCAACTTCCACGTCGCCATGCCCACCTCAGGATAGATAGCATCAACGTAACAGGGAATAAATAATCCAACTTTCATATCTTATTTCGTTTTGATTATCATTATCATGTTAAAACATTATGACGATATAACGACTAAATTACGTGTAGTCCAAGGAATACCATGAGACCGTTCATCAATATCCAGAAAATGGCGAACGGCATGGTTTTGCGCATGATGTCACCGTCCTGTCCTTCCATATCGCAGGCTGCCGTAGCAATGGCTATCGATTGTGGTGACAACAGTTTTCCTCCTTCCGAACCGGCGCAGTTGGCGGCGGCCAGCCAGTTGGTCTCGTTACCTGTGACACCGAAGAACGTTCCTTGGTTTACTAGTCCAAGGTCGCTGGCTGCCGTAGCTTGCAGTTTTCCAAAGAGAATATTGGCGTTGGTGGCCGAACCTGTGACAAATGTGCCGATAGAACCAATCAAAGGTGCGAAGAACGGGAAGGCTGCACCCGTTAGGAGGACAAGGCCCTTAGCAATGTCGTTAGTCATGCCAGTATTGTTCATCAGCATTGCCATGGCTACGAGGCAGCAGATGGTAACGACAGTCTTCTGCAGATTCAGCGTGGTCTTGGCCAGCAGCTTTATAAGTTTACCAAACGACATACCCTGAATGAGTCCACCGATGACGGCGCCAAGGAAAATCATCAGACCGGCATTCGATAGCCAACCGAATTTAAATGTATTGCTAATGACGGGCAGGTCAAACTTGGTGACGAGTGTGCTATTAAGGAATTCGTTCACAGGAGGAACAATCTTGCTGCTTATGAGGATAAAGAAAATAATCAAGCCGTAGACACTCCAGGCCTTAAATGTTTTGGCAACATCAAAGCGCATATGTTCGACATGAACGTTATCTTTTTCTGTCTCATGGCGCAGGAACAGTTTGTTGTAAAGCAACATAGCGGCGATGGCGGCTACTGAACCGAGAATGGCGGGTGTCTCGGGACCAATCCAATGGGCGCAGCAGAACTGTACGATGATAGAGCAGGTGCCGACAAACAGGGCGATAGTTATGTTCTTTACAATCTTTGTCTTATCTGTCATCATCAGAATAAGGAATGGTGTAATATAGAACATCAGCGAAAGTTGTAATATAATAAAGGTTGCCACCTCACAAAGTTCTTCAGGTGTTGCTGTGCCACTGGCTGCAACCTGATTAGCCAGTGTTGTAGCGGGAAGTCCAACTGCTCCGAAACCTACGGCAACGGTATTGGCAACAAGACAGATAACGGCTGAGAACATAGGCTTGAAGCCAAGTCCGATGAGGATGGCCGCAGGGATAGCTACCGCCGTGCCGAAACCTGCCATGCCTTCGAGCACGCCGCCCAAGCCCCATGTCAACAGCAGTACCAACAATCCTTTATCGCTCGTCATTTGGATAAACTGTGTCTTAATCGTCTCAATCTCCTTCGTCTCGCACAGAATGTTGTAACTGAAAATGGCGCAGATAATAATCAGAATGATGGGAAAGCAGGCCTTGAGGAACCCCTCGATGACCGACCACAGTGTGATACCGTAGATGGAGACATCGGCATACTTCTCTGGGACGATGCCCATAGCAGGTACGGCAAACAGGGCGAGGAGGATTGTGACGACGAGCGTAATAATGGCGCTCTTGTAACCAGACACTTTGAATCCCATCATGAGGATGATGAGCAACAGGATTGGTATAACCGAGATTAGTGCTGTCATAGGTTTTTGTATTATTATGATAAGTTTTGGGCAAATATACGAATATTTTTCCAATTAAAGAACTTTTTTCCTTTTTTTTTCATTTTTTCTTCGTATCTTTACAGCCGAAAATAATAACACTAACTCAAGAAGACCTATGACAGACCAATTCCTTTCTGAACTTCGGCAAATTGTTGCTGCCGACCGTATCTATACTGATGAGCTTCGCCGACTGGGGTGGGGCACGGATGCCAGTTTCTATCGCCAGATTCCACAGGTTGTCATCCGTAGTGATGGCGAGGAGGAAATATCTAAAATCGTACAACTTTGCAAAAACCACAAACTGTCGTTTACGTTCCGTGCTGCGGGTACTTCGTTGAGTGGACAGAGTTGCACAGATAGCGTCCTGATTGTAGCTGGCAAGCATTGGGAGAAATACGAGATTGGCGAGAATCAGGATACGATTAAGTTACAGCCAGGTATCGTTGGAGCTCGCGTCAACGAGATCCTAAAACCCTATGGCCGTGTATTCCCGCCTGACCCAGCTTCGATAGGAAGTGCAATGGTGGGTGGTATCGTCGTCAACAATGCATCGGGCATGAACTGCGGGGTACATGCCAATAGTGACCGTATGATGGTTTCTGCTCGCATCATCCTAACAGACGGCACCGTGCTCGATACTGGCGACAAAGAGAGCCGCGAGCGCTTTTGTCGTACGCACCCCGAGTTCATAGCTAAGATAGAAGCCTTGCGTGACAAAGTACGTGCCGACGAATCGTTGGCTTCGCGCATACGTACCAAATACTCTATAAAGAACGTGACGGGTCTGAACCTGCGCCCACTGGTGGCTTACGATGATCCGTTCGATATCATCGCCCATTCGATGGTAGGCAGCGAGGGCACGTTGGCATTCCTGTCGGAGGTAACGATGAAGACGCTGAAGGACTATCCGTACAAGGCCTCGGCGATGGTTTACTTCATGACGATGAAGGAGAGTTGCGAGGCTGTGGTGGCTATGAAGAAGATGAAGGCTGGTGAGGAAGACCTGGAGTACAGTGCCGAGAATCTGGTGGTGAAATCGGCCGAGATGCTGGACTACAAGTCGCTATCGTCAGTAGATGACCCTGTATATCTGCAGTATAAGAAAGATGTGGATGCTGGCAAGATAGAGGGCGTGGAGCCTGGCGACTATCACAACCTAACTGCTATACTGACTGAGACCAAGGGTATAACCCACGACCAACTGCTGGATAAGATAGAGAAGATTAAGGAGTGTCTGGGCCAGTTCCGCCTGTATATCCCAGCCGAATTTACTGAAGATCCTGCCGTGTATGGCAAGTACTGGGCCATCCGCTCGGGCATATTCCCATCAGTAGGTGGTACACGTCCTGTGGGCACATCGTGCCTTATAGAGGATGTGGCATTCCCGATAGAATCGCTGCCTGAGGCTACAGTAAAACTGCAGAAGCTGATAGCCGATCATGGCTACGACGATGCTTGTATATATGGTCACGCATTCGAGGGCAACTACCACTTCATCCTGAACCAGAGTTTTGCCGATGAGCACGAGGTGGCACGCTATGCCGAGATGATGCGCGATGTGGCCAAGCTGGTGGTCGAGGGCTACGATGGCTCGCTGAAGGCCGAGCACGGCACGGGTCGCAACATGGCGCCATTCGTGAAGTATGAGTGGGGCGATAAGGCCTATGAGATAATGTGCGAACTCAAGAATATATTCGACCCTGAGGGACTGCTAAACAAGGGCGTGATCTTCAACGACGCCCCCGACTGCTATATCAAGTGTCTGAAACCACTGCCAGTGCTAGATTTCGACTTCGACAGTGTGCCTGATGGCGGACACTACCTGATGGATCCATCGCTGAGTACAGCCGAAGAAACCATCGAACAGGTAAAGCGAGCCAATAAGTGTATAGAGTGCGGATTCTGCGAGGTGAACTGTATGTCGTGCGGACTCACACTGTCGAGTCGTATGCGTATCGCCGTTCAGCGCGAGATACGCTACCTGACCAGGACTGGTGCCGACCCACAGCGACTGGCCACACTTAAGAAACAATACAAGTACTATGGCGACCAGACTTGCGCCACCGACGGACTGTGCTCTACATCGTGCCCGATGAAGATAAACACGGGCGAGTTGACCCACCTGATTCGTCAGATGGATATGAACGAGAGTCCTGCGGGATATAAGTTGGGTGAGTTTGCCGCCAACCATATGGCAGGCATCAAGAGCGGACTGCGAGTGGTGCTGGATGTGGCCCATGCCGCACACATCACCCTGGGCCCGACGCTGATGACAAGCATCTGTCGAGGCATGAACAAGATGGGCATGCCGCTATGGACCACCGCCATGCCTAAGAAGCATCGCCAACCCAAGAAGAGCGACCTGACGCAGTTTATCATCGAGAAGAGCATTCCGCACAAGGAGGAACAGCACTCCGAACTCAAGGTGGTCTACTTCCCCAGCTGTATCAACCAGACTATGGGACAATCCAAGCATGGCGGAAAGATTCACGACCTGGTGGATGAGGTAATCCAACTGATGGCCAAGGCCGGCTACGAGGTTATATTCCCAGAAGGCATGGAACGTATGTGTTGTGGACAGATTTGGGAATCAAAAGGCATGCTAGACATTGCTGACCGTAAGAGCGCCGAACTGGAAGTTGCTTTGTGGAAGGCCAGCGAAGAAGGCAAATACCCTGTTCTTTGCGCCCAGAGTCCATGTCTGCATCGCATGAAGAAGGTGATGCATAAGATGAAACTATATGAGCCAGCAGAGTTCATCATGAAGTATCTGGTGCCACGACTCGACTTCCATCCTACTGATAAGCATATTGCCCTGCATCTGACATGCTCGACGAGACAAATGGGCGTCGATAAGGACATGATAGCGCTTGCAAAGCTATGTTCTAACAACGTATTCCTCCCTGAGGGTGTCGGATGTTGTGGCTTTGCTGGCGACCGTGGCTTCACGTTCCCCGAACTGAATAAATACGGTCTTCGCAAACTCCGTCCGCAAATCGAGGCCAATCACATCGAAGTGGGCTACTCTAATAGTCGCACTTGTGAAATTGGTCTAGAAACGAACTCAGGTATCCCCTATATGTCCATCGTCTATCTCGTCAACGAATGTACAACAACAAAGAAGGCCTGATTGGCCTCCTTTGTTGACGATGTTATCAGAACGTGCAGGGTAATACACTAAGCTGACAATATAGGGTACGGGCCATGCGCTCGTGCCCTATATCATTGGGATGCAAACGGTCAGTCGCTGGGTCGGCAAAATACTGTGTATATTCGTCCATCATGGGATATAAACCGCTGACGGCATTCAGGTCTATGACAGGCACGGCCCAGATATTTCCGGCATCCTTTACGGCCTGAATGTATTCCTCTAGATAGATGCCACACTGGTTGGTATAGTCCTCCGTACACTGCCAGTTCTTGTCGTTTCGATGGAATTGGGCGCGGTGGATGGGCGTCAACAGCACGATCTGTTTCGTCGGATACATCCGCTTTACTTTATCTAACGCGATATTGATGCGACCGCGATACGTCGTTTTGTCCATACGCATATAACGGCGTTTGCGGTCGGTCATTTTCTTTGGCTGACCGTGTCCGTACATTACCTGTTCGTCCTTCTCCTCATACCACTCGCCAATCTTTACACCATTATTGTAGTCGTTGGTTCCAATAAAAATCAGGATAGCGTCCACGTCGTCGCCATGTTCTTCCTTGCACTTGTCAGCCTGACGAGGTATGTCGTCCCACTGACGGCCGCTGACAGCGTAGACATACGGCGTAATGCCCAGCCAGTCTTGCAGGAAGTTCCAGTATTTCTTCTTCGAACCGCTATTCCGCGGGTCTGTTATCGAGTCACCGAAATAGGCAACTTTCTTCTGCATCCACGGATGAATGTATGCAGATTGAGCATTGGCAGCCCCGCAAAGTAGGACTGCCAACGTCAAAAGGATAAAATGTCTTCTCACGTTAATTCTTAACTCTTAACTCTTAATTCTTAACTAAGTTAGTATTCCATTACTGCAGGCAACTCCTTGGCCTGATCAATCATCTTCTGCACTTCTACAACGGCAGGCACACGGTTGGTCAGATTCTTTACGGCATTCACCTCTTCCAACTTCTTCTGCAGGTTCTCAGCTACACGGTGCTTCAGTTCCTTGACGGTGTCCACACCGCTGGCCTCCAACAGTTCAGCAAACTGCGGACCTACACCATTGATGCGATACAAATCGCAATGGTTAGCCCACTTCAGAATCAGCTTGCCGCTGATACCTGTCTGTTCCTCCAGTGCCTTACGACCTGCTGGCTTTGCACATTTTTCTAACAACTCTGCATCGGTCTTGATACCTGCTGCAATCAGTTTCTCGGCGTAAACCTCACCTACGCCCTCGATGTCAATTACTTTGTAAGTCATAATTCTTAGATGTTATAGGTCTATTTCGTAAAATGCACTTTGCATTTACAGTGCAAATATACGGGATTTTATTCGTGTTAACAAGTTTTTTATTCTTTTTTAATAGAAACATTTGCATGAAGCCGAAAATAGTCGTAACTTTGCCGCGTCATTTGAATAAAAAGAGAATATGAATTACAACGAATTGAATTTTCAAGGTCTTCAGACCGAACGTCAGTGGGATATCTCTGAAGCTTTCCCCGTATTAATGCGTAAAGTGTATGTCTGGATGACACTTGCCCTCGCCATTACTGGTTTTACTGCCTATGGCGTTGCAACGAGTCCAGGTATCTTGCAGGTTATCTATGGCAACCAAGTAATTATGTGGGTTCTCGTCATTGCCGAATTGGCATTGGTCTTTGGCGTTAATGCCGCTATCAACCGTATTTCGCTAACAACAGCTACACTGATGTTTATTCTATATTCTGTCATCAATGGTGCTTTGTTTTCGTCGATATTCTTGATTTATACGGCGTCGTCCATCGCCACAGTGTTCTTCATTACGGCAGGTACCTTTGGTGTGATGGCTTTGATAGGCTATACCACCAAGACCGATCTTTCTTCAATGGGCAAGATTCTTTTCATGGCCCTTATTGGCTTGGTTATTGCTACTGTCGTTAATATGTTCATCAAGAGTAATGGCTTTATGATGATTCTCAGCTATGTTGGTGTGCTCATCTTTGTAGGTCTCACAGCCTACGACACGCAGAGAATCAAAAACATGCTCCTTGAAGCTCCTGATGCCAGCGAAGGTGCCCAAAAGGTTGCTCTCCTTGGAGCTCTGGCACTCTACCTCGACTTCATCAATCTCTTCATCTATCTCCTCCGCATCTTCGGTAGAAGAGAGTAGATTGTTATAATTATATTATATAATAAGGTATAGGGTTTTCGTATTGTAAATTAATGCGAAAACTTTTTATTTTGCTTAAAAAAAGTTGGTAAATTATTTGCGTGTATCGGAA
>Ga0247608_10000881_pt1 | contig 44780 bp, 49 predicted proteins | sample 176DNAGHGlowgp2_FD_193490 | JGI IMG/M metagenome (GOLD analysis project Ga0247608, IMG submission 193490) | Sheep rumen microbial communities from Palmerston North, Manawatu-Wanganui, New Zealand - 1766 DNA GHGlow gp2 | ecosystem: Host-associated > Mammals > Digestive system > Stomach > Rumen ...
GGAATTGATCTTGCTGCGAATGGTGGTGTCGGCAAGCATTTTGCCGTTCTCGTCCAGGATGACCGCCTTGGTGTAGGTGGATCCAACGTCACAACCGCCGAAGTATTTCATTTACAATAACCTCCGTATTATTCATCTTTGGCTCCCCTGCAAGGGGAGCTGTCATGGCTGATCTCACGCGAGGCCATGACTGAGGGGCCTGTCCGTCCAGCACAATGTACGCGGGGGCAAACCCCTCCGCCCTTCGGGCACCTCCCCTTTCAGGGGAGGCAAGGGGCCTGGTTCCCTCTCTGCGGGCTTGGCTCCCCTGCAAGGGGAGCTGTCATGGCTGATCTCACGCGAGGCCATGACTGAGGGGTTTGTCCGTCCCGCACAATCTACGCGGGGGTAAACCCCTCCGCCCTTCGGGCACCTCCCCTTTCAGGGGAGGCAAGGGGCGCGTACGAACTGCCCTCCTCGGAGCATAGCTCCTGCGGTAAGCGCTAAAAACATGCCACCGGCAGGAGGAAGACGCTGCGCAGACACAGCGTACGAACTGCCCTCCTCGGAGCATAGCTCCTGCGGTAAGCGCTAAAAACATGCCACCGGCATGTTTTTTTAACGCGCTTACATACAAACTTCGTCCTCGAATTCGACCAGGGACGGGTCGACCGGCTCGGCCTTCATGACCGTGCGCATGTACTCGTTGACCTTGTCGCGCATGGTGCGGCGGGAGACGGTGCGCGGATCCATCAGGTCATGCTCGATCCAGATGAGATCGTAGCCGCGGGCGCGGCCCTGCTCGTCCAGAATGCCCTGGACGGTCGCCATGTTCTTGCAGGCCACGTTCTGGTACATGATGACGAGCCTGGCGTTCCACGCCTCACACTGGGCCCAGCACTCGTCGACGACGTTCTGGTAGCCGCCGTTGGTGTGACGGCGCATGACCATGCGCTCGTAGAGGCGGGCGAGGTCGCGCAGGGCCTCTTCCTTGTCCTCGGTCTCGAGGTGCTTGGTGAAGTTCAGCGACTCCATCTCGACCAGCACGTCGATGCCCCAGCAGTTGGCAAGCCAGTTGGAGAAGTTGGCGTAGTAGTGGGCGGGGCAGGACCAGACGATGGCGCGGTGCTTCATCTTGCGCGCGGGCCACGCGGTCTCGCCGTTTTCATAAGCCTGGGTGAGCATGCGGTCAACCTTCTGCATGGAGGGGAGAACGCGCGGGTCGATGCCGCCGTCCATCTCGTAGTTCCACTTGCGGAAGAGCTCGTAGCTCGGGCCGATGAGCTGCGGGCGGGAGGACTTGTTGATCTCCCACTTGTTCAGCTCCAGGTCGGTCTCCTGGTTGAAGCGCTTCATGCACTCAAAGTAGTGATCCCAGGACCACTTGGCGCCGGTGCGCTCCTCGATCCACTTGATGCAGGCCTTGATATCCTCCGCGCCCATCTGCACGGTCTCCTCATCCAGATAGCGGACGGGGAAGCAGAGATGGAAGACGGGGATGTTCGGGAAGCGGCGGGAGAAGTAGGAGGAGGCCATGGTGGAGCCGTCGCAGGGCATGGAGCTGGAAATGAAGCCGGAGCCCATGTCGGGCAGGGCGTTGATGACAAGCGCGCCGCACTCGGAGGAGGGCACGGGGCAGGTGTCGGCGGGAAGCCCGTAGGACTCCACCGCGTCGATGTAGGGGATGCAGACGAGCTGGTCGATTTCGCTGACCAGGAACATGGGCAGAAGCTGGTGCGGGATGCCGCACAGATCCGGGAAGCCGGCCATGATCTGGCCCATGGTCATCTCGTCGAAGGTGACCATCATGCGGTTGAGCTCGTCGCTGTTGCCGTTTTTGCGGTCGGCCTTGTTGAGCAGCACCAGGTTTTCCGCCACATAGCGGAAGATCTGATAGGTGAGCTCATGGCTCATGCGCAGGTTCGAGCCGCGCAGACCCAGTATGTTTTTATCCATGAAGCCGTGGCAGCAGAAATAGGAGATCATCCAGCGATACCACAGCGCGCCGTTGAGGGCGGGAATGAGATCCTTGGAGAAGGTGCCGAGCAGCATGACCCAGAGACGGCCCCACTCATAAAAGTCGTAGGCGGTGTCCTTCACGCCGCGCCACTCGCGGCGGACGGTGGCCATGGCGCCCTTGCGGTAGAGGCGGCCGAGGCTGCGCTCGCCGTTGACGATGCGGTCCATCTTCTCGGCGTTATTGAGCGCCATGAAGTCGGCGTATTCGCCCTTGACGCGCTCCCAGTCGGCCTTGCAGTCGTTTACGCGCTCCGCGCCGAACTTTTTCCAGTCGGTGCCCTTGAGAAGCTTCCAGGCGATGCCGAGAAATTCGGCGGCGTTTTCGCCCTGCTTCTTCCAGTCCATATTGTCTTTGGCTTTCCAGAATTTCGGATTCGGGTAAACGAGCTTTTCCTTTTTAGCCATTCTTTTGTGCCTCCTTGTGGATACGTTTGATCTCAAGCGATTCGACGAAGGCCTGGACACGGGTGCGAAGCTGGCCGGAGTTGCCGTTGTTGTACAGCCTGTCGATGGACAGGACGGGCCAGCCGTACTCGTCGTGCATGATGTGGGAGACGAGCGCGCGCTCGAAGCCCCAGTAATCGCAGTACTTCATCTGCTCGTAGATAATGCCCTCGGCCTTGTACTCCTTGGCGAGATGATCCGCCGTCTCGCGGCGCTGCAGAACCTTCTCGTCGGCAATGTAGCGGGCGCACTCGGAGTGCTGCATGACGTGCAGGCAGATCTGGGGCAGGGCGGGCTCGTCGTCCCTGAGCTCGATGATCTCGCGGCCCGGGGTGGAGCCGAAGCAGAAGCGGTCGGAGACCACCAGGGCGCCGCAGCCCTCGATGAGCTGGGTGAGCTTGGGATCGTCGATCTCGGAGCCGACGATGGCCACTCTCGCGCGGAAGGGGGACTTCTGGTCCGGCTCGCGCACTTTAAGCTCCTCGAGCGTCTCGCGCAGGTAGGGGAGGATGAGCTTCTTCGGACACGTATAGGAGACGAGGTTCAGGACATGGAACTCATAGCCCGTGATGACGGGGTTGTCCGCCTTGCGCATCTGCCCGATCTCGGAGAGGATGGCGCAGACCTCGTTATGCTCCTTCACGGCGGCACGGATGGCCTCGTCCGAGGTATCCACGCCGAATTTTTCGGTGAGCTGGTCGAGCACGTGGATGCGCATCTGCTTGACGTAGGAATCCAGGGTGTAGTCGGTGACCTTGAAGGGGATGTCGCAGTGGGTGACAAAGAAGTTGGGCTTGTCGTTGACATGGAGGATCTCAAAATGCTCCATGGCGCGGTTCATCATCGAGCAGGCGTCCACGCCGATCATGGCGTCGAGGAACTGGTAGCCGCCTTCGATGCCGCGCTCCACAAGCGCGCGGGCGTACTCGCAGGTGTAGTTGGACATGTAGTAGGTGGCGATGTCGATGGAGCCGGTGTTGGGGGCGCGCAGACGTACCGAGAAGCAGTTGCCGACGTTGAGCAGGGCCTCGGGCACATGGTAGCAGGTATAGCCGAGGGCGAGGCCGCCGTCGGCCTGGGCCTGCCTGACCAGCTCATTGTCGGCGTTCTCAAGCAGTTTTTCAAAGAAAATCAGATGCTTCAGATCTTTCAAATGTTACACCTCTTTTTCTACAGTTTAAGGGAATACCGCATAATGCCGCAGGCGCATTGTGCGGTGTTGCCTTGAATTACAGGATGTCTAAGCTGCGGAGCGCTTCTTCCGCTCCCTTGAGCATGGCGGAATCCGCAGGCAGCGCCATCACGCTCTTGCCCATGATGTCGTTTGCGGCAAAGGCACTGTCGGCGGGGATATAGGCGAGAACGTCAACCCCGGGGGTTCGGAATTCGCCCACAAGCTCGGGATTTGTGACCCGGTTGACGATGACGCCGATTCTGTCGTAGGCGATCAGCTCGTCCGCGACCTGCTTGATGGTCGCAATGACCTGTGCGCCCTTCTTGCTCTGGTCGGTGACCAGGATGAGATGGGTGACCTTCTCCATGACGCGGCGCTGGATCTGCTCGATCCCCGCTTCGCCGTCAATGACCACGTAATCGAAGCTGTTGGCGAGAAGGCTGATCACTTCCTTGAGATAGGAATTGACCTTGCAGTAGCAGCCGGAGCTCTCCGGCCGCCCGATCGCAAGAAAGGCGAAGCCCGGCATCTCGACCAGCGCGTCGAAAATGCGGAAGCGCGCCTCGCTCAAAAGCTCCAGCGCCTCTTTGGTTTCGCCGTTTTCCACACTGTCGACGATGCCCATGCGGATATCGTCCAGCGTCAGCTTTACGTCCACACCAAGAGCAACGGACAGGCCGACGGCGGGGTCTGCGTCGATGGCCAGAATCTTCTTGTCGGGATATTTCTCCGCCAGAAGACGGACGATCGAGGCGCAGATGGAGGTCTTTCCGACGCCGCCCTTGCCGGCAACCGTAAGGATCCTGGTTTTTTGTTCCATATGCATTCCCCCATTCGAGAAAAGTGTATACTGTGCTGATGTTATCATCGTGATTATTCTAACACACGCCCCGGCATTATGCAAGATAAACACAATAAAAATAAAAGACGGGAAATTTTTTGGACAAATCGTTATGGCAATACCGCACAATGCGGCAAGAGCAGATTCCGAGAAAATCTGAGTTTTGATGATGGCACTTTTTCGCAGATGTACTTTGTGTACCTCAAGAAAAAGTGACGAAATCAGGGCTCAAATTTTCCGGAAGATGCCGCAGACGTATTGTGCGGTGTTGCCTTATGTGCTTTGCGGGAATCTGCATGGACAAAGCGGGGAAAACGTAAAAAAGGAAAACGACGAATCGTTTTCCTTTTCACCGGTTGAGAAGCCACACGCCGAGATTGAGATAGGCCGCGAAGGTCAGCCAGACAAGATAGGGGATCATGAGCTTTCCGGCGCGCTCGTCGATGCAGGAGAAGAGCAGGGCCGTGACGGCTGAGAGCACCCACAGCAGCAAAAGCAGCAGAAAGGCCCCGAAGTAAAAGCGCATGGTGAAAAACACGATGGGCCAGAGAAAATTGACCGCGAGCGAGAGCCCGTAGACCGTGAGCGCCCGCTCGCGCCGGGGCTGGCTCGCCGCGCTTGTCACGATGAGATACGACGCCGCGCCCATCAGGAGATAGAGGATCGTCCACACCACCGGGAAGACCCAGGCGGGCGGACTCAGCGGCGGCTGGGGAACGGTTTTGAAATACCGCATCCCGTCGCGCGTCAGAAAAGCGGAAAAGCCGCCGACAGCCAGCGGGATCGCCAGCGCTGCCAGGAGCTTTCCGGTTTGAATCTTGTGCTTCATTTTTCATCACCCCCTTAAAGTTTACGAAGGGGCGGGACAAATTATGCGTCTTCTGTTTGACGGCGGAGCGGGGAGATGGTAAAATGCTTTATCATTTCAGACGGAATCGTGGTGTTTAAAATTGATTCGATATGAGGCCGGAGACTGCGAGGTGGCGGTGATCGGGGCCGGACACGCGGGCATCGAGGCGGCGCTTGCCGCGGCGCGGCTGGGACTGGATACGGTCTGCTTCACCGTGAACCTCGACAGCGTGGGCAACATGCCCTGCAACCCCGCCATCGGCGGCACGGGCAAGGGCCATCTTGTACGCGAGCTGGACGCGCTCGGCGGCGAGATGGCGCGGGCCGCGGACAAAGCCTGTATCCAGTACAGGATGCTGAACCTCGGCAAGGGTCCGGCGGTGCACTCCCTGCGCGCCCAGGCCGACCGGCGGCGCTACCAGCAGGTGATGAAGCACACGCTGGAAATGCAGGAGAACCTGCGCCTCAAGCAGGCGGAGGTCGTGGATATCGGCGTGGACGAAAAGGGCGCGGTGTGCTCGGTCACGACGCACACGGGCGCGGTGTACCGCTGCAAGGCCGTGGTGATCGCCTCGGGCACCTATCTCGGCGGGCGCACCATCGTGGGCGAGGTGCTGCGTAACGAAGGGCCGGACGGCCTCGCCGCGGCGATGACGCTCACGGGGCGGCTAAAAGAGCTGGGGCTTACGCTGCGGCGCTTCAAAACCGGTACGCCCCCCAGGGTCAACGCCCGGACGGTGGACTTCTCCGAAATGGAGCTGCAGCCGGGAGATCCAGAGCCGGAGCCTTTTTCCTTCTCGACCGAGACTGTGCCGGAAAACCGGGCGGTCTGCTATCTCACGTACACAAACGAGAAAACGCACGACATCATCCGCGCAAACCTCGGCCGCAGCCCCATTTACGCGGGCGTCATCGAGGGCGTGGGGCCGCGCTACTGCCCCAGCATCGAGACGAAGGTCATGACCTTCTCCGACAAGCCCCGGCACCAGCTCTTTGTGGAGCCGATGGGGCTCGAGACCGAGGAACTTTACATCCAGGGCTTTTCCTCCTCCATGCCGGAGGAGGTGCAGGTGCAGATGCTGCACACGATCCCGGGGCTTCGACATGCGGAGATGACCCGCTGCGCCTACGCCATCGAGTACGACTGCGTGGATCCCACCGAGCTTTACGCCACGCTCGAGAGCAAAAAAATCCCCGGCCTCTATGGGGCGGGGCAGTTCAACGGCTCCTCCGGCTATGAGGAGGCGGCTGTGCAGGGCTTTGTCGCGGGCGTGAACGCGGCGCGCAGGATCCGGGGCCAGGCGCCGTTTATCCTGCGCCGCTCGGACGGGTACATCGGCACGCTCATCGACGATCTCGTCACCAAGGGCACGAACGAGCCCTACCGCATGATGACCTCCCGCAGCGAGTACAGGCTTCTGCACCGGCAGGACAACGCCGACCAGCGCCTTGCCGGGATCGGGCTTGAGATCGGCCTTGTGAGCGAAGAACAGTACCGGCGTGTGCTGGAGAAGTACGCCGCCGTGGAGGCGGAACTGAAGCGCCTGGAGGCAACGCACATCGCCCCGACCGAGGCGCTCAACGCCATGCTCACGTCCAGGGGCACCGCCCCGGTGAGTACGGGCTTCTCCCTTGCCGAGCTCATACGCCGCCCGCAGATCGAATACGCGGACACGGCGCCCTTTGATCCGGAGCGCCCGGCGCTTGCGAAGGCGGTATGGCAGCAGGCGGAGATCCGGCTCAAGTACGACGGGTACATCAAGCGCCAGCTTCGGCAGATCGAGGAGTTTTCCCGCCTGGAGGACAAGAAGCTCCCGGCCGATCTCGACTACGCCGCCATCACGGGTCTGCGGCTTGAGGCGCGGGAAAAGCTGGAAAAAATAAGACCCGAAAACTTCGGGCAGGCGGGGCGCATCTCCGGGGTATCCCCGGCGGATATCTCGGTTTTGATGGTCTACATGGAGAACAGAAAATGAGCAAGGTGGTTTTGGGCTTTTCCGGCGGGGTGGACTCCGCCGTGTCCGCCGTGCTGCTTAAAAAGGCGGGCTTCGAGGTACACGGGCTGTATCTGGACAACACGAGCGAGCAGGCGCGGTGGGAGGCCGTCGACGCCGCCGAACGGATGGGCGTGGAGCTTCGCGTTGTGGATGTGCATGAAGCGCTGGAGGAGCGGGTGTGCCGCCCCTTCGCCGCGTGCTATCTGCGCGGCCAGACGCCGAACCCCTGCGTGCTCTGCAACCCGACGCTGAAATTCCCGATGCTGCTCGAGGAGGCCGATAGGATCGGCGCGGAGCTCGTCGCCACGGGCCACTACGCGCGGGCGGAAAACGGGGCGCTGTACAAGGGGCGGCCCGCGAACGATCAGAGCTATATGCTGTGCAGGCTGACAAAGGAGCAGGTCGCGCGGCTGACCCTGCCGCTCGGCGGCTTTGAGAAAAAGCAGGTGAGGGCGCTGGCCGAGGAGTTCGGTCTGCCTGCCGCGCACAAGAAGGACAGCATGGAGATCTGCTTCATACCGGATAAGGATTATGTAAACTGGCTGGCGTATCGGGCTGAGCTGCCCGGGCCGGGGGATTTTGTGTTCCACGGGGAAGTGATCGGACAGCACAGCGGGATCGTGAACTGGACCGTGGGGCAGCGTATTCCGGGGCTGCACGAGGGGCGGAAGCTCTATGTCTCACGCATCGACGCCGGGGCGAATGTCATCGAGCTTGCCCTGTGGGAGGAGCTTTTCAAGACGGAGGTGCTGGCGCGGGACTTCAACTGGCTGATCGAGCCGCCGGTGGGGAAGATCATTCCCGCGAGCGTGAGGGTGCGGCACACCAAGTGGGAGGAGCCGCCCTGCACCGTGACCGCCGAGGGCGAGAGTGTCGCATGGATCCAGTGCGAGACGCCGGTGCGCGCCCCGGCTCCCGGACAGAGCGCCGTCCTGTACCGGGGCGACAGGCTCATCGGCGGAGGATTTATCACAGGAGAATAAAAAAGAAAAAAGCCTGTGCATTTTCAGCTTGCCTATGGTATAATAACAAAAGGAAAGGCGGTGTAAAGAATGGCTAAAGGTACGCTGTCCAAAGTAATGAAATATGAACTGCGGTATTTAGACGGCTGTGGTGATTTCCAAAATATGCAGAAAGAGCTGTGGACACTCCAACGTCAAAGCAGAGAAATCCTAAACCGTACCATTCAAATCGCTTACCATTGGGATTATACCGATCGGGAACAATTTAAAAAGACCGGGCAGCACCTGGACATAAAAGCGGAAACCGGGTATAAACGGTTAGACGGATATATCTACGATAGTTTGAAAGAAGATGTTCAAAACTTTGCCTCTGTGAATGTAAACGCGACGATTCAAAAAGCATGGGCAAAGTATAAATCTTCCAAGATAGATGTTCTTCGCGGTGACATGTCCCTGCCATCTTATAAAAGCGATCAGCCATTGGTTTTGCATGCGCAAAGCATGAAAATATTTTCCAGCGATGATGATGATGTGCTGCAAGTGACATTATTTTCAAACGCATATAAAAAAGCCTGTAATTATTCCAATATTCGATTTATCATCGGCTTACATGATGCTACACAACGAACAATCATCAAGAAGGTGTTGTCGGGCGATTGGGGAATAGGGCAGAGCCAGATTGTTTATAAGCGCCCAAAATGGTTTTTATATCTCACTTATAATTTTTCACCGGAACAACACGAAGTAAATCCTGACAAGATCCTCGGTGTGGATTTGGGCGAAAGCATTGCAATTTATGCAAGTTCAATTGGAGAATATGGGTCTTTACGGATTGAAGGCGGAGAGATAAGCGCTTTTGCAAAACAATTGGAGGCACGAAAAAGATCGCTGCAAAAACAGGCGGCATATTGCGGCAAAGGGCGAATCGGCCATGGAACAAAAAGCCGTGTTTCCGATGTTTACAAGATGGAGGATAAAATCGCTAATTTCAGAAACACGGTCAATCATCGATACAGTAAAATGCTGATCGATTACGCATTGAAACACATGTACGGAACCATCCAGATGGAGGATTTGTCTGGCATAAAAAAAGAAACTGGATTTCCTAAATTTCTCCAACACTGGACGTATTATGATCTTCAGCAGAAAATCGAAGCAAAAGCAAAGGAGCACGGGATAAATTTTATAAAAGTTGACCCTGCTTTTACCTCTCAGCGGTGCAGCAAGTGCGGCAATATCGACAGCGAAAACAGACCTTCGCAGGCTGTGTTTTGCTGTAAAAAATGCGGTTATAAAACAAATGCGGATTTTAACGCCTCGTAGAATTTATCCATTCCGGGTATAGACAAAATCATAAAAGAAAGTCGCGGTGCGAACATGGAGTAAGAATATTTCTCCATGCTGGTTCGAACTGCTTTGGGGGCGACTTCCCGCCCCAAAATCGAGAAAGTGACTGTCAGACTTTGCTATGCAAAGCAAGTAATACACTCGAGAAGGTAAAGATGCACATAGTAATCCGTGCATGAGCCACGTAATGTGCAAATTTTTGCTGTTGCAACTCACGCGCGTATGTGGCTTGAAGGGATGGTTTCAATGGGAACGTCCTTCCCGGCACAGGGTTGCAACTCACGCGCGTATGTGGCTTGAAGGTCAGCGCCGGATGCCCTTAAAGCCGAACACTATATTGTTGCAACTCACGCGCGTATGTGGCTTGAAGGAGTATTTCCACAGAGATATTATGCAGCGTCACTCCGTTGCAACTCACGCGCGTATGTGGCTTGAGGTAATGAGCTAATTCATCACGTCATGTTATGAAAGACTTGCAACAGAAGTTACGGATTGCCACACCAGTGACGTCGGTCACTGGTTCGCAATGACAAAATCCAGACCTTTTTCTTCAAAATATAGCCGAGGCTAAACGATTCTGCGTTTACAAGAGAATATGATAAAACCAGCGTTTTGGTTTCCCGTGCGGGATTCCGAAACGCTGGTTTTTTATAACCTCCCTTTGAAAAAAGGGAGGGGGACCGCGAAGCGGTGGAGGGATCGATCCATACGGACATTGTGCCGGACGTCCGATCCCTCAGTCATCAGTGTGCGCACTGGTGACAGCCTTCGGCCCAGGTTGCAATCACAGATTGCTCCCCGCTTTGGCTACAAACGTGCCCCCGGCACGTTTGCTTAACGCGTCGCGCCCTTTCACAAAGGGAGCTTGGGGGCGACGGGAGATCGCTCACACCATGGCGGCCTTGATGAGCTTCAACAGCTCGTCGTATTCCTCACAGGCGGGGATGTCGGGGTACTGGGCCTTGATGCTCTCCGGGGCGCGGAAGAGGAAGCCCGCCTTGCTGGCCTGGATCATGGCAAGGTCGTTGAAGCTGTCGCCGGAGGCGATGGTCTCAAAGCCCACCGACTGGAACGCCCGCACGGTGGAGAGCTTCGTCTCCTTGCAGCGGAGACGGAAATCCGTCACCTCTCCGTTCGGGGCGACCACCAGCTCGTTGCAGAAGAGGGCGGGCCAGCCCAGCTTTTTCATCAGGGGCTGGGCAAACTGGGTGAAGGTGTCGCTCAGAATAACGGCCTGGGTAACAGAGCGCAGCTCGTCCAGAAATTCCTTTGCGCCCGGCAGGGGGTCGATGGTGGCGATCACGTCCTGGATCTCCCTGAGGCCGAGACCGTGTTCCTTCAAAATGCCGAGACGCCAGCGCATGAGCTTGTTGTAATCCGGCTCATCCCGCGTGGTGCGGCGAAGCTCGGGGATGCCGCTGGCTTCCGAAAAGGCGATCCAGATCTCAGGGACCAGAACACCCTCCAAATCCAAACAGGTGATATACATCGTGTGTGCGTCCTTTCGCTCTATAATCTGCTTTGCTATGCTCTGCTCTGCTATGCTTTGCTTTGCTATGCTCAGTTTCCATTTTGGATCCAATCTGGATCCAGGACTTATTCCGCCCAGGAGGGCTCGGCCTTTTTCGCGCTGACATAGGCCAGCATGTCGGCGGGGGCGGTCACGTCCGTGTGGCGCACGGGACGGCTCTTCAAACCGCGCAGATTCCCGGGCATGGGCGTCTTTGTCGCGGCCTCCAGCGCGTCCATCATCGCAAATTCGTCCCCGTCGCAGGGAACGTGGATGGCGGAGAGGACGGCCGCCGGGAACTTGTAGGGCGAGGCGGTGGAGAGGATTACGACCGGGCCGCTGTCTTTTCCGAAGGCCTGCGCCGCGCTCCAGCCGACGGCGGTGTGCGTGTCGCAGAGATAGCCGCTCTCCGCCCAGACCCGTCCGATGGCGGCCTGCGTGCCCGCGTCGTCACAGCAATAGGCGCAGAAGCGGGACTGGATATTTGCGAGAAGCTCGGCAGGGACGGCATAGTGCCCCTCGGTCTTGAGCTGCTGCATGAGCGACGCCACCAGAGCGCTGTCCCCGCTCATGAGGTACAAAAGCCGCTCGAGATTGCTGGAGATGAGGATGTCCATGGAGGGGGAGAGGGTCTTGTGGAAGGGGCGGCGGCGGTCATAGACGCCGGTGCGGATGAAGTCCGTGAGGACGTTGTTGGCGTTGGAGGCGCAGATGAGCCTGCCGACGGGAAGACCCATCTCTGCGGCGAGATAGCCCGCCAGGATGTCCCCGAAGTTGCCGGTGGGGACGGAATAGTTCAGAGGCTCCCCGGCCTTGATGCGGCCGAGACGCACCGCGTCAAAGTAGGCGGCAAAGTAATAGACCACCTGGGGGACAAGCCGGCCGATGTTGATGGAGTTTGCCGAGGAAAGACCCGCTGGCATGGCGGCAAAGACGTTCTTCACGCCGGTCTGGGCGTCGTCGAAGTTCCCCTCCACCGCGCAGACCTTGACGTTGCTTCCCTCCTGCGTGACCATCTGGGCCTTCTGCACGGCGCTGACCCCGTCGCGGGGATAGAAGACCAGGATGCGGATGCCGTCCACATCCCGAAAGCCCTCCAGCGCGGCCTTGCCGGTGTCGCCGCTCGTGGCGGTGAGGATCAGGATATCGTCCCGATTGCCGCATTTCTCGGCGGCGCGCTTCATGAGGTGGGGCAGCAGGCACAGCGCCACATCCTTGAACGCGGAGGTGGGGCCGTGAAAAAGCTCAAGAAACAGATCGTCCCCGGCGGCACGCAGGGGCGTGATCCAGGCGTCGGGGAACTTGCCCCGGTAGGCGGCTTCGACAAGAGTCTTCGCCTCGGCCTCGGAAAAGTCCGGCAGCAGGGCGGAGAGCACCTTCGCCGCGAGAGAGGCGTAGTCCAAATCCATCATGGAGCGCCAGTCGAGCTTCGGCAGCTCCGCCGGGTTCATGGTGTAAAGGCCGCCGTCGGGGGCGAGACCGTCCACGATCGCCTTTGCGGAGGAGACGGCGGGCGCGCCGCCGCGGGTGCTGGTATAGAGCATGAAGATCACTTCCTAAATTCGTTTCATAAGTGGCGCTATCATATACTGTACGCGATAAAAAGTCAAGTGTATTTATACGACGGACAGAGCGTTTGCCGCCCTTTGGAAAAAGGGAGGGGGACGGTTGTTTACACCGCGCCCAGATCGACCCCGAGCTGTTGGCATAAGGCGTCGAGCCAGCGGGCGAGGGCGGCTTCGGAGGCAAAGCAGGGGAGCTTGCCCGCGGGCGGATGCAGCACGGCGTTGAGCGCTTCCCCGTCCGCCTGCCGCTCCATGCGGGAGATGGGCATGTCGAGATAAAAATGCTCGTGCCGGATGTGGCGCAGCTCATGCTCCAGCGTCGCCTGCTGGCGGGCCGGGGAGAGGCGGGAGTTGATGTAGATGTCAAAGCTGCCGTCGTCGTTCGGGAGCGTCACCCCCTCCACCTTCACCGGCAGAGGGATGAGACGCACATGCGTGTCAGTCATGCTGGCGGATCGCCTCGATGATCCTGACCGCCTGACGCACGTCCTCGGGCGAGGCGTCCTTGGCAAGCTTAAAGAGCATGCGCATATCCTCGCGCTCGCGCAGGGAGGTCAGCAGCGCCTCCAGCTCCGCCTCGCGGACCGGGTCGAGCGCGGGCTCATCCGTCTCGCCGAGCAGATACTCCGGCGTGGTGCCGAGAATGCGCGCCACCGCCCGAAGCTGCGCGTCGCTGGGCTTGGACTTCTGCTGCTTCCAGTCCTGGCAGAGCGTGGGACTGCGCCCGAGAGACTGGGCAATAAAGGTCTTGGTGATGCCGCGGGATACACGCAGCGCTTCAAATCTGTCATATTGGAACAAATCTCTCACCTCGTTCTTGTGCAGGTTTGACAAATCTTAAAAAAGCCCGAAACTACCCTTGAGAATCTTGAGAAAATAGGATATACTGCAAGCGAATCGCAAAGAAATGGGATCCGGTCTTGCAGTTCTTCATTTTATGCCTTGGGCGAAAAAATGTCAAGACTTTGGTCTTAAATATCTGAGAGGTGAGTGCGTGACAGAGATCAAGGACGATCCGATCGTGCGCTGCATGGAGCGCTGCGGGTATCCGCCCTGGATGCTCCGGGGCGGGGCCGACTACGAGAAGCAGGATGATTCCTGCGGAGAGGACGAAAATGGGAACCTATAAAAAGCTTGGCTGGGAGGCCGCGGATGTGCGCTGCCCCTTCTATGTTTCGGACGACAGAGACGAACGCAGCATCTGCTGCGAGGGCTACGAAAAAGGCGTGGACACGATCAGCCGCTTTCGGAATCTGATGCTCCGGGAGCGGCACATGGGCAACTACTGCGTGGGCAAGTTTGAAAAATGCCCGGTTTACCGCTGCACCTACGGGTGCAGGTATGCGGACTGATGCGCGACTGGACGGAGCTTCGCCGCGCCTTCGTCGAAGAGGGGGAGAGTTTGGAGGCGCTGTCGCGGCGCTGGGACATCCCCTACAGCACGCTGAAAAACCGGGCGGTGAAGGAGGGCTGGGAGCCGGAGGCGCGCCCCGCCCCCGGGGCGGCGCAGACGGACTTTGAACGCGTGGCCGGAAAGCTCCTGCGGCTCATCGAGGACGGGCTTGACGGGGATCGGGCTTTCGACTTCAAGGAGGTCAAGACCCTGACCGGGGCGCTCAAGGAGCTGCAGAGCCTGGGGGAGAGCCGGAGCGCCGAGAACGGCAGCGGCGCGCTCACGGTGCGCTTTCTGGGGGAGACGGAGGAGATGAGCGAATAAAAAAGTGAAGAGTGAAAAGTGGAAAGGGAAGATATGGAGCGCCTGCGGCGCGGATCGAATTACGGACGGGGGTGAGAGGGCGTGGCTGAGCTGTGTCTGCCGAGGCCGAGCGAGAAGCAGAAGCTGTTTCTGACCGATCGGCACAAGTACGTCGGCTACGGCGGGGCCAGGGGCGGCGGCAAGAGCTGGGCCGTGCGCGTCAAGGCGGTGCTGCTGTGCCTTCGGTATCCGGGGATCAAGGTGATGATCGTGCGCAAGACCTACCCCGAGCTGCAGGAAAACCACATCGTGCCCCTGTGCGAGATGCTGGGCTGCTATCTGGACGAGAAGGAGCGGATCGCGAGCTACAACGACGCGAAAAAGCACATCGTCTTCCCAAACGGCAGCCGCATCCTCTTCCGCTATCTCGAAAACGAGAAGGACGCGATGCGCTTTCAGGGCACCGAGGTGGACGTGCTGTTCGTGGACGAGGCCACCCAGCAGACCGAGAGCCGCATGGAAAAGCTGCGCGCCTGCGTGCGCGGCACGAACGATTTCCCAAAGCGCATCTACTTTACCTGCAACCCCGGCGGCGAGGGCCATGCCTGGGTCAAGCGCCTGTTCATCGACCGGCATTTTCACGAGGGCGAGCAGCCGCAGGATCACAGCTTCATCCAGGCCCTCATCACCGACAACCGGGCGCTGATGGAGAAAAACCCGGACTACCGCAAGCAGCTTGAGAGCCTGCCGCCGAAGCTGCGCGACGCGTGGCTCTACGGCAACTGGGAGATCTTCGAGGGGCAGTTCTTCGAGGACTTCCGCATCGAGCCGGACATAAAAGCAGCCTTAGCCCACGGATGCACGCTCACACGCGAGGAGCTCAAGGAGCAGGGGCGCTGGTGCCATGTGATCGCCCCCTTTGATCTCGCGGCGGGCCCCCGGCGGGGCTGGAGCATCGTGCGAAGCTACGACTTCGGCTACGGCAAGCCCTTCTCCTGCGCCTGGTGGGCGGTGGATTACGAGGGGGTGGTCTACCGCGTCCTGGAGCTCTACGGCTGCACCGGGACGCCGAACGAGGGCCTGCGCTGGACGCCCGACCGGCAGTTTCAGGAGATCGCACGGATCGAAGGAGAACACCCCTGGCTCAAGGGGCGGCGCATCGAGGGCGTGGCCGACCCCGCCATCTGGGACGCAAGCCGGGGCGAGAGCGTGGCCGAGACCGCGGCGCGCTACGGGGTTTACTTCACGCCCGGCGACAACAAGCGCATCCCCGGCTGGATGCAGTGCCACTACCGCCTGCAGTTTGACGAGGAGGGCAGGGCGCGCATGTACGTGTTCGAGAACTGCCGGGCTTTTCTGCGCACGATCCCGCTTTTGCAGTTTTCAAAGAACGAGCCGGAGGATCTCAACACCGAGCAGGAGGATCACGTGGCCGACGAGTGGCGGTATCTGTGCATGTCGCGCCCGGTCTCGCCGCTCAGAGAAGTGAAGACGCGGGAGATTTTGGTGGACCCGCTGAGGAAGTGAGGAGTTTAGCTCCCTTTGGGAAAAGGGAGCTGAGATGCGAAGAAACGGAGGTTAAAAGAAACGTATGGACAAAGAGTTGGTTCTGCCGGTCGATGAAAAGCGGCTGGCGGAGTTTACGCGAATTTTGCAGAAGTACAAGGCGGGCAAGGCCAGCGTCGAGCGGCGCACGGTGGCGGCGGAAAACTGGTGGAAGCTCCGAAATTCCGCCGAGGAGCGAAAAAGCCACGAGCCCGACGGCGGCTTCCAGGCCGTGTCCGGGTGGCTGCACAACGTGATCGTCTCCAAGCACGCCGACGCGATGGACGCCTTTCCCGAGCCGAACATCCTGCCGCGCGAGCCGGACGACCGCCCGGAGGCGCGCATCCTCTCCAAGATCCTGCCCGTGATCCTGGAGCAGAACGCCTTTGAGAAGACCTACTCCGACGGGATGTGGCAGAAGCTCAAGACCGGCACGGGCGTGTACCGCGTGGGCTGGGAGCCGGAGAAGGCGGGCGGCCTCGGGGATATCACGATCGAGCGGGTCGATCTCTTAAACGTGTTCTGGGAGCCCGGCGTGCGGGATATCCAGGACAGCGCCTGTTTCTTCCACACAAGGCTCGAGGACAACGGGAGACTCGCGTCCCAGTATCCCCAGCTTGCCGGAAAGCTCAAGGCCATGAGCTTTGCCCCGACGCGCTTTCTCTATGACGACAGCGTGGGCGTCGACGGGAAAAGCACCGTCATCGACGTGTACTACAAGAAAAAGATCGACGGGCGGGACGTGCTGCACTACTGCAAGTACGTCGGACAGACGATCCTGTATTCCACCGAGAACATGGAGGCCATGCTGACAGATCAGGGTGAGGAGCCGGTCTCGCGCGGCCTGTATGAGCACGGGCGCTACCCCTTCGTGTTCGACAGCCTCTTCCCCGTGGAGGGAAGCCCCTGCGGCTACGGCTTCATCGACCTCTGCCGCAACGCCCAGACCCAGATCGACATGCTGCAGACCGCCTTTCTCAAAAACACCATGGTGGGCGCGGTGCCCCGCTACTTCCAGCGCGCGGACGGCGCGGTGAACGAGGAGGAGTTTTTGAACCTCGCAAATCCCATCGTGCACGTCTCCGGCAATCTCGGGGAGGAGAGCCTGCGCATCGTGGACTACCGCCCTCTCAGCGGCAACTATCTCGAGATGCGCGCAAGCGTCATCAACGAACTGCGGGAGACCTCCGGCAATACGGAGACCTCGGCCGGGCTTGCCAACGCCGGCGTCACCGCCGCCTCCGCGATCGCCGCCCTGCAGGAGGCCAGCGGCAAGGGCAGCCGCGACGCCACCCGCGCGAGCTACCGCGCCTACGCCGAGATGATAGAGCTCTGCATCGAGCTTATACGCCAGTTTTACGATCTGCCGCGCCAGTTTCGCATCACGGGCGGGCTGGGGCTTGAGCGCTTCGTGAGCTACGATAACCGCGGCCTGCGCCCCCAGGCGCTCTACGGCCCGGAGGGTATGGAGCTGGGGCTTCGCCGCCCGGTCTTCGACATCCGGGTCATCCCGCAGAAAAACAGCGCCTACACCCGCATGAGCCAGAACGAGCTGGCATTGCAGTTTTACCAGCTCGGCTTCTTCTCCGCCGAGCGCAGCGACCAGGCCCTCGCCTGCATGAGCATGATGGAGTTTGAGGGCAAGGACGAGCTGATGCAGCAGCTTTTCTATAACGGCAATATCCAGAAGGAGCTGGCGCTGTACCAGCAGTACGCCCTGGCCATGACGCAGAAATACGAGCCGGAGCGGGCGGCGGCGCTGATGGCGGGCATCACGGGCAGAGCCGCGGCGAAAAAGGCCGCCCCGAAGGCCGCGGCGCAGAAAAGAAGCGGCGGCGAGGGCACGCATATGGAGCGGGCCAGGGCAAGGGCGGCGGGCGCGTCCCAGCCGGGAGGCGCACGATGACGCGCGTTTTGTACGACAGGGCGGGCCTGCGCCTGGAGATGGAGGGTCACGCCGGGGCGGGCGAGAAGGGCGCGGATCCGGTGTGCGCGGCGCTCAGCATGCTGATGATGACCCTTGAGCGGCGCATGCAGGAGCGCGCGGAGATGACCATGCCCGCCGTGCAGCGGGGGCCGGGGCGCTTCATGATCGCCTGCCGGCCCGAGGAGGACTGCGAAGCCCTCTGCCGCGAGAGCTTCGACACGGTGGCCGCGGGACTTGCGCTGCTCGCGGAAAACAGGGCGGAGAACGTGTCCTTCCGGCTCACCGGCGAGGACATGGAAGAGGAGGACGAGCAATGATCCCGGATGAAAAAGCAAGAACGGACTACAGCGACACCATGGAGGCGCTGCGGCAGGCGGAGAGCGCCCTGCCGGATTTCAGCACCAGCTACGACGGGGAGATCAGGCGGCTCTACGAGCAGATCGTGAACCGGCCGGCCTTTCGCTATGACCCGCTGGACGATCCCCTGTATCAGAGCTACCGCGATCAGGCGGTCAGCGAGGGCGGGCGCGCCATGCGCGATACCGTGGGTCAGGCCGCGGCCCTCACGGGCGGCTACGGCTCAAGCTATGCCCAGAGCGTGGGCCAGCAGCAGTATGGGCTGTACCTGCAGAAGCTCGGCCAGATGATGCCGGAGCTTTACGAGGCGGCCTATGAGCGCTACCGCGACGAGGGCGCGGATCTGCAGGGGCAGTTCTCGATGGCCAAGGGCCTTGCCGACAGCGAGTACGGCAGGAAGAGCGAGCGCTTCAAGCTGGCCTCGTCGCTTGAGCAGCAGCAGTACGAGCGCGGCGAGAAGAGCTGGCAGAAGCTCACAAGCCTCATCTCCCAGAGCGGCTATCAGCCGAGCGACGCGGAGCTCAGCGCCGCGGGGATGAACCGCGCCCAGGCCGAGGCCCTGCGCAATGACTACCTGCAATCTAACCCCATCGCCCTGATGCTCTCGGGCGCGTGGCCCCTCAGCGGCGGCGGGGACGGCGGAGGCTACGCCTACAGCGGCGGCGGCAGCGCAGGCAGCACCGCCGGTACAAAGGAGCAGGCCAAGCTTGACGCCTACAAGGCCAGCGCAAGCAATACCGACAAGCGCCGCAGGCTGTAATTCACCCTTTCCCGGTGGAAGCACCGGTTCCCCGCTGCAGAGGGGATAAAATTCGATTGCGAGACGATGTTTCACAATCGAGATGCGAAATGTGTACGCATTCAAAGAAAGGAGACAAACAATGAACAAGGAAAAGAGACCGGAGGAAGAGCCGGTCACGGGCGCGGAAAACGCCGTTTCGGAGGAGACGGCGCCTGTCGACGCCGGACAGGAGCAGGAGAAGGCGCGGCTGAGCTGGGAGGAGATCCTCATGGATCCGGAGTACAAAAGCCGCTATGACGCGGCGGTGCAGGGCATCGTGAAGGCGCGGCTCAAAAACAGGGCCCAGGCCGAGGAGAAGCTTCAAAGACTCGCCCCGGTGCTCGAGGCGCTGGAGGAGGGCTACGGCCTCACGGAGGAGAGCGACGCGGCAGACCTTGCGGTGATGCTGCGCGAGAGCGCGATGCTCCGCCGCCCCAGCGGGGAGCAGATCGCCGAGCATCTGCGCGCCCTCGCCGCCGAGGCGGAGAGACTGCAGGAGAGCGTGCCGGACTTCGATCTGCTGCAGGAGCTGGAGGATCCGACGTTTCTGCGCCTGACGGCGCCCCACAGCGGCGTGAGCCTTGCCGACGCCTACTACGCCCGGCACCGCGCCGAGCGGGAGCGGGAGACGGCGCGGCGCAGTCTCGAGGCGGTGAGCCGCAGCCTCCTGAGCGGCGGGGCAAGACCCAGAGAGCTGCGCGAGACGACCGCGGGCGCGCGCTTTTACCCCAACCCCACGCAGATGAGCCGCGCCGAGCGCGAGGCCCTGAAAAAGCGCATCCTCGAGGCCAAGGCCCAGGGACGGAAAATCGGCCCGGGAGAGTGAGAGAGAAAGTGAAAAGTGAAGTTATGGAGTCGCTGCGCGGACTCCATGGCATGCACACCGCACGGAATTTGAAAGGAGACTCCCTCAGTCAGCCTGACGGCTGACAGCTCCCTCAGGGAGGGAGCCAAATTTGAAAGGAGATTATACAGACAACATGATGGACAACATGACTTTTGATCTTCAGCATTTTGCGGACGCCGGTACGCTGGTCAATGCCACCGGCAATTTCGTCAACGCCGACACCGGCGCCACTACCGCCTTTGACAATGCCCACAGCCTCACGGCAGAACTCAAGGCCTTCTATGACACGGAGCTGCTGGAAAACGCCAGAACCGAGCTTTTCTATGCCCAGTTTGCCAAGCGCCAGCCCCTGCCCGCAAATCACCACGGCGTCGTGGAGTGGCGCAAGTGGAACACCTTCGACAAGGCGGCCAAGCTCACCGAGGGCGTGATCCCCACGGGTCAGAAGTTCGGCGTCACCGCCGTGACCGGCAGCGTCGACCAGTACGGCACCTATACCGCCATCACCGACAAGCTGGAGCTGCGCGCCTATGACGACGTGATCCTCGGCGCGACCGAGGAGATGGGCGCCTCCGCCGCCGAGACCCAGGAGGCCCTGATCCGCGACGCCCTGTACACCAACACCAACGTCCTCTACTGCGACAAGATCAAGCGCGCCGACGGCAGCGTCGCGGCAACGCCCACCCAGCAGAGCGGTCTTGCCGAGGACGCCACCTATCACTGCCACCTCACGGCCGAGATGGTGAACAAGGCCGTCACCGTGATGAAGAAGAACCGCGTGCCCCGCATCGGCGGCAAGTACTACGCGGTCATCCATCCCTCGGTGGCCCACGACCTGCGCGCCGACGCCGGCTGGATCGAGGCCCACAAGTACGCTTCTCCCGAGCAGATCTTCAACGGCGAGATCGGCGAACTGCACGGCGTGCGCTTCATCGAGAACGTCTTCGCACCCGTCATCAAGGGCGCAAACGACACCATCGCCGTCTACGCCACCTATTTCTTCGGCAAGGACTCCTTCGGCATCATCGACCCCGAGGGCGGCGCGCTCGAAATGATCATCCATGACAAGGGCGAGATCGGCGGCCCCCTCAACCAGTTCAGCACCATCGGTTATAAGTTCGAGACCAACGGCGCGACCATCCTCTACCCCGAGCGCCTGCTGCGCGTGATGAGCACCTCGAGCTTCTCCGGCACGGACGTCACCAATGTGACCCCCATCAACTAAAGGAGGGACAGACAATGGATAACAAGAGAGTCGAAGTTTTCATCCCCAGGGGCGCCGATCGCGAGGATCCCAATCTCTTCGTGGGCATCAACGGCGTCAACTACCTGCTGCCCCGCGGCAAGAAGTCCGTGGTGCCCAAGGCCGTGGCCGACGAGATCGCCAGAAGCGAGCTTGCCGCCGACCAGTTCTACGCGAGCGTGGACGGCCTGAAGCAGAGCGTGTAAGGAAAAGCGGGGGCCGGCTCCCGCCTGCGGGGGTCGGCTGCCCGCAAGGGCAATGGGGGAGGACCCCTTCCACCGCTGAAGCGGTCCCCCTCCCCCAGTCGCCGCTGCGCGGCTGGGGGAGGCAAGAGAAGGTGGAGCCTATAAGGAAGGTGACCCCCTCAGTCGCTGCGCGACAGCTCCCCCATAGGGGGAGCCTATAAGGAAGGTGATTGAAATAAAAGCAATGGACATGATCGAGCGGCTGGATCTGCTGGAGCCGAACGACTATTCGCCGGAACAGAAGCTCCGCTGGCTCCGGTCGCTGGACGGAAAAATCTACCGCGAGGTCATCAAGACCCATGAGGACGTGTGGCAGCCCTTCCCCGAGGAATATACCAGCGGCGAGGAGACGCTGCTTGTGGGAGAGCCCTACGGCGAGGATCTGTATTACTACTATCTCCAGGCCATGGTCGCCGCCGAGAACGGGGAGACCCAGCGCTACAACAAGCGCATGACCCTCTTCAACAGCGCCTGGCAGGGCTGGGTGAACTGGTATAACCGCAGCCACAGGCCCCACGGGCAGGGCGGCTTCCGGTTTTAGGAGGGATACGATGGCGCTTTTGCCAAAGCTGGATTATGAATACAACGAGCGGGCCGTGACGGACGTGTTCGCGGGCTATCGCCACCGGGAGCGTATCGGCGAGGGGGAGTTCTACAACACCCGCAACCTCACCAGCGCCTGCTACCCGCTGCTGGCCAACCGGAAAAAGCGCGGGCGCGTGCGCACCATGAGGGATCCGGGGGGCCTGCTTGCCAAGGAGAAGCTTGCCTGGGCGGAGGACGGCGCGCTCTGGTACGACGGGGAGAAGACGGCGCTGCGGGATCTTACGCCGGGGAAAAAGCAGCTCGTGAGCATGGGCGCGACGATCATCGTCTTCCCGGACAAGAAATACTATAACACCGCCGATCCCGCGGACTTCGGAAGCCTTGAAGCCGACTACAGCTCCGCCGGCGGCGTGGAATACAGCCTCTGCCGCGAGGACGGAACGGAATACGCGAGACCCTCCGTGTCCGAGACCGCGCCGGAACTGCCGGCGGACGGCGCGCTCTGGATCGACACGTCCAAATCGAGCCGCCTGCTGCGCCAGTGGAGCGCGGCGCTCGGCGAGTGGAGCGAGATCCCCTCCGTCTTTACAAAGCTGAGCTTCATCTCCTCCGGGGAGCTGCCGGAGCTGTTTGAAAAGTACGACGGCGTCACCGTCTCCGGCGCGGCGGTCGAGGACTTAAACGGCGACCATGTGATCTACGCCATCGGCGGCGGGGACGGCGCGCGCGACTACATCGTGGTGCCGGGCCTTCTGGAGCGAAGCCTTACCCAGACCGACGGCACGGTCAGGCTCTCGCGCCGGGTGCCGGAGATGGATTTCGTCATCGAATGCAAAAACCGCCTCTGGGGCTGCCGCTACGGCGTGAGAGAGGGGCAGAACGTCAACGAGATCTACTGCAGCGCCCTCGGCGACTTTAAGAACTGGCGGCAGTATATGGGCCTTTCGACCGACAGCTGGACAGCCTCGGTCGGCTCGGACGGCCCCTGGACGGGCGCGGTGAACTACCTGGGCTATCCCATGTTCTTCAAGGAAAACCGCATCCACCGCGTGTCCGTCTCCTCCGTCGGGGCGCACCAGATCACCGAGACGGTCTGCCGCGGCGTGCAGGAGGGCTGCGCCGGGAGCCTGCAGGTGGTGGACGAGACGCTGCTGTACAAAAGCCGCGCGGATATCTGCGCCTACCAGGGCAGCTTTCCCGAGAGCATCAGCGACGCGCTGGGCGAGGAGCGCTACGGCGAGGCGACCGCCGGGGCGCTGGGGGAGCGCTACTACATCTCCATGAAGGATGAGCGGGGGGACTGGAGCCTCTTTGTCTACGACATCCGCCGCAATCTCTGGATGCGGGAGGACGAGCTGCATGCCGAGGCCTTCGCCGCGCTCCATAACGAGCTTTACTGTCTCACGGAAGACGCGCTGCTGGCCCTGAACGGGAGCGCGGGCGAGCCGGAGCCCTTCGTCCCCTGGGAGGCAGAGACAGGCATGCTCTACTACCAGTACCCCGACCGCAAATATCTCTCACGCTTCAACCTGCGCCTGACGATGGAGGAGGGGGCGCAGCTTGACGTGTACCTCATGTACGACTCCAGCGGCGAGTGGGTGCGCCAGGGCCGCATCAAAATGAAGGGGACGCGCACCGTCACCCTGCCCGTGCGCCCGCGCCGCTGCGACCATATGCGCATGAAGCTCAAGGGCCGGGGCGAGGTGCGGCTCTACTCCATCGCAAAAATCCTGACGATAGGGAGTGATGTGGGATGATCGACCTGCCGCCCATCCTCACGGGGGACGAGAGACAGCAGATCAAGCAGCTGCGGGACTACCTCATCCGGCTTGTCCGGCAGCTCAACGAGGAGGAAAAGCATGATTGAATTGTATGTGAGCGGGCAGACCCTGCGGATCTATACGCCCGTCATCGCGGCGGACAGCCTGAACTATCTGACGGCGCAGGCGTACTTTCTCGACGGCGGCTGGGACGGCTATACCCGCTGGGCACATTTCAAAAAAGGCGACGAGCTGGGCGCGGACGTCTACGACCTGCAGCTCGACGAAAACGACCGGATCACGGAGGACAAGGGCCTGAACCTCACCGCCGGGGAGTGGATCATCTATCTCACCGGCAGCCGGGACAACGCCAGGATCACCACCGCGCCGGTCATCGTGACGGTGAAGGAATCCGGCCTTGTGGACGCGCCGCTGCACGCCCTGCCCCTGACGGCGGCCGAGCAGATCGCAAACGACGCGGCGGCGGCGCTTGCCGCTGCCAGGGAGCTCAAGGCCATCGCGGCGGAGGGCGGCTTCAACGGCCGGGACGGCGCAAGCTTTGTGATCAAAGGTTTCTTTGACAGCGCCGCGGCGCTGGAGGCGGGCGTGACGCAGCCCGGGGCGGGCGAGGCCTACGGTGTCGGAAGCGCTGCCCCCTATGACATTTACATCTGGGACGCCGTCAACGGCGAGTGGAAGAATAACGGCAAGCTCCAGGGCGCAAAGGGCAGCACCGGCGACGCCGGGGCCACCTTCCGCCCCTGGGTGGACGCCGACGGCAACATCTCCTGGACCAACGACGGGGGCCTGCCGAACCCGGCCACACAGAATATCCGGGGCCCTGCGGGACAGGACGGCGCGCAGGGGCCTGCGGGCGCGAGCGCCTACGCGGCGGCGACAGAGGCGGGCTACCGCGGGACGGAGAACACCTTCAACGCAGCCCTCGCGGCGATGCCCTATCACAACGCGCGGCACCTGCCGGACGGCTCCGACCCGATCACGGTCAAGACCGGAAATCTCGAGGACGGGGCTGTGACCGCGGCAAAGATCGCTGCGGGCGCGGTGAGCGGCACCTGCTTTGCGGAACTGCGCGTCGACGGCTGGCAGGGCTACTCCGCGCCGTTTACCCAGACGCAGACGCTCAGCGCCCTGCGCGCCGCGGACACGCCCATCATGGACGTGATGCTCAGCGGCATCCTCTCCACGGACAGAAAACGCCTGGAGGAGTATGGCCACATCTACCGCGCCATTGCGGGCAACGGCACCTTGACCGTGTACGCGCTCAGCAAGCCCACGGTCTCGCTGCCGATCCGAATTTTTTGCGTGAGGAAGTGAGAGCATGGGAGAAGCTTATATTTGCAGGAGAGGCGGCGGCTCGGCGGATGTCGTGGTCAGCAGCTACGCGCTCATCTGCGCTGCCGTCCCGGAGGGGAGCAGCTGCAGCTGCATCAAGGGAGATCTGCGCTACTCGGTCGAGAAAGCGAGCAAGCTTGTGGCTTTCTCCGTTCCCGAGAGCGGAAGCTGGACGGTGACGATCAGCGACGGCAGCAAATCCAGCAGCGGCACGGTGAACGTGAATTTTCTCGGCGAGGTCAAAACGATACAGCTGAGCTATGCCGAGCCGCCGTCGACCGGCGGAAGCGGCACGATCCTGTCCCCGCAGAGCGGCCTTGCAAGCGGATACTCCGTCAGCGGCAACGCCTCGATGAGCGGCAGCGCGATCCGGGAGAGCGGGAGCGGCGGCTTCTGGCTCAGTCCGGCGGTCAACCTGAGCGGGTATTCCACCCTGACGGTCACCGGCGTCGCCCGCGTCGTCAGCTACGGCTACAGCAGGATCTGCGTGGGCTCCAGCGCGGACAAGGTGTTCAACATCACGCAGACCCCGGAGCGCTTCGCGGAATGGACGGGGATGCCGAACGCCCAATACACCGTCTCGCTCAACGTCGCAGACCTGACCGGCAGCTACTACATCGGCTCGGCGTCCGTGGACAACAACCTGGAAATCACCTCGATCATGCTCTCATAAAGGAGGAATGCAGGGATGATGAATATGATAAGGGGAGAGGCTTTTCCCTTCAGCATCAGCTTTGACGGCGACGTCGAGACGCTGCGTGATTTTTCCCTGGAGCTTTCCCAGAGGGGGCGGATCAGCCTCAGAAAAAAGCGGGAGGACGCGGTGATGAGCGAGGACGGGCAGAGCGCCCTCATCACCTTCTCCGGGGAGGAGACGGCGAGGCTGAGCCCGTACGAGCCGGCCTTTGCCCAGGTACAGGCGGAGCTTCAGGACGGAGAAAAGCTGCACAGCGCGGTCGAGGAGATCAATATCGTCGATGTGCTGGGCGGAGAAGGAGGACGACATGGTCATTAAAATAGGCACGGGAAACGCGGGCGCGCAGAGCCTCCGCCTGGGCGACGCGGCGCGCACGGCAAGGTATGCCGCCGAAGCGAAGGCCGCGGCAGAGAAGGCGGAAAGAAGCGCCGGGATCGCCTCCGGCGCGTTGCAGGACACGGCCGACAATGCACGGCGCGCGGAGGCTGCGGCGGCAGCCTCCGTCCACCCGCCCGTACCCGGGACAGGCGGCACCTGGCTGATCTGGGATCAGGAAAACGGCGGATACGTCGACTCCGGCGAGAACTGCCGGGGCGAGAAGGGTGAAACAGGCGGCAGAGGAGAAAAGGGGGATAAAGGCGACGCCTTCAGCTACGCCGACTTTACCCCCGCCCAGCTTGAAGCGCTGAGAGGCCCGCAGGGAATCCAAGGTGAGACCGGCCCCGCAGGCCCCACCGGGGCGACGGGCGCACAAGGCCCGAAAGGTGATACAGGAGCCACAGGCCCACAGGGCGAGCAGGGCATCCAAGGCCCCAAAGGGGACAAAGGGGACACCGGAGAGACAGGGCCGCAGGGCGAGCAGGGGCCGAAAGGCGACACCGGCGCAACTGGCCCCAAAGGTGACAAGGGCGATAAGGGTGACAAGGGCGATACCGGTGCCACCGGCCCTGCGCCCGATCTGTCCGCCTATCGCACGGCAGCGGCGCAGGACGTGATTGACGAAGCGCAGAATGCGGAGATCGCTGACTTAAAGAGCGCTGTTTCTCAGTCATTTGAAAGTCCTTTAACAAAAATAGAGCTTACAAGCGGCAAATATATTCAGACGAATATCAACCCTCTTACTTTAAAAGAAAAGGTTTCCGCCACATACAGCAATGGTGGGTACGCCATAGTTGACTGTCAACCAGGGGACAAATTTACTATTAGCGGAACAGGCGGCAATGCTGGTGGGCTTTGGTGCTTCATTGATGAGACTAACCAAGTACTTACTAAATCAGGAAATGGTGCAATTGCTGACGGTCGAATTCTCATTGCACCTCCGGCTGCTGCTAAGCTTGTAATAAACACTTTGACCAACACCGCAAGTTATATTGGTGTGTTACCTCAAGTCAGCAAGCTTAATCGCCTTATTGAAGTTAGCCCGGATTATGCAGAATACGGTGGCATTAATAGCAGTGGGACTCCTGTAGACATTGATTTGCGAATTAGAACAGGATATTTGAAAGCTACCAATCTTCCGGTTACGATTAACATTCTTACTGGCTTTACTTTTAATTTGTACGTCTATGATGAAAACCTCAACCTTGTAAAGTTTGGTACTGGCAAAACCACTTATGAAATAAACGAATATTACTATTATCGTTTTGTTGCATTACCGAGTAGCGGATATGAGTATACCCCTCGCACATCCGAACTCAGTACGATTTTCCTGCATAGTTTTGACGGCTTCAAATGCTATTCGACCGGGCAAGATTTGCAGAGAATCAGAAATGCTGTTGAGGCAGAGAATTATCGTTTTTCATTGAATCGGAATTTGGTTGGCCTTGACAATATGGTGTGGGAATACCAGAACTGGGTTTTCCCGCAGGTCATTTCTTATAAAGGGGTAAGAGATGCCCTGTACTTCGGATTTACAAATGCGGATGGCTATAGCGGTGTCGCAAGATACGATTATAATACGGGCGAAGTAACAAAAACTCTGCTTAAACGGAATTATCACGCTGATGACCATAACCTCGTGTCGGTGCTCATGATGTCCAATCAGAAGCTCCTGTGCGTATACGCTGGAGGGCATAATGATGACCCATATATTTACGTTAGAATTTCCTGTTCCCGCGAATCAATTGAAACATTCGGCCCTGCTATCCAAATAGTATGTAAATCCGGTTTTACATCATATTCTCAAGTTTTTGAGTATGATAGTAAAATCTATATATTCTATCGGTCGGGGGACTCTGGTTGGTCATATCATATCAGTAATGACTTTGGCGAAACATGGTCTGATGAGGTTAAACTAATTCAAGGCGAACATAAATGTTACTGCCAGTTCACAGAAACCACCACGGCAGGGGTACTCAGGTGCTTGTGGTATCATAACCCTACAAATACTGACACGGCAATAAAAATGGCGTTTGTACATTTGGATGATATGTCGGTATATGATACAGATAACACAACTCTTATTGGCTATAGCAACATAGACCCCAGCACGCTTACCACTGTGATACCGATTCCTGACCCTAATAACGTTAATGTCAGAAACAGACTATTCAACGCCGCGGTTACACCTATTGCAGATACAAAGATTTTGTATTGTGTCTTTAATGTTAACGAGACCGGAGACGGCGTTTATTATGTCTACGACAATGGTATTTCAACCAAAATTGCAGATGCTGGATATGCGCTATGGGTTCCTAAAGCGCAATTAGGTGTAGCATGGATAGGCACTGACAAGATCGCTGTTGCTCGGTCGGCAAATAATAACGACATTATTGAGATATACAACTATATCAATGGCGTTGTAACGCTGGACAAACAGGTAGCCAGCAATAGTAGAGCTGATGACATTCGTACAGCGAGACCGATGATTGACAACCATCAACGAACGATGATTTATTTCCAGGGCTATTATAATCATGGTTCTTTTCAGGATTTCACAACGGATGCCTGTATTTACGATCTATAAAAGAACGCTTTAAGCCATGGAGGACATCATGGACGAAGACGACGAAAAGAGCCTTAGCGGACTGTTGACGGAGGACTGAGCTATGAGCACTGAAGAAATGATTCATGAGCTGCGGCGGCTTTATGAGCTGCACAAAGACGATCCGGTTTACACCGGAGATGTAAACTGGTCTGTGCTTTGCCACGATGTTGCCAATAGACTGGAGGAGCTAAACAAATGAGCATTTGGTACTGGATCGCCGCTGAGTTTAAGGCGCTCGGCTGGTACTGCGTTGCGCATGGGCCGGAGTTTTGGCTGGTTGCCCCAATCATAGGCGCGGCGGCGCTGGGGATTGCCATCGGATGGATTTGCTGGAGGGAGTAAACGATGAAGGGCGTTGACATTTCTCATTATCAAAACGGGCTGACGATCCGGCAGCTCAAGCAGGCCGGGTACGATTTCGCCATCATCAAGCTGACGGAGGGCATCAGCATCGTGGATAAGACCGCGTTCGGCTTCTACCGCGAGGCGTATGAGCTGGGCTTTCCGGTCGGGGGCTACTGCTATTCCCACGCTGTGACCGCGAAAGAGGCGGCAGCGGAGGCAGGGCATCTGCTGGACACACTCAACGGTTTCCCGATGCCGCTCGGTATCTATTTGGACGTTGAGGAGCCGAAGCAGCTCAGCCTGCCGCATGACGCGCTACTTGCTGTGCTGGACGCCTGGTGCGATGGGATCGCGCAGCACGGGTACCTGCCTGGCGTGTACGGTTCGGAGGGAAATCTCTGGACGAAGGTCAATCCTGACGAGCTCAGAACCGGGGCGCTGATCTGGACAGCAAAGTGGAGCCGAACCCCGCCCCATACGCCCTGCGACCTCTGGCAGTCGAGCGACAAGGGAATGATCGCAGGCTGCGACGGGCCGGTGGATATCGACGAAGTGAGATCGGAGCGCTTTCGCAAGCTGGTGGAGGCACCCTCTCAGTCGGCTGCGCCGACAGCTCCCCCGGAGGGGGAGCCGGGGCCAAACCCGTCTGTGATGGTCCTGCAGCTTCTGATGAACTACAACGGCTGCTGGGACAGGGTCGACGGGATCGGCTCCGCGGCGTTCTTCAAAGCGCTCCGGGCTTTTACGGACAGATTGGAGGGAGAAACATGAGCGAGGCGTGGATCAGCGTGATCGGCTCGGTAGTGGTGGGACTTCTGACCCTGATCGGCGTGCTGACCAGCAACAGCAGGGCCCAGGCCGTCACCGAGACCAAGCTGGAGGATCTGACGCGCGAGGTGCGCGAACACAACAACTTCGCCCGGCGCATGCCCGTGGTGGAGGAGCAGATCAAGGTCATCAACCACCGGATCGAGGATCTGGAGAAAAACAGAGAATAGAAGGGAGAAAGAAATGGAATACATGGGAATGGCGGGCGTGGCCTCTATCAGCATCATGGCTTGGCTCATGGGCGAGGCCGTCAAGCTCTCGCCGCTCGACAACAAGTGGATCCCGCTGCTGTGCGGCATCGTGGGCGGCGTACTGGGCGTGCTGGGAATGCGCCTCATGCCGGATTTCCCGGCGGCGGATCTGATGAGCGCGGCGGCGGTCGGCATCACCTCCGGCCTTGCGGCGACCGGCGCCGACCAGCTCGGCAGACAGATGGAAAAGTGAAAGGCAAGCACCGGGGGCTTCGGCCCCCGGTGTGCCGTTTGTGAATAAACGGTAAAGGTTTTGCGATCCGGGCTTTTTTCCCCGCTTTCGGCACGGATAGCCCATTGACAAGGGTGATATAATACCTTTCTGGAAATAAACCATGGAAGGAAGATAACATACCATGACAAGAATAGACATTTTCTCGGGCTTTCTCGGCGCGGGAAAAACCACCCTTATCCGCAAGCTGATCGCGGAGGGCTATCAGAAGGAAAAGCTCGTGCTCATCGAAAACGAGTTCGGCGAGATCGCCATTGACGGCGGTTTCCTGCAGGACGCGGGCGTTGAGATCACGGAGATGAATTCCGGCTGCATCTGCTGCACACTGGTGGGCGACTTTACCAAGGCCCTCAAGAAGGTCATGGACGATTACGCCCCCGACCGCATCCTCATCGAGCCCTCGGGCGTCGGCAAGCTCTCCGACGTCGCCGCCGCGGTCGAGCGCGTGGAGGGCGCGCACATCGGCGCCAAGGTCACCGTCGTGGACGCGGGCCGCGCCAAGATGTACATGCGCAACTTCGGCGAGTTCTTCAACGACCAGGTCGCCAATGCCGACCTTCTCGTCATGAGCCGCACCGATACCGCAAAGCCCGAAAAGATCCTTGAGGCCACCGAGATCCTCAAGGCCCTCAACCCGAACGCTGGCCTCATCACCACCCCCTGGGAGCAGCTCAGCGGTGCGCAGATCCTGGAGGCCATGGATAAAAACGGCCTCAAGCATGAGCTGGAGGAGATGGAGCACGAGCATCACCACCATCACCACGACGGCGAAGAGTGCGACGATCCCGAGTGCGAGTGCCACCATCACCACCACGACGATGAGGACGAGGAGCACGAGCATCACCATCACCACGACGATGAGGACGAGGAGCACGAGCATCACCATCATCATCATCACGATGAGGAAGAGTGCGACGATCCCGAGTGCGAGTGCCACCATCACCACCACGACGATGACGACCATGACCATCATCACCATCATCACCACCACGCCGACGAGATCTTCCAGAGCTGGGGCATGGAGACGCCGCGCAAGTTCAGCGAGGAGGAGCTGCGCGATATCCTCTCCAAGCTGGAGGACGACGCGCTCTTCGGCGCGGTGCTGAGAGCAAAGGGCATCGTCGACGCAAAGGACGGCGAGTGGATCTACTTCGACTACGTCCCCGGCGAGATCGACCTGCGCCGCGGCAATGCCGCCGTAACCGGCCGCTTCTGCGTGATCGGTTCCAAGCTCAACGAAAAGCAACTGAAGGAGCTGTTTAACCTTGGCTGATACCGCACGGCGGGACATGCCCGTCTACCTGTTTACCGGCTTCCTGGAAGCGGGAAAGACCAAATTCATCCAGGAGACCCTGGAGGACAAGCGCTTCTGCAACGGCGAGCGCACACTCCTTCTCGTCTGCGAGGAGGGCGTGGAGGAATACGCGCCCGAGGAGTTTGCCAGCAAAACCGTGCAGATCCGCACCATCGAGGATCAGAGCGAGCTGACGCAGGAGAACCTCGTCCGCTTCGCCAAAGAGACCAGGGCCGAGCGCGTGGTGATCGAGTATAACGGCATGTGGCTGCTGGACGTACTGTATTCCGCCATGCCGGACACCTGGATGGTCTATCAGGAGTTCATGTTTGCCGACGCGACGACCTTCCTCAGCTACAACGCCAATATGCGCCAGCTGGTGTTTGACAAGCTCAAAAGCTGCGAGCTGGTGGTTTTCAACCGCTTTACCCCCGCCATGGACAAGATGGAGTTTCACAAGATCGTGCGCGGCGCCTCCCGCCGGGCGGACATCGCCTACGAGGCCCCGGACGGCAACGTCGTATATGACGATATCGAAGACCCCCTGCCCTTCGACGTGAACGCCCCCGTCATCGAGATCGGGGACGACGATTACGCCCTCTGGTACCGGGATATGAGCGAAGAGCCCAAGAAGTACAAGGGCAAGACCGTGCGCTTCAAGGCCAAGACCCTGCAGCGCAAGCGCCTGCCGCCCAAAACCTTCGTCATCGGCCGCCATGTCATGACCTGCTGCGTGGAGGATATCCAGTTTGCCGCGCTGGTCTGCAACTGGGACAGGGCCGACACCATGAAGGACGAGGGTTGGGTGATCCTCACGGCGAAGGTGAACTTCAAGTTCTCCATGGCCTACGGGCGCAAGGGCCCCGTGCTGACCTACATCAGCCACGAGGAGTGCGAGCCGCCCGAGCAGGCCGTCGCCACCTTCTATTAAGATACGAATAAGATGCGAAACGCCTCTGCGTATAATCACGCAGGGGCGTTTGATTTTTTATCGGATTTACCATTGCATTTTATAAGCCGGCTTGGTATAATCATTCAACCTGTTTCACAAGGGAAGGGGGTCGCCCTGTCATGAAAAGAATCTGCGCCCTGCTTGCGGCGTTTCTGCTGCTTGCGGCGCTCAGCGCCTGCGCAGCGCGTGAGCCTGCCGTGACGCCCGCGCCCGCCGCGCCGACGCTGCGCTTTACCACGACGGATCGGGACGGCAATACGGCGGACGAGTCGATCCTGCGCGGGCATAAGCTCGTCATGCTCAATTTCTGGGAGCCCTGGTGTCCGCCCTGCGTGGAGGAAATGCCGGATCTTGCAAAGCTCTATGAGGACTACCGGGACAGGGGGCTTCTGATCCTCGGCGTCTATTCGACCGAGGGGCAGGAGGGCGATGTGGACAAGGTGCTTGCCGACAGCGGCACCGGCTATCCGATCCTGCACTACAGCAAGGATTTTGACGGCTTCAGGACTGGCTATGTGCCGACGACGGTATTTGTCGACGGCGAGGGCACCATCCTCTCGGAACTTCTGGTGGGCGGCCGGGACTATGCCGGCTGGGAAGAGCTGATCCTTAACAGCCTGAAATGAGAGGGATGCAGGTGAAAAGACAGAAATCCAAGGATGCATTTTCCGAGGCGCTGCTGACGCTGGCGAAAACCGAGCCGGTTGAACACATCACGGTCAAGCAGATCGTGGAGCAGAGCGGCCTGAGTCTGCAGACCTTCTATAACCACTTCCGCGACAAGGAGGACCTGGTGCTCTGGATGCACCGGCGCAGCGGGGAGCGTATCCTGGCCCGCCTGCGGGGAAACCGCTACAGCTTCCACGACCTGACGCGGGACAACATCCGCTTTTACGCGGAAAACGCCAACTATCTGCGCAGCAACTTAGGCAGCGGCATTGTCAACCACTATGCCGAAATCAGCGCCGAAAACACCTACGGCTTTCTCTCCGCCTTTATCTGCCAGCGCCGGGGTATGGAGGAACTGCCGGAGGAGCTGAGCTTCTACCTGTGGATGTACGTGTATGCCTGCCTGCATGTCTTTGCGGAGTGGTCGCTCAAAAACTGGGATCTGCCGGAGGATCGCCTTGCCGCGTATCTCGAGCAGGGCATGCCCGAAAAGCTCAAGCCGTATTTGTTGGAGTGATCTTTACAAAGTCATATAAAGCCGTAGGGGCCGATGCCCTCAGCGGCCCGCCGATTTGCACCGAGGTGCGCTGCTCGACGGGTCGATCTGGGGATCGACCCCTGCGGTTTTGTAAGGAAAGTCAATCACAGCCGCAGCGTGAGGTTATTGAGTCCGAAGGTGTTGAGATACGCCGCGTCCTTTACCGAGGCCATCACCATGCGGATGCCCATGTGGGCCACAGGATCGTCGCGTCGGTGCAGATCGAGATAGTGGGTAGGGTCGAAGTGGGCGCAGTTGTCGCGGATGCGGATGAGCCGCGCCCCGTCCCGGAATACCAGGCGCACGTCGATCATGTGCTCCTTCTTATCCTGGGAAAAGCCGTAGCGGACGATGTTGCAGGTCATCTCCTCGATGCACAGGCCGATCAGGGTGCTGGCGGTCTCGTCCTGCCCGTGGGCACGGCAGAAGGCCACCGCCCGGGAGGATGCCTCCACCGCGTCCTGCTCACTGCGCACAGAGCACTCAAAGCAGTCCTTCTCCGCCGCGCCGAAGGAGGCGGGCAGCAGGGCAAAGTCCTCCGCCGCAAGGCTGACGCGACCGTTTGCGCGCCAAACGTACAGACAGATGATGAGAAGCGCCGCCCCCTCGCCGCAGAGGAAGGACAGCCACACGCCCGTGGTGCGCAGGGGGATGCTGAGCAGCACCGCCGCCAGCGCGGGCAGCGCAAAATTCTGCAGCACCGAGATCCCCTCCATCAGCCGCACACGGCCGATGCCCTGGTAGTAAAACTTAAAGGCGGTGTTGAGCGCGCAGGGCACAAGGCAGAGGGAGAAAAGCCGCAGTCCCTTGGCCGCCAGCGTGAGCGCGTCCGGATTGTCCGCGAGAAAGAGCGCCACCATCGGCCGCGCAAAAGTAAGCACCGCCAGCGTCATCGCGGCAAGCACCGTCACGGCGCTGCGGCGCATGGTCTTCACCAGCGTGATAAGGGAGGAGCGATCCTCGTCGGCGTTGAAGATGGCGGCCAGCATGAGCGCGACGGAGGCGATGCCGGTGCTGAAGGCGTAGCAGAGATTGCTGACCGTGGAGACCACGGAATACGCGGCGACGGAGATGTTGCCGCCCACCGCGCGGAGGATGCGGTTGAGCAGGAAAACCAGCAGCACAAGGCTGAGCTGATTGACAACCGTGGGGACGCCGTCTGCGAGGATGGCCCGGAGCATATCGCGCCGCAGCCCCCCGCGGCGCAGGTGAAAGAGGCAGTCCTTTCGCAGAAAGTAGCCCAGTCCCACCGCCAGGGCCACATAGTAGCTCAGACTCGAGGCGAGGCCCATGCCGAAGGTGCCGCCGTGAAAGACCAGTACGTTCAGAAGATCAAAGACCACATCGCTCACCGTCATGAGCAGCACCGCCGCCACAAGCCGCGTCCGGCTGCCGGACATCTGCATGTAGGGCACCATGATCTGGGCCGTGAGAAAGGCGGGCACGCCGAGGATAAAGCCCAGCAGATACTGCCGGGTGAGGCCGTGGACGGGGTTTCCGAGGCCGGGCTGACCCGCGCCGAGCAGCGTGCAGAGCGGGCTTGCGAAAAGCGGCACGAGCACAAGCCCCAGCGCCGCGATCAGCAGCGTCAGCGCCACCGACACGGTGAAGCAGGCGTCGGTGCCCTCGCGGTCGCCGCTGCCCATGGTTCTGCCGCAGACCACCTGCACGCCCGCGGAGATCATCGCGCCGGGCGCGGCAAAGGCCAGCAGCACGGGCTGGGAATAGCCGTAGGCCGCCATGGCGTCCACGCCGAGAAAGCGGCCGATCATAATACTGTCGATGAGCATGCAAAGCGTCACCGTCATGGAGGAGACGATCTGCGTCAACATCATCTGTCGGAACAATTTGCGGATCATGAAAGTGCCTCCGGAAACATGAGAAAGCTTTTTTACAACCATATAGTTTACCAGAAAAATCCTCTTCGCGCAAGCGCGGCAAAAATCTTGTCCGCCGCTTGTGAGAAGCGGAAAATCGTGGTATAATCCCCTGCAGAGAGTTCGGAAAAAACGAACGACAGGAGGACGCAGCATGAAAATCACCAAGAGGAACGGCAGAGTCGTCGTCTATGATGACGCGAAGGTCGTCAAGAGTATCCTGAAAGCGAACATCGACGCCATGACGGAGGAGCTGAGCCGCAAAAAGGCCCGGATCCTCGCGGACGAGGTCTTCCAGAGACTGACGGCGGAGAAGGACATCATCAGCACCGAGGATGTGCGCGCCTATACCGCCGCCATCCTGCGCGAGAAGGGCTACCCCAAGACAGCAAAGTGCTACGAGGAATTCAAAAGATAAAAGCAAACAAACACGGCGGCTCGTCTGAGCCGCCGTAGTGTTTCTTGATTGGATTATTCCGCTGTGATCTCCGTGAAGCCGACCGGGCGGATCTGCATGACGCGGCAGCTGTCCGGGCCGAAGACGGCCTCGATGCCGGTGCGAAATTCGTCGAGCATGTCGTTCGGCACAAAGGCCTGCACGGTGCCGCCGAAGCCGCCGCCGTGGATGCGGAAGGCCCCGCGCTTGCCGAGGATTTTGTCGCACATGGCCAGGGCAATGGCCGCCGCCTGATCGCGCACGCTGCCGGAGACGGTGACGTTTTGCAGATAGTTCTGGGAGGAGAGCCCGGACTCGCGCACGAGGGCGAGAAACTGCTGGAAATCGTTTGCGCCGAGGGCCGCCGCAAGGCGGTCGACCCGGCGGTTCTCGTTGAATATGTGCATGGCGCGCAGCACGGCGCGGTCGCCCGCCTCACGGCGCAGCGCGGGGATCGCGGCGTAGAAAGCATCCTCGTCCACCTCGCGCAGGACGGACTTGCCGAAGTGCGCGCTCACGGCCTTGAGCTCGCCCGGGATGGCGGCGTACTCGTCGGTGAGATCGGCGTGGTCGGAGTGGAGGTTGATCATGCAAAGGCTGTGGCCCGCGGCGGCAAAGTCAAAGTCCACCGGCGTCACCACGGGGTCGGCGGGATCGGCAAAGTCGATGGCGATGATGCCGCCCCAGGCCGAGGCCATCTGATCCATCAGGCCGCAGGGCTTGCCGAAAAAGCGGTTCTCGGCGTGCTGGCCCATGATCGCCAGATCCTTGGCGTTGAGCGCGTCGCCGCAGAAAAGGCCGTTGACCACCGCGCCGATCAGGATCTCGAACGCGGCGGAGGAGGACAGGCCGCTGCCTTGCAGGACGTTGGAGGTGATGCAGGCGTCAAAGCCGCCGACCGGGAAGCCGCGCAGGGCTGCCTCCGCGCAGATGCCGCGCACCAGGGCCTTGGTCGTGCCCTCTTCCCCGTGCACGGGGGTGAGCGTGTCCAGCGAGAGCGTGATCATGTCATAGCCCTCGGACTTGACGTTCACGGTCTTCCCGCCGTTTGCCGCGGCCGCGGCCAGCATGTCCATGTCCACGGACGCCGCCACCACCTTGCCGAGCTGGTGGTCCGTGTGGTTGCCGCCGATCTCGGTCCTGCCGGGGGCGGACCAGATGCGGGCTTTTCTATCGCCGAACAATGCGTGAAACTGAGCGAGCAGCTTGTCTGTTCTCTGACTCATGGTGATCTCCTTTCACTTGCCCTTTTCGGGCCTCTTTTTCATGAGCATACCGCGAAAGGGGCGGCGCTGTCAACCGCTTTCGGAATTTTTCCGCTCTCTTCGTCCGTTGCAAAGGACGCGCGCTTGTGCTATCCTGTAAAAAACCGCAGGGGAGGGAAACTGCCATGCTCTATGTCCGGCCGGATTTCTACGACGATTTCCGCTGCATTGCCGGCGCCTGCCGCCACAGCTGCTGCGTGGGCTGGGAGATCGACGTGGACGCGGAGAGCCTCGCTTACTATAAGAATATAGAAGGGGAGCTGGGACGCGCGCTGCGCGAGAGCATCGACCCCGAGCCGACGCCGCATTTTCGCCTGGGCGAGGGGGAGCGCTGCCCCTTCCTGCGCGCGGACGGGCTCTGCCGCCTGATCCTCGCCCTCGGGGAAGACAGCCTCTGCGATATCTGCGCGCTGCACCCGCGCTTTTTTAACGACTACCCGGGGCGGGAGGAAGCAGGCCTCGGCCTCTGCTGTGAGGAGGCGGCAAGGCTGCTGACGGAGGGCAAAGGCCACCTGCGCCTTGTCGCGGAAGCTGACGGCGGGGAGGCGCCGGAGCCCACGCCGCTTCTGAAACGGCGGGAAGAGATCTTTGCCATCCTTGCCGACGACGCGCTCTCCCTCACGGAGCGCATGCGCCGCGCCATGGAGAAAACGGGGCGGCCCCTTGCGGCATTCAAAGCCCCGGAAACGGCGCGGTTTTTCCTCACGCTCGAGCGCATGGATCCCGACTGGACGGCGCTGCTGGAAGCGCTTGCCGCCGGAGGGGATGCAGAGGCGGAGCCGCGCCTGAGCGCGCTGCGCTATGCCCGCATCGCGGAGTATCTGGTCTATCGCCACTTCGCCGCGGCGGAGACGGAAGAGGCGGCGGCAAGGCGGCTGCAGTTCTGCTTTCACGCGGTGCGCCTGATCGCCGCACTGGAGATGTACAGCGGGGAGGCCCTGCGCCTGTTTTCTGCCGAGATCGAATATTCGGACGAGAATGTGGAGAAAATCTGTGCGTGGCTCGCGGCGCCGGGCGGCAAATCATTTGCCAGCTCTGCGTTATAAAAACTTGAAATACACAAAGTATTCCTGCGTTTTTATGCCTTGATCTGACAAAGATTTGTTCGTCATTCGCTCTTGCCGCATTTAATCATCGTTTACTTGAAGCGAACAGCGTTTTGTGGTAGAATAAGCCACGGTTCAAAGCAAGCAAAACAGCAAACAGGAAAGGAGCGCTTTTATGGCAGAGTATCTTTTGAGCGGCTGCTCCGCCGCGGATCTGACGAAGGAGCATTTTGAACGCATCCGGGTCAGATACATCTGTTTTCATTATATCATGGACGACGTCGTCTATCCCGACGACCTGGGCCAGACCATGCCGGCCGAGGAGTTCTATGACCGTATGTCCAGGGGCGCTGTGACCAAGACCTCCCAGATCAACATCTCCGAGTATGTGGACTATTTCAGCGCCATCTGTGCCGAGGGAAAGGATATTGTCCACGTCACGCTCTCCTCCGGCATCTCCGGCACATATAACTCCGCCTGCAGCGCGGCCGAGATCGTCAGGGAGCGCTACCCCGAGCGGGAGATCTACATCGTCGACTCTCTGGGCGCGTCCTCCGGCTACGGCCTGATCCTGGACACCGCCGCCGCCATGCGCGACAGCGGCCTCAGCGCGAAGGAACTGGCCGCCTGGATCGAGAAAAACAGGCTCAGGCTCCACCACTGGTTTTTCTCCACCGATCTCACAAGCTATGTGCGCGGCGGGCGCGTGTCCAAGACGGCGGCCTTCTTCGGCGGCGTGTTCGATATCTGCCCGCTTCTCAATATGGATAACCTGGGCAGGCTCATCCCCCGCAAAAAGGTGCGCACCAAAAAGAACGTCATCCGGGAGATCGTGCAGCGCATGGCGGAGAATGCCGACAACGGCGCCGACTATGACGGCAAGTGCTTTATCTCCATGTCCGCCTGCCGCGAGGACGCCGAGGAGGTGGCCCGCCTGGTGGAGGAGAAGTTCCCGAAGCTGAACGGCAGGGTGCTCATCAACAACATCGGCGGCCTGATCGGCTCCCACACCGGCCCCGGCACCGTGGCCCTCTTCTTCTGGGGCAGCGAGCGCGTGGACTGATAAAAGACCATAAAAGGGGCTGTCTCAAAACTCCGTGTCATTCTCCTAAAGGGCATAGAGCTTCTAAGCGGCAAGCCGCTAAGAAGCTCTAATGTTCGCGAAGCGAAGAATCTTTCTCGGAAAGTTTGCAAAAAACGTTAAAAGAAAGATCCTTCGTCACTTCGTTCCTCAGGATGACAAAACGGTAAACGTTTTGAGACAGCCTCTTTTCCTATGCCCGCGCGTATCTGCCCGTCTGGTCGTAGTAGAACACCGGGGCCGCGCCCGTGATGAGCAGCAGCATGTCCCGCTGTGCGGTGAGATGGGCGGCGCGCGTATACAGGCGGCGGATCGTGAGATCTCCGTTCAGTACCCCGCCGCTTGCCCAGGCGGGCCGGGTGTTCTGAATATAGCTGCCGAGCGCCTCCTTCAGAGCCTCGCCGTCCTCCACCCAGCCGAGAAGCTGCCCGTTCACACGCACCTCGTCCCGCCTTGCCGCGCCCGTGGTTGCCCGCAGCAGCGCGTCCGAGAGCTGCCGCGCGTCCCCGGCGGGTTTACGGAAGCTGAAAGCCAGCCGCTTTGACGCGACAGGGGAGACGGCGCCGCCCCGCAGGATCTCCTCTGCCGCCTCCCGGGCGGCCCGCTCCCCGAGAAAACAGTCCCATACGCCGCAGCGGGGCGCGAGCGTCCCGTCGGAGAGCACACAGGCATACACGGGCCGCAGATGGGCGCACACGGCAAACAGCAGCGCCGCCAGGAGCAGAAAGCCTTTCTTGAGCAAAGGGAACACCTCCTTGGTATTTGTCAATCAGTATACGCCGTGCGCAAACAGAATTTGCACCAAAGCGGTCGGCGTGCTCAGACGCGGTTCAGGGCGCTTTCCGCAAGACTTACCTCGGCGGCGGAGACCTCGTAGGCCACGCGCTGCTCAAGCCCGTCCTCCCGGAGCTTCAGATAGCCCCGGCTCTGAAAGCGCCCCTCCAGGCGCACCACATCCCCGATCCCCCAGCGGGCTGCCTCCCGCGCGCGGCTGCCCCAGCAGATGCAGGGCAGATAGTCCGAGCGCCCGCCCCGCCGGTTCACCGCCAGCAGCAGATCGCAGATATCCCGGCCCAGCGGCGTCATGCGCGCGTTGGGAGACTTGCAGAGCGTGCCGAGCAGGCTCACGCTGTTCTCGTCCGGCTCATCCGTGAGCTTGAGCTCCCGTGCGAGCACCGTCAGCACCAGCCTTGCCCCCTCGCCCCGGCGGTTGTTGTAGCTTCTCAGCTCCCCCGTCACACGCAGCCGCGCGCGCTCCAGCGCCTCCACGGCGTCAAGCTGCTCCTTTCTCAGCACGATATTCAGCACGTCGCTGCTGCCGGAGAGCCGCTGCACCTCCAGCGGGAAGCAGTAAAAGCGCTGCCCGCCCGCGCTGTGGGAATACTGCGGCGCCCCGGCCATCGTGCCGCACAGGAGCACCCGGTTGTTTTCCTGATTCATGTCCATGTACTTGCCGTCCTTTTCGTAAGAGATAGTCCATCATATTCCGCCGCGGCACTTGAATATGCCCGCGGGGTACGGTATAATGAGACCGTCTTTTTACGGCATAAGCGAGAAGCAATGGAAAAACTGAAATAAAAGGAGCATATTTATGGATATCCGGGACATTCTGGCAAAATGCGACCACACCCTCCTGCGCGTCGACTGCACGAGCGCAGAAATCCGCGCCCTGTGCGACCAGGGCATGAAGTATAACTGCGCCAGCGTCTGCATCCCGCCCTGCCATGTGGCCGGGGCCAAACGCTATGTGGGCTCACGCCTCAAGATCTGCACGGTCATCGGCTTTCCCAACGGCTACATGAGCACCGCCGCCAAGGCCTTCGAGGCCGCCGACGCCGTGAAGAACGGGGCCGACGAGATCGACATGGTCGTCAATCTCTCCATGGTCAAGGACGGCTGCTGGGCGGACGTGGCAAACGACATCAGTGCCGTGCGCGAGGCCACCCGGGGAAAGATCCTCAAGGTCATCATCGAGTGCTGCCTGCTCACCGACGAGGAGAAGGTGAAGCTCTGCCAGATCGTCTCCGACTGCGGGGCCGACTTCATCAAGACCTCCACGGGCTTTTCCAAGGGCGGCGCGACGAGAGCGGACGTAGCGCTGCTGCGGGAAAACTCCCCCAAGACCCTCATGGTCAAGGCGGCCGGCGGCATCGCTTCGCTTCAGGATGCGGAGGACTTTATCGCCCTCGGCGCGGACAGACTCGGCACCAGCCGCATCGTCAAGCTCGCCATGGAGCTTGAGAATGAGGCGGGCGCGCCGGACGAGAAATACTGAAAATAATGCTTGACATTGTTCTCTGAAGCTGGTATATTACATAAGCTAAAACAAAGTAGGTACGGCATCCACCCTGCCTCACCCGGCGGCAATTGCGCCAGCCGCGGTCAATAAAAGCACCGCCTCATTGGGGCGAGACTGTGTTTTTACGCTCGGATGCCGTGCATCCGAGCTTTCATTTTATCCGGAGGTGTTCACAATCGCAAACGCTGTTCATCAAATCAACGAAGAGATCCTTGACAAGGAAGTGCGCCTGATCGGCGATCAGGGCGAGCAGCTTGGTATTATGTCCGTGGATGAGGCTCTGCGCATCGCAACCGAGCATGAGCTGGATCTCGTCAAGATTGCTCCGGGCTCCAATCCTCCTGTCTGCAAGATCATGGACTACGGCAAGTTCCGCTTTGAGCAGGCCAAGAAGGAAAAGGAAGCGAAAAAGAATCAGCGCGTGATCGAGATCAAGGAGATCCGCATGTCTCCCGGCATCGACACGAACGACTTCAACACCAAGCTCAAAAACGCACAGAAGTTTCTGAACGACGGGGACCGCGTGAAGGTCAGCGTGCGCTTCCGCGGCAGAGAGATGGCTCATACCGAGATCGGCGCCGTCCTGCTCAAGGATTTCGCCGCCCAGTGCGCGGAGATCGCCAACATGGATAAGGCCCCGAAGCTGGAGGGGCGCAGCATGTCCATGTTCCTCTCCCCCAAGCCCCAGGCCCCGGCCAAGAAGCCGGCAAAGCCCAAGCAGCCCAAGGCGCCCGAAGCCGCGCCCGAGGCCGAATAATCATCGTATACAGCGGGAGCAATCCCTGTATTGAAGTTACGGAAGGAGAAATTACCATGCCTAAACTGAAGACCCACAGCGGTGCCAAGAAGAGATTTAATCTCACCAAGTCCGGTAAGGTCAAACGCGCACACGCTTACAAGAGCCATATCCTCACCAAGAAGACCACCAAGCGCGGCCGTCGTCTGCGCGACGTTGCTTACGCCGACGTCACCAATGCGGCTACCATCAAGAAAATGATCCCTTACAAATAATAAGGGCTGACGTTATATAGGAGGATATTGAACTATGGCAAGAGTTAAAGGCGCAATGATGACCCGCAAGCACAGAAGCAAGGTTCTGGGTCTTGCTAAGGGCTACTGGGGCAACAAGTCCCGTCACTATAAGATGGCTAACGAGCAGCTGATGAAGTCCGGCCGCTATGCTTATATCGGCCGCAAGCAGAAGAAGAGAGACTTCCGTCAGCTCTGGATCACCCGTATCAGCGCAGGCTGCAAGATGAACGGCATGAACTACTCCACCTTCATGCACGGTCTGAAGCTCGCCGGTGTCGACATGAACCGCAAGATGCTCTCCGAGATGGCGATTCATGACGCCGCCGCCTTCACCGCCCTGTGCGAGATGGCCAAGGCCGCAAAGTAATTCCATAAGGAATGAAAAATACCTGTCACTCCGTTTCGGAGCGGCAGGTATTTTTTGTTCAGCACCGTTTGAAGCCGCGCAGAGGAATGCCGAGAAAGCTGGCCTCAAAGCCCTGCATGATCGCGTCATAGTCCCCGGGCGTGAAGGGCTCCCGCGGACAGCGCGCGTTCCACTGCTCGGCAAGGCAACGGATAAACGCCTCCGCCTCGCCGCCGTACCGGCGCGCCGCAGGACTCAGAAACAGGGCCAGCACCCGCTTTTGCTCCGTGAGCGCCTGCTTCTGCTCCCGGCGGGGGAGCGCGGCGCGCCTTGCTTCGAGCGCGTCGAGCAGCGCCTGCGCCTCCGCTTTGGCGTCGCGCCCGGCGAGCGCCTCAAAGCAGGCCCCGGCCCGCGCTTCAAAGGCGGCGAAACGATCCGGATACCGGGCGGCGTCAAAGGCGGACAAATCCGCCCGCGCCTCTTCGATCAGCGCCGCAAAATCCATGCGGAACCCTCCTTCCGAAACGATAAAAAGCGATCGTCTGTCGCGTCTATTATACCAATGAATTTTAAAAAGAAAAGGCGTTATTTCAGCTTGCGGAACGCAAAAAACGGGGCGCAAATTACTTGTGAAAATTGAACAAAATGGGATTTGGAAATTGGGCAATTTGTGAAAACCGCTCAAGAATGAGCCGGGTATGATACAGAATCTTCTTGCATTCCGCTGTATATCTGATAAAATACATCACATGGGAAAAGCCTATCCCAAAAACTGTATTGGAGGAATCCTGTATGAAAAAAATCATTGCGCTGCTCCTGGCTGCAGTGATGGTTCTCGGCCTTGCCGCCTGCGGCGGCAGCACCACCAGCGCTCCTGCTGCAACCGAGGCCCCCGCTGCTGCAACCGAGGCGCCCGCCGCTGCAACCGAGGCGCCCGCCGCTGCCGAGGCTGCTCCCGCCGCCGAGGCCAAAACCTTTAAGGTCGGCGTTGCCATCTACCAGTTCGACGACAACTTCATGACCCTCTACCGCAACGAACTGCTGAGCTACTTCGAGAGCCTCAACAGCGACACGGTGAAGTATGACGTGACCATCGTCGACGGCAAGAACGACATGGCCGAGCAGAACAACCAGATCGATAACTTCATCACCCAGGGCATGGACGCGATCATCCTGAACCTCGTCCAGACCTCTTCCGCTGACGCCGCCATCGACAAGATCGTGGCCGCCAACATCCCCTGCATCCTCATCAACCGCGAGCCTCTCGGCGACAAGGGCGATGAGTCCTACGAGGGCATTCTGAACAATGCCACCGTCTGCTACGTCGGCGCTGACGCCCGTCAGTCCGGCACCTACCAGGGCGAGATCATTGCAGAGCTGCCGAACCACGGCGACGTGAACGGCGACGGCAAGGTCAGCTACATCATGATCGAGGGCGACCCCGAGAACATCGACGCACAGTACCGCACCGAGTTCTCCATCAAGGCTCTCCAGGACGCGGGCATCGAGGTTGAGTGCCTCGACGACCAGATCGGCAACTGGGCCCAGGCAAAGGGCCAGGAGATCTGCGCCAACGACCTCGCCAAGTTCGGCGACGCCGTTGAGGTTGTCTTCTGCAA
>Ga0247608_10000883_pt1 | contig 44721 bp, 37 predicted proteins | sample 176DNAGHGlowgp2_FD_193490 | JGI IMG/M metagenome (GOLD analysis project Ga0247608, IMG submission 193490) | Sheep rumen microbial communities from Palmerston North, Manawatu-Wanganui, New Zealand - 1766 DNA GHGlow gp2 | ecosystem: Host-associated > Mammals > Digestive system > Stomach > Rumen ...
TTTTATTCATACTATTTATAATTTATTACTCATTTTATATTCTATCTTATATCCTTATTGGATACTAGATTTAGAGAGTGTCATAACTGGGCGCACGCCGTAGTTGTTGTTATTAACGTTGTTGTTGTTAACTCTGCCGTTGTTGAAGACAACCCAAGCGTTGGAAGAATTACCAGCGTCAGGCAAGTCAATATACACATGAACCATACAGTCCTATCCCTACTTTAAATTATACATGAATATTTGTATAAATAAAATACTAAATTTTTAATTTTACACTTTTACGTAAATTTTTAACATTTTTAATCATCAAATCGTTCAAAAAATATCACTAGACTGGTTATGTGGTAAAAAAGAAAATGTTTTAAAATAACATTTCCTCCTATATTTCAATTAATGATAATGATACCTTTTGTTTATCTAAATTAATGCTTTCAACATAACAATCTATTATATCTCCAACACTAAGTATTTCACTTGGATGTTTAACATATTCTTTTGATAATTTTGATATATGAATAAGTCCATCATCATGTAAACCTATATCTACAAATACACCAAAATCAACTACATTTCTAACTGTTCCTTGTAATTTCATACCAACTTTTAAATCTTTTATATCAAGTATATCACTTTTAAGTATTGGGGATGGCATTTCATCTCTTGGATCACGATTTGGTTTAATTAAACAACTAATTATATCTTCTAATGTATAAGTGTTTGTATTTAATATTTCACTATATTTAGATACATCTAAATCTTTTAGTTTGCTAACTAATGAATTGCTACCAATATCATCTAATGTAAAACCTAGATTATTTAATAAGTTTATAGCTACATCGTAACTTTCTGGGTGAATTGAAGTTTTATCTAATTTATTCTTACCATCAAGTATTCTTAAGAAACCAATTGCTTGTTCATATGTTTTATCAGATAAAACTTTTTTAGTTAGTAATTCTTTTCTTTCATTTATTTTTCCAAAAGTATCTCTATAATTTATTATTTTATCAATATTTTTTTTAGTTAATCCAGATACATATTTTAGTAATGAAGGAGATGCTGTATTAATATTTACACCAACTGAGTTTACTGCTTTAGAAACAACAAAATCTAAAGATTCAGTTAGTTTTTTATTTTGAACATCATGTTGATATAAACCTACACCTATACTTTTAGGATCAATTTTAACAAGTTCAGATAATGGGTCTTGTAATCTTCTTCCTATACTAATAGCACTTCTTTCTTCAACATGTAAATCTGGAAATTCTTCTATTGCAAGAGGAGACGCTGAATAAACACTTGCTCCTGCTTCACTTACTATAATATATTTTACATCTTTTTTAGAATCTTTTATGCAATCTACAATAAACGCTTCACTTTCACGCGATGCTGTTCCATTTCCGATTGCAATAATATCAATATTGTATTTGTCAATTAAATCTAAAACTATTTTTTTAGCTTCATCATATTTATTAACAGGTTCATGAGGGTATATTTTACTAATGTTAATCTTTTTACCTGTTGGATCTATTACTGCAAGCTTACACCCTGTTCTAAATGCAGGGTCAAATCCTAATACCATCTTTTCTTTCATAGGAGGTTGTAATAATAATTTTTCTAAATTAGAACCAAAATTATTAATTGCTACATCCTCTGCTTTTAACGATAAATCTGCCCTAATTTCTCTTTCAATACTTGGAGATATTAGTCTTTTATAACTATCTGTTATAGCATCATTTACATACTCAACTACAAAAGAAGTTTCATCTTTAATTATTTTAGATTTTAAATATGAAATAATTTTAGACTCATCTATTTCAATACTAACATTAAGTATTTTTTCCTTTTCTGCTCTATTTATAGCAAGAACTCTATGTGGTTTAATATATTTTACTGCTTCATTATAATCATAATACATTTCGTATGTTTTATTATCATCAGAAGCACCTTTTTTTAATTTTGAAACAATTGTACCATTTAAATATGTAAATTTTCTAATATATTTTCTATAAGATGCATTATCACTTATCCATTCAGCAATTATATATTTTGCTCCCATTAATGCATCATCTTTAGTTTTCACAAATTCATTTATATATGGTTCTACAATTGAATCAATATTACCTTTTTTAGGAAAAGACATTATTATTTTAGCAAGTGGTTCTAAACCATTTTTAATAGCTTCTGTTGCTTTTGTTTTTTTCTTCTCTTTAAATGGTCTATATAAATCTTCAACTTCAACTAATTTTTTAGCGTTCATTATTTGTTCTTTTAATTCATCTGTCATTAAATCTTTTTCTTCAATTAATCTAATAACATCTTCTTTTCTTTTTAGTAAATTCACTTGATATTGATATACTTCATCAATACTTCTTATTTGTTCTTCATCAAGTGCTCCTGTAGCCTCTTTTCTATATCTTGCAATAAAAGGTACAGTATTACCTTCACTTAATAATTTCAATGTTGATTCTATTTGTTTTACTTTTATGTTTAATGAAGCACTTATTTCTTCTATTATAATATTATTCATAACTCCTACTTTCTAGTTTACAAAATTTGAAAATTTTTCTATGGTTATATTTTCTTGGATTGGATATCTTGGAATTGCATATTTAAAACTACTCCTATTTGCCTTTTTATATCCTCCTACAAAGGCTAAAGAAAATCCAGCATTTTTAACGCAATTAATAGCAAATTCATTATATTCGTAAAAAGGATATGCCATAGAAATTGGATTTTTAAGATATTCTCTTGATTGTTTTAAATCATTCATAACAGTTTGCTCATCAAGACATCTAATGCCCCCACCTTGACCTTGCGGACATACACCATTTGTATGCATATCATGTGTATGTGAATGAACCTCTAAGTTTTCATATGTGTATAAATCTCTTGTTCCCCAAATTGTTATTAAAAATAAAGTGGCATTCATATTGTATTCTTTTAATAATTTTTGTGCGATTGTATCTACACCCATGCCTCCATCATCTATTGTTATCAAAACAGACTTTTTTGGTAAAACAATTTTACCATCCATCCAATCATTAAATTCACTCATTTTTAACGTTTTAAAATTATTATTTTTCAAATACTCTAAATGACTTCTAAATTTTTTTTCACTAATACATATTGATTGTTGGCACTTATTTTTTGTTTCATCATTATAGAAAAAATGATAATTTAATACAGCAATTTCTTGAGCAATATCAGTATACTTTGGTTTTAGTTTATGATCATCAGATTTCATTATTTCATAAAAATCATCAATATTTGAAATCATTGAAACATCTATAATATCATCTATCTTTTTGTCAAATACACATACTGCTTTATTTTTTAATCTTATAAATCCATCTTTATAGTTTAAGTATTCTTTTTCATCTATAAATGTATAATTATTTTCATTTAAATATTTTATTGTTTCATCGACTAAGTTTTTATCAACATCACCATAATAAATAGCTAATGCCTCACTACTTTGTTCACTTGTATTATTGTTTTCGACTTCCTTTGAATCTACTTTTTTTATTCCATAAATATCATCAAGAAATTTTACATAATAATAGTCACTATCCATGTAATATATAGGCATATTTATTTTACTATTAAGTTCAAAGTTTTTTTTATTATCTTTATAAAAAACTGTTTTTTTATCTGTTACTACATTTTTATTAAATAATAAATAATTATGATTATCTATTTGTTTTTTTCCTTTAGTACAATCATTATATTTAACATAATATGATGTATCTAATACTTTATAAAACTTACTTTTAAAATCAGTTTCTTTTTTATTTAAAATTATATTAATATTAGAATAAGTTTTACCAATTATCCTTTCATTCTTATCATATAGATAACTACCCTTTTTTAAAATTGAATAAGTATTAAAATTATTTTTAATACTTTTTAATAATAAATCATGGTTATACTTAAATACAAATAAACAGAATATTAAAAATAAACACAATGAAATAAAAATAATTTTTTTCAATTTTATCATCCTCACATACTTAATTATATCACATTTTCACATTATTTACACTTGCACTTTTTATCGTATTTTTACCATATTTTTGATTTATTAAATCAACTACATCATCTAATTTATCTACATTTTTTTGTTCAAAAATAGATTGCTGGTAGTAATTGGTATCATTTAAATTATCAAGTCTTATTCCTATTAATCTAATAGGTTTTAAATCCCAAAATTCTTTAAAAATTTGAACTGCATTTTCATATATTTCTTTACTAGAACATGTAGCGTTAATAAGTTTTTTTTGATGAGATTTCCTTTTAAAAAATGAATCTTTAATTATTACACATATAACTGATGCATATTTCTTTTCTTTTCTAATTCTCTTGCCTACAAGTTCAGATAATTCAAGTAAATATTTTTTTATTTCTACAATCGAATCAACATCACGTGGTAAAGTCATTTCATTACTGATTCCTTTTGGAATAAACTCACTACTATCAACCTTGCTATTATCAATACCATGTGCCATTTCTATTATTCTAGCTGATTGATTTTTAAAATATGGATATAATTTCTTTACATCTGCATTTGCAAGATCCTCAATTGTATTAATACCAATCTTATTTAATTTTTCAGTACTAGCTTTACCAATACCAAATAAATCACCTACTTTAAGTGGCCACATTTTATCTTTAACTTCATATTCATATAAAGTATGTATTTTATATGGTTTTTCAAAATCAGATGCCATCTTAGCACACAATTTGTTATTAGCAATACCAATATTAACTGTAAACCCAAGCTCATCAAGTATTCTTTTCTGTACCATTTTAGCAAACTCATATGGATCATTATAAATCCATGAAATATTAGTAAAATCTAAATAACATTCATCAATTGATGCAATTTCTATATCAGGAGTATACTCACTTAATAATTTAAATAGTTGATTTGATTTTTTTTGATAGTATTTATAATTAGGTGGATAAATTGATAATGCTTTACATTTTTTTCTTGCAGAGGTTAAAGTTTCTGCAGTTTTGATTCCTAACTTTTTTGCCTTCATTGATTTTGCCAAAACTATACCATGACGTCTTGATTCATCACCACCAACTACAGCAAATGAATCCCTTATATCATATTTTGACCCATGTTCAAGTAGATATAGTGCAGTCCAAGATAAAAAAGCATTATTAACATCAATATGCAATATAACTCTCATACTATCAACCTCTTATTAATTATATCATATTATCAAAGAAAAAAAGCGTTTATTTAAACGCTTAATTATTATGTCTTATTTTTTTATACCCGAAGAATGAACCTACTGCAATTAATCCTATTCCAAGAATAATTATAAACATATTTCTACCCATTCCTGTATCAGGTACTTTTACTTCATCTGGTTTTAATGGATTAATTAGTTTTTGTAATTGATATTCATCAAAGTTACCAAATTTAATTTTAGCAGTGTTTTCCACTTTTTCAACTCCACCGATAACTTTTGCTTCATAAACTAATTCTCTTTCTCCATCAGCTTCGATTTCTTCATTCCATACAAGTACTGTTGTTCCATCATCATTCTTTGTGATTTTTGGATCATCGAATTTTTTACCATTAACAACTGTACTACCAGGAACATATTCTAATCCTTTACTCATTGTATCAGTTAAAACTACTTTAATTTTACTTGTTTGGAATGGATTAGCATATTTAATACTATAACTTATAATATCATTTACTTTAACTTCTGCCCCATTTAATCCAGCTTTTGTATCCTTATAATATTCTTTAACTGGGATTGGATTTTTAAGTTTTGATAATGTTACTTCTTTATCACTACCAATTTTTACTTTAGCACCATTATCAACAATAATTTTAGCAGATTCTAATACTTTTACTGTATATGAAATATTATTATCTGATTCTCTTGCTGTTGATATAGTCCATTTTAATGTAGTTGTTCCATCATCATTTTTTGTTATTGTTGGATCATTATATGCTGTACCATTTAATACTGTAGTTTTCGCAACATATTCTAATCCTTTACTTAATGTATCAGTTATTACTGCATTTTGTACACTGTCATGAGTGTTTGCAAAATCTATACTATATTTAATTTCATCCCCAACTTTAACTGGTTCTGATCCACTTCCTGCTTTAGTATCTTCAGCATATGATTTAAATGATGCGAATGGTGTTTGAGTATTTACCATTGTTCCAGCACCAGTCCATACTTTTAAAATCCCATTTGTATCTTTTTCACCTTTAACGTGACATTTTGAATATGAGAATAAACGAGTTATTGATGTACCTTCAAAAGTTTCAATAACTACTCCTCGAGTATCATAATCTGAATAGTCATGTGAACATCCTTTTGTTTCATCATCAATATTTAAATCAAATACATATGGTTTATTATCTATTTTTTTAATTTTTAATAATGAATCACTTGGTGTATATAAACCTTTATTATTATTTTCAAATAAAATACCTTGTGCTTGATCTATATCCCAATATGAAGTACGACCCATTACTGATATTGGTGTATTTGTTCCAGATACATAGAAATCATATTTAACCTCTACCCATGCAATGCTTAAAACATTAACATCAATTCTATTTTTACCTAGCGCTATCATAGGTTTTACACCATCATTTGATGAACCATTATCAGATACATCTAGCGTTTCGTAATCTACAACAGTAAGAACAACATCAACTACTTTACCATTATACTTACCAGCATTATTGTATCTAACACTAAATTTATTATTAACATTAGATTTATCATCTTTTTCTGCACGAGTTACATATGTTTTACGTGTACCATCTTTTGTTATAAATCCACTGTCAACTAATACACTTCTTTTACCGTTTTCGCTATCATCCGACATATATGAAGTCATTATTGCTTCAGCATCTACTCCTGTTTTAACTAGTTTTGAACCAAAATTTTTACCAACATATCCAAGTGCAAAACTGTAATCACTTGGTATTGCAGAATCCTTCATAACTAAGCTACTACTAGTTACATTTTCATACTGTGTTGATGTATTAAAGTATGTCCCTGGATAATACTTTTTAGCTGTAGCGCTTATATCAGTATATGCGCTAACTTGCATAGTAAATACAAAAGACAATACTACCCCCAATAAACCTGAAAAAATCTTTTTCATAACAATCCTCCTCTATTTATACTAAGATTGTATAATTTTTTTTTTTACTTGTAAATTACCTTATTTACATTTTTACACATATTTTACACTATTATTATTAGTTATTAAAAAAATATTATTCAAAATAGTTATTTGTAAATAAAAAAATAACTTATTCTCATAAGATATATTGTAAAGCTTTACTACCCCCTCAAACTTAAAAAGAATCATTACTGATTCTTTTTAGTTAAATATTTATTTACAAAATAATCAAATAAATAAGTAAATGAAATAAATAGTGTATACGCTAAAAGCATTAAAAACGGAAGTAATATTATCATATATTTAGTTATATATAATGAAAAGAAATTTCTAAGTCCAACTATACCTATTAAAAATATTATACACATACTATAAAAAAGTATTGCTCTTAATTTATTAAAAGGTGTTGATATTTTATATAATAACATTAATCCTGTATACCCAGTTATAACAACTGATAAAGTTGATGTAGTTGAATCAGGTAATTTTAAAATAAATTTTAGTATTATGATAGTTATTATATTAAAGACAATTGTGAGTGCTGTTGGTAATGATCTTCTTATTACATTAATTAAAAATTGACCTCTTATTTTATCTTTATTTGGTTCAAGCGCTAATATAAAAGATGGTATACCAATTGTTACAACACTTGTTAATGTTATTTGAATAGGAATAAATGGATATGACATATTAATAAATAAAAATATTATTGCTAGTATTGTTGTATATATTGTTTTTACTAAAAATAAACTTGATGATCTTTCAATATTATTTATAGTACGTCTTCCTTCATCTACTATACGTGGCATAGATGAAAATTTAGAATCAAGTAATACAAGTTGTGATACCTTTCTTGCCGCATCACTTCCAGTTGATAAACCAATACTACAATCTGCTTCTTTTAGAGCTAGAACATCATTTACTCCATCACCCGTCATTGCAACAACTTTACCTAATTTTTTAAGCTCAATTATAATTTGCTTTTTTTGAGTTGGAGTAACACGTGCGAAAATTGTTTTTTCTTTAACTGCGTCTTTTAATTCTTCTATAGTTTTAATTGTACTCATGTCTATACTTTTTTGATAGTTATCTACACCAACTTTTTTAGCGATATTACGAACTGTTTGTTCACTATCACCTGAGATTATTTTTACATCTACACCCTGTTTTTTAAAATATTCTAATGTTGCTTTAGCGTCGCTTCTAATAACATCACTTATTAGAAGAACTGCTAAAGTAACAAATTTATTTCCTATTTTTTCTGATAAAACAACTACTCTATAATCATTGTAATATTTTTTTACTATATTTTTTGTCTTTACATCACTTACTAACACTTCCGGAGCACCTAAGTAAAATGATCCAACATTTTTAAATGTCACAGATGAAAACTTTCTTGTTGATGAAAAAGGTATAATTTCTTCTACTATAAAATTTGTTTTTTTATTATACTTTTCACTTATAGCTTTCATAGTAGGATTTAAATAACTTTCTTTACAAATTGAAGATAATATATCTTCAATTTTATTTTTTGTTTCATTAACTATTATTACATCTTCTAATTTTAAACTTCCTTCTGTAATGGTTCCAGTTTTATCTAAACAAAGTGTATCTACTCTTGCAAGAGTTTCAATACAATATAATTCTTGGACTAAAACATTTACTTTAGATAATCTTATAACACTTACAGCCATTACAGTACTTGTAAGTAATATTAATCCTTCTGGAATCATTCCAATAAGTGCCGCTACAGTATTTACTACACTATTTTCTAAATTATTTAAAGATAATTGTTTTAGAAAAAGTAATATTCCAAGAGGTACTATTAATATAGAAATATATTTAATTATTTTTTTAAATGATTTTAATATTTCAGAATTTACTTTTTTTATATATTTAGCTTCATTTGTAATAATAGATGCATAACTATTTTTGCCTACATTAACTACACTTGTATATACACTTCCACTAACTATAAAACTTCCTGATAATAGCTTATCTCCCTTATTCTTATATATTGGTTCAGATTCGCCTGTTATTAATGATTCATTTACTTCACAACCACCACTTTTTATTACACAATCAACTACAACTTGTTTACCTGGTTCTAAGTATAATATATCGTCAATAACTATTTCTTGTTTATCTATTTCTATTAGTTTTCTATTTCTAACAACTTTTTCTTTTGATTCGGCTATTATAGATAATTTATCTATTGTTTTTTTAGCTTGTATTTCTTGAATGATTCCAATTATTGTATTACAAAAAACTACTCCTAAAAAAGTTAAATTTTTATATGAATGAACTAAAATAATTGATAATCCTAAAAATAAATTTAAAAAATTAAATAAAGTAAATAAATTAGAACTAATAATATTTCCAATACTTTTTGTTTTAACTGATGAATCGATATTTACTTGATTATTATTTTTTCTAATTTTTACTTCTTCTTCAGTTAATCCATTTTTATAATCAAAATCACTCATATAATCACCAATTAACAGTATATCATTTAATTATATTTTCTTCAAATTGTTAGACATAATTAGATTTTTTTGAACACAAAAATAAGTTTATTAAAAGTGGGACACTAAATATGTAACTAGTAGCGTATCTAAAATATGTATTAACTGGTGATAACAAACAAAATATTATTGATATAAGTAATGGTGATAAAACAATTAAGAATTTTTTATTTTTAAAAATAATGCACATTAAACATATTAAAAATATAACTAATGTGTTAAATCCAATATTTGATATTAAACCTATTACTGGGATATATGGAAAAATTATTCCATAAGTTGATAATATATTTCTTAAATTATTAAAATCATTATAATGGTAATCTATTATTTTCGTAATTCTAGAATCAAATTTATAATATATATACCAATTATTTGTATTAGGATAAAAATATCCATACGTATTATTTATAAATGAATCTATATATATTTTAGGATATTTAAATAGATATTTTAACCATACTTTAAAATAATTTATTAAATCATTTTTTGTATAATTTTTATTAAATTTATTTTTTACTGGATCTGAAATATTTGGATTATATCTTTTTTTTAAAGTTTTGTAATTTAAAAGTTTATCAATTATTTTTTTATCTTTATTATCTATATCTTTATATTTTGCTAATCTAGCTGTTTGTTGAAATGGAACTGATAATGCTTCTCTTATGCTACCTTTTGGAATTTTTAAATAATATAATGATTTATTATACATTGTAAATAAACATATAAAAATTAAGAATATAGTTGTTAATTTTTTTCTTAAATTCTTTTTATAAATTAAGAGTAATGGAAATGAAAAAATAATAACAAATATTCCATTATTCCTAAATAAAGAAATTAGTACTAACAGAATAACTGTTTTAATATATTTTAAATCATTTTTAATATACAATATGTCAAATAAAAAAATAACATATAAAATAATTAATGTAGAATACACTGTATCTTTTACAAGTGACATAGAATAAAACACATAATGGGGAACAAATGAATAAATAATAAGTAAAAATATTAAATAAATATTTGGTGTATTTAATTTATGTAGATAATAGATTGTATATGATAAAGTGAAACTTAAAAAAATAATTTGTAATGATGTATATAAAAAAATACCTAAATTTGGATTATTTACAAACTCTCCTATTTTTACACATCCACCTAATAATACTGTATGTAATACAGGATGATGATTTGTTATTTTAACACTTTTATCTAATTGTATAACACTATCTAAATATTTTGTATCTACATTAAAAAATTGTAATATTTGATTACTAGGATCAGGTGATAAAATACCTGGATAGAATGCTAGTACATAAACACTCCAACTAAGTAATATTGTTAATAAACTAACTAAAAAAATTTTTTTATTAGTTTTTTTATTTTCATTTTTAAAATCAATTTTATTTATAATTATACCAATTACTGTATTATAGAAATAATAGTATCCTACAAAAGATATAATTGATAAAATAGTATTATCTGAAATTAATTTTGTACTATCATATATATTAAAACTTTTACCTAAAATCATTACGCAAGAAATAAAAATTGAAAATATACTAATTAGTATATTATTATTTTTATACTTATAATACATTCTATATAAAGAAATAAAAATAAATAAAAGAAATATTCTATCTATATTTATAAATGATTTATTAATAAAAAAAGATATAATTGTAAAAAATGATTTTATTACACATTCTATATATTTTTTCATGTTTCCTCCAATTATTATAGAATATGTAAATACTACTTATTTATACTCACACTTTTAAATAAATATCATAAAATATACTTGAAAACAGTTTCTATTTTTGATATAATCAACTTGTCATTTATTTTGGGTCTATAGCCAAGTGGTAAGGCGTGGGACTGCAACTCCCTGATCGTTGGTTCAAATCCGACTAGGCCCTCCATTGGGAAATCTGTCCGAACTTTTATAAGTTTAGACTTAATATAGAAAATATCAATTTCAAAAAGAAGTTGATATTTTTTTGTTGATTAAGTTAAAGAAAGGACATGATTAAATGATTAAAATTGTAACGAAAGAATTAGAATTTGATAAGGAACTAAAAAAGAAAATTGAATTTGTATGCGATTTTTGTAATACTACTCCTACCTTTATAAATGGAAATATAAGAAATATTGATAGAACAAATCTCTCATACATTGAACCCCATAGAATAATTATCAAAGGTATAACATTTCTTGCATTTAATTACTCTAAAACTTTATATATAAATAATTTATCAAATAAACTAGAAATAAAGGATTTAGAGGCATTTATAAAACAATTAACATAATTAATAGTAATTTATATCAACTTCTTAAAAACTAGCCATATTTGGCTTGAAATCGGCTTATGTCTTGACATTTTCAGGAAATTCTATATAATAATCAGACAAGAAAACGAGTTTTATGTTTTTGAGGGGTGCAATATGAAACGAAGTTTAATTCATATAGAAAAATTAGTAGTAAATTCAAGAGGTGTCAAAGACATAAGATAGTTATGTTTTTGTCGCCTCTTTTTTGATGACACAAGAATAAGAAAGGATTGATGATTAATGGATGAAGAAAAGAAAATCGCGGGTATTTATATAAGAGTATCTACCGAAGATCAAGCACGAGAAGGATTTAGTTTACCAGAACAAGAAAAAAGACTTCGCTCGATGTGTGAGTTTAAAGGTTATCAAATTTATAAGATTTATAAAGATGCAGGTATAAGTGCTAAAACTGGTAATCATAGACCAGCATTTGAAAGATTAAAAGAAGATATTAAAGCAAAGAAATGTAATACTATTGTTGTATTAAAACTAGATAGACTTACACGTTCAGTTTATGATATGGAAGATATAATGAAGTTCCTAGAAGAAAATAATGCTTATCTTGATTGTGCTAATGATGATATAAATACTACTACTGCAAATGGTAGAATGGTTGCAAGACTACTTACAACAGTTAGTCAAAATGAAATTGAAAGAACAAGTGAAAGAACTAAAATCGGTTTAGCTGGAGCAATTAAAGCAGGTAATATTCCACACAAAGCACCATTCGGTTATAAACACGTTGATAAAAAACTTGTTCCAGATGAAGCAACAAAAGACCAGGTTATAAGAATATTTAATTTATATTATGAAGGTAATTCCTATCAAACAATAAGTAATCTTTACAATGAAGAAAAAGTATTTGGAAAAACAAATTGGTGTGATGGAACAATATTAAAAATAATAGAAAATGAAATATATAAAGGCGACTTCGTTCACGGAAAAAGAACAAACAATCCTACTTATTATGAAAATGTTGTTGAACCATTAGTTAGTCGTGAGTTGTGGGAGGAATGCCAAGTGCAAAAGAAAAAGAACTCTCGTAACTATAAGCGAGATAAAGATTATTTATTCTTACAAAAACTTAAATGTCCTAAATGCGGAAGAATATTAGGTGGTAATGCTACTAGAAAGAAAAATGGCAATGTATATTATTACTATCAATGTCACGATTGTAAAATATCAATTAAAGAAACCGATATTGAAAAAGAATTCGATAATTTTATAAATGAAATTCAAGAGTATGATGCAATCGTAAATCAAACACTACTACCAATGATTAAAACTAAATTAGATAATCCAAAAGATAAATTAGTTAAAGAACTTAACGAACAAAAACAAAAAGCAGAACGAATTAGAAAAGCATATATTAATGGTTCATTTACGATTGAAGAATATGATAGTGAAAGAAAAATTGTAGAAGATGTTATTAATAATTTAGAAACAAAAATTAAAGAATGTGATATATGCGAAGAACTAAAATTTACACCAGAAGATATATTAATAAAAAGAGATATTGATTATATAAATAAAATTGTTTACCCAGAAGAATACGAAGAACATACTTATATGTGGAAAGATTATACTAGAAAAGAAAAATCAGATTTGATTATGAGATATGTTGATAATGTAGAATTAGAATATTATGGAAACAATAAAGTAAGACTTGGAGAAGTATATTTTAGAGAAAGTATTTGTAAACCAATGAATGAATTATATGATGCAGGTTATCTTGATAAAGTTGATTATGCATTACTTGGTAATGTTGAAACTAAATTAAGATTTAGTGAATATCTACCAATAGAAAAAGTTAGTGAAATAGTATTCACATTAAGACAATATTACAATGTAGGTTATTTTGAAGCAACATACTATTATGATGATAAAGTAATGTATTTCAATGATTATGAAAATAGAAATATTGTAAGAATATTCCCAATAGAAGATTATAAAAAAATGGATAAAATTGATAAACTACAATTAGGTGTTATCTATATTGGTAATGATGAAAAATGTCTATTAGATAATAAAGAAGATTTATTTACTAGCATACCAGAAAAAACTAATTGTAGAGTATATGAACTTGATGAAGAAACTAAAAAGAAAAAATTAGAATCAATAGAAAAAGCAAAACAAAAAAGAGAAGAATTTTTAAAAAGAAATGATGATGTTAGTCAAGAACAACGATAGTTGCTCGTGAAATTCTTGACTAACAAAAGATAAAAACATAATGGAAAATATCAAGACAAAAATACTTTTTTGCTTTTGATGTTATCTACTTAAAAAGATTTTTTGTTAACTTTTTTCTAAAAAAAGTTATAACAAACGAACACATTTTGTTGAATTTTGTTAAATAAAATTGGGAAAAGTTTGTTTAATAAATTATGAAAATAATTGCTTACGATAGTTTGCAATTACTTTGAATAATTTACACAGATAAAATAGAAAGCAGTGCTTTGTATTTTATCAAATTGCTTATGAAGTTTTACTCCTTATGCTTTAGCATTTGGAGTATTACGAAATAAGGCAAACGGATTCTAAGGTGGTAAACCTTAGCCCCCATATTTTGATATGAACGAAGTGCAATGTCAAAATATATAGGGGGTTAGAGATTTTGACGAGCAAAATATACCTTCTATATATAACTATCATTATATATTAGAAGGCTCTATTTAAAGGGGGTTAGAAAAATATATGGAAGAACAGAAAGAATTAGGTTATTCACTACATTTAAGTAATGATAGAAATAAATCTAAAAAAGCAAGAAGAAGTGCAAAAAATACTGAAACAGGAACTACTTCTCTATCTAATAATGCAATACAAAATCATCAACAACTTTCAAAAGTTGATAAACATAATTTAAGAAAATATGATGAAGAACAAGAATTAATTTGCACGATTAAAGGTACATCTTCTATTGTTGAAGATACCAAAAATTTATATTTAGAATTGTTTGAAGAAGCACGAAAAAAATATAATGATAAACAAACTAGAAATGATAGAAAGATAGTAAATTATTTTAATCATATCTCAAATGATAACAAAAGAGATCTCGCTTGTGAAATTATAATTGAACTTGGAGATATGGATTTCTGGGCTGAACAAGATGATGATTTTAAAAAGAAAATGAGTGAAGTTTATAAAGAACAAATAATAGATTTAGAAGAAACTGTTCCTAACTTTAAGATAGCAAATGCAACAATTCATTTTGATGAATCTAGTCCACATTTACATATTGTTGGTGTTCCTTTTAAAGATGGAATGAAAAATGGTATGGAAAAACAAGTTGGTAAATCTGATGTATTTACAAAAGTTAGTTTAAAAAATATCCAAGATAAAATGAGAGTATATTGTATTAATTCATTCAATAGAATTTATCATTTAAACTACACTCTTAAAGAAAAAGAAGAAGGAAGAAATATTGATATTAATGTTGCTAATATGAATGGGTATAAAAAATTTAAACGAGAACAAGAAAAATATAAAAAGCAACTTAAAGAACTAAACAATAAAGCAGATAAATTACAAAACAAGTCTAATGAGATTAATGATATTATTGATAATTTAAAACCAACAATGATGAATAAAAATAACTACACTATTTCTAATGAAGATGTTGATAAAATTAAAAAATATATAGAACAAACTAATGATACTATTTCTAATTTAAGAGATGCAAATTCTATAAATATTATCTTAAAAAAATATGAAGATGATTTAAGAGAACACTCTAACGAAGTTAGAAACTTGAATAAGAAAATTAAAACTCGTGATGATAGAATTGAAGATTTAGAAAACAGATTAGAGTTTGCAGATGATACTATTGACATGTTAGAAGATAAAGTATCTAAATTACAAGATGCATTAAGTTATTTTAGAGAATTATGGAGAAAGTTTATTGAGTTCCTACAAGATAAATTCTTTTCTAGCAATAAATATGATGATTTAATTGATGAATTGTATGAAGAAGAAATTTTAGATGAAGATGATTTAGATAAAATAAAAAATAATTATAAAGATAAGGAAAAAGATGATTTTGAGCGATAATTATCAAAATCATCTTTTTGAACCATGTTTTAATTCTGGTTGTCTATATATAGAATATAAACAGACTTTCTTTTCAGAATCTGGAATACTAGATAAACCAGCATAATTTTCATTATATTGTGTTATTTGAGTAGCATCATAATCATCTTGTGAAACACTTTCATCATTTAAAAGGAAATCAAATTTTCTAGCTTTATCAACAATAATTATTTGACCATTATCCGTTAAAATATTATCTTGTAAAAAACGAATAAAAGCATAATATTGTTGAGCATCAATAACATCACCTATATTACTTAAATAAATCATATCATACTTATCAGTAAATTGTAATTTGGTGACATCTCCCAATAGAAATTTACTTTGATTATCTATTCCGTTTGATAATTGACTACGCACTAAATTATAATTTTGTTCATTACTTAAATAAAAGTTTCTAAATTGAGCGGTCATTCTTAAATTTTTCAAATCCTTGCTAGAAAACTCTCTTTCTTCGGCATTAAATGATGAAGGTAAAAATAATTTCTTTGCAAATCCAATCAAACAACTATTGTATTTTTCAAACATTTTAGCAATAACTTCAGAAACATCTTTACTTAGAAAATGTTTATAGTTATTAAAATCATCATACACCTTTTTTGGGTTTTCTATGATATTCAAAAATTCATCATAACTATAGCATTTTATCAGTGCTTTTTTCAACTCGTAGTAATAATAAGAATATTCATTAATATCAAAAGTATCTATCGAACTTGCTCCTAGTAAATATGCATTTAATGCAAAATCTCCACCACCTAAATTTGCTAAAACCTTTTTCCCAGCAAAAGAATAAGCTGGCATATATAGATTTAGCATTTCATTTGTAAATGGAAAAACTCTATCTCGAGTACCATAATCAAAAATAGATGGTTTATCAAACAAATCGTTCAATACTGGATTATTAGCACTCCTACTTAATTTTTCTTTTTCTATATATTCTTTTATTTGTTCATCAATATCTTCAGATTGAAACATTTCTTTTTTTGTTTGTTGACCCAATTGATCATTTTCTATGTCTAAGTTGTGATTTTTTAGAAATTGATTTTCATAAATTAATGAAATTGAATTATCTTCGTTGATTGCACCAAGAGATTCAATAATACAATCCATTCCGAAAAAAGGAAAATTTCTTTTTGTATCACTATCTTCTACTAATACACTCATAAAGTTATTAACCTCGCAAAGTTTTACATCTGCAGATACTTTTTCATATCCACCAAAACCTATTTTCCAATCATTATTTACTAATTGATATCCATAATTTTTTTTATAATATGTTATTTTTATTTTTTTACCTTGATATGATTTAATTCTATTTAATAATTGAACTGCTTGTTCAATATTCATATTTAATCACCCTTACTTTCTATATAATTTTACCATAAAATCGTACTTTTTTAAATATTTCGTCGCATTTTTTGTTGCAAATACTTAAATACGTGTTAAAATATTATTAGAAATTGATATTTAGTTATTAATTTCTCATTAGCGAGAAAAAGTTTGAAATAACTTAACCAATCGCTCCAATTGCAGGTGTAGTACAACGGTTAGTATATGGCCTTGCCAAGGCTAGGATGCCGGTTCGATTCCGGTCACTTGCTCCATATTAAATTTAACTCAGATTACTGAGTTTTTTTATTTGTACAAAAATTAAACTGAACCGGCATCATTCCTTGGCAAGTATCTTTTTATACTCAATTATACTTTCTCTTATGAAATTCCATCTAACACAGACTAAATACCTATCCCTATAATTTTTTGAAGTATCATCTAAATTCCTTTTTTTAGGGCCTATCGTTAAACATGCAATATGAGGTGATGTATAATCTAAACATCTTTTAGATAAAATCAAGTCATACAAATCATATTTTTTTATCCATACATAATTATCTACTGTTCCACATACTAATACATCTATATCATAATCAGAATTTCTACCTCTAATTATAAACCTATCAATCATATCAATAATAATTTTAGTTTTATTAATTGATTTATTAAAAATATCTAATTCAGTTTGATATAATGCTTTATACTCATCACTACTTAATTTTTTTTCAAAATTAGTAATTCCATTTTCATCTCTCATGTACCCGTAATGATAACTTATATATATATCTATTATTTTATATGGTATACCGATTTTTTCCAAATACCTTTTAAATTCTTGGATTTGTTCATGATGTACCGAATTGCTATGACCACATTTTAAACTAATACTTTTAATATAATTTTTATATTTAATAAAAATATCTGTCTTTTGTAACATCTTATTTTTCCATGATACAATTTTTTCTTCTGAATCAATTATTTCTCCAAACAAGTCTTTTAAAAAACATTGTGAATTATAATCTAATTCATACAAATATTTATTATTAAAATGTAAAACAAAATCATATTCATTTTGATATCCATAATTATTGACCATTTTTATCAAACCTTTCTGTTTTATATAGTAACTTCATACTACTATCTCCTACTTATAATATTACATAAATATTTTCTCTTTCCTTTTTATTTCGTATTTTTTCAAAAAAAACAGTTCAAAATGAACTGTCTTACACTTTTTCTATTGGTTCATAAACACTTCCAACAAACCATACTTCACCACTATCTTTATCTCTAATTAAAAATAAATATGGATTATCAAAAGTTAAATCTATTTCTTCAACTGGTACTTCATATAAATATTCAAATCCACCGTTTGCAGCACCCAATCCACCTAATTCTGTTGCTGCAGCAGCTTTTATTCCTTCATTTGAAAATTCAATTGTTGCTTTATGTGAAGCATCACCTATATACGCTTTACTTGAAGTCATTTTTGATAGATTAGATTTAGTACTATCAAATACATCTTTTATACCTAATTTATTTAAATCATTCATTAAATCTAAACTATATTCAAATTTAAATAACGGTAGAGATCCTTTTATTTTTGTAACTACACCCTCTTTAAAGTTTTCTGTTTTTACTTCTTTTAAATTATTAATAATATCATTTAAACTTTTTGAATCAATATTTTTAATATATTCACTTAAATTAGTAGTTTTAGGCATAATTCCAACATATTGCAAAGTTGTATCACCATATTTTTTTAAATCCTTAGCAAATACTTTTACAGATTCATCATCATATAGCATAAAGTCAGTTGATGCATCTAATCTTTTATAATTTGAATTTAATTCTTCAACATATTTATCAAGGAATTTATCTACGTCTGTTTCTACTGAACTAGGATTATATTTTAAATCAAGTTGTGCTTCTTCAGATTCTAACCATTTTCTATATTCTTCTCCTACTGTTTTTCTAATATTATCTTCACCTAATGTTTTAACTATATCATAGTTATTAATAGATGCTCCTATTTGTACAGATTTAGAATTAATTTTGTTATTAAATTTTAAAGAACTATAATCTGAACAGCATAGATCTTCAACATAATCATAATACTTTTCATGACTATATCTTACATTATAACCTTTATTATATTTTTCATCATCATTTTTAAATTTTATACTACCGTTTGGTTGTATTAAGTTTTTCCACTGCATATCAATTGCAAGTGCATTTGTAATAATGAAATCTTCTTTCTTTACTACATTATCATCAAATAAATTATTAATTAAATTAAATGTTTTATCACTTAACCATTTATTCATAGTACTAGCGTTTTCAAATTTATCATAAATTATTTCAGCATTATAATTATTATTTAGTTTACTTGTATATTTTTCATTAATACTACTTTTAAATGTATCTCTTATAAACATTGCATTAGCAAAAGACATGTTTGAATTATTAGTATATTTTTTAGACTTATAATCTCCTACAACAGCATTAATTTCATTATATGTATTTTCACTAGATCCATCTTTAAGCATTGATAATGCGTATTTTATAGATAATGGACTATATACTGTATTTTCTTCTTTATTTTCTAATTGTAAAAACGATAAATCAAATTTTTCTAAAGAATTACTTGACATTCTATAAGGTGAAGTTACTTTTACTGGTTCAACTTTTTTAGGGTTTTCTTTTTTAAATATTTTATCTTTAAAAATAAACGCTACTACTATTAATATTAATACTACAAAAATTATAACTGGTATCTTCCAATTAAACTTCTTCTTTTCTTCTTTTTTCTCTACTACAATATCATTATTAACATCTACTTTATGTTCATTCATATTATTCCTCCTTATTTTTCTAAATTATATCATTCCTTATTATTATTTAAAATATCATCTTTACATATTGTGTACAAAAAAACTTTCTATATTACATAGAAAGTTAGATATGTTTACCGCTTTTATACATTTGTGCAAGTTGTATATTTTGATATTTCTGTGATTCTATAATTTGTTTTTCATCTATAGTCATTTCTCCAATAGTTGTTTCTTCCCAAAATTCTGGACCTCTATTAGAAAATAAAAATACTATATTTCTAACCATATATTCTGATATATCATCATGACCTTGACTATTTAAAATAACTTTAGCTTCTTCCATAGATGCACCTTTATCTAATACATCCATTATATCTAATGCAGCACTTATTTCTTCAACATGATGTAAATCCAATATGCTCTTTTTTACACATTTCTCCCATTCATTGTATTTTTCAGGATATATTAATTCTTGCCCTCTTTCAATCAAAGATGGAATATTATATACTACTTTATTAATTCTTTCCATATTAATCCCTCCGCCAATATAATATCAAATAAATATATAAAGTCAATATAAAAAATAATTTATACAAAAAAATAACGTCTGCTTATACGCTATTTTTTTATTAAAAAGCCGGATCATAATTATATAAAATTTTTTCAAGAATTATTTTTTACTTTTTTATAAATTTCATGTACATAATTATCCGCAATTATTTCTTTTTTTAACAATTTTAAAATAATTTCCTTATCAAAATTTTCAATTAATAATTTCATAATACTATAGTAATATACATAACTTAATTTATCCGTTAATAAATACTCTTCTGGAATATCACTTATACTATGTTCTTTATATTGATCTGATAAATATGTTGCAATTCCTTCCCAAATGCATTTTATAGGATAATTTCTATTACAATAAATACTATGAACAACATGAACACACTCATGAAGTATCATCTTTAAATATGCATCATAATCTTCTACATGAGTTTTTATATAATCTTCATAACTTAACACTACTACAGTTTTTTTGCTACCTAAAATAAAGCCACAAGTAGATTTACCAGGTAATTCATTTAGGTTATCAAAAAATATGCTTCTAAATTCATCATAATTACTTGTAATATTAATATATATATCTTCTTTTTTTAAGTTAAAATAATCCCATATTTTATCAATATTATTATCAATAAATGTAGAAATATTTTTATTATCTTTATTTATAATAATCAAATTAAACCTCTATTATCATATTAACGTGATGATGCAATCCCATACATTGATACACCAATACCCAAGAAAACTGTAGTTATAATTCCTATAACAAATATAATTATTAATATACAAAAATATGAACGCGCAAAATTCTTTAGATTAATGTTGCTTGTTCCACCAAATGCATAAACAATTAAAATGATAAATCCTATTATTGGTATTGAAAATAAAATTTCATATCCAAAATATCCCCACATACTAATTGGTTTGTATTCTTCAGGGATAACTATATCATTTTGGTTATTAACATAAGAACCACTATTCATATTATTACCACAATTACCACAAAAAGTATTTCCTTCCTCTACTTTAAAACCACACTTACTACAAAACATAAAACAAACTCCTCTCAACATTTTTTTAATTATACCATTAATAAATTTTTTTTTAAATATTTGTAGAAAAAAATTATAAAGTGTGTTAGAATATTTAACTTAAGAGGTGTATTTATGAATTTATTTATGTATCCAATAGCTTATAAGTTAAGTAAAAAGCAAAAATTAGAATTTATAAAAGAACAAATTAAAAACAATAATTTTACGGTATTACCTGATAATATATCAATTAATAATGTATATAAAATAAATTATACTGGTAATTTAAATTATGATGGTTATGAAATAGGATTTTTATTTATTCCAAATGGTTCTGGTATTAAGGAACATATTCATGAAGATGATATCGAACAATATAAACTATTATTAGGAAATCTTAGTATTAATGGGAAAATGATAAATGAAAATCAATGTTTAGTGGGTGATGCTCATAATATAGATGTTGTTAGTGAAGATACATTTATTGAAACATATAAAATTAGTAAAAAATTTATAAATGAAAAATTTAGAAACGCAAAGACTCTCTATAAATAGAGAGTCTTTATTTTATTTAAAATAAATGTAATAAAATATGTTAATCCTGTAATTAATATAAACCAAATAATTGTTTCATATAGAGGATTTTGATATACAAGTAAAAATGGATATGGACCTTCTACTAATTTTAATATATTTAATACTATAAGAATAACTGAATAAATAATTGTTGGAATTAATGCTACTTTTTTATTATATTTATACTTATAATCAAAAAATAGAAATAAAATAAATAACAATATTGGACATAGAAAATGAAAATATAAATTTGCCCCTTCAAATAAAAACCAACTATAGTTAAAATTGTATGAAGGAATTAAAATAAATATTACAACTAAAAATGTTATCATTAAACAAATTGTTGATGCGAATCTTAAATCATGAATAATTCTTGGAATATTCTTATTAAATAATTTATACAATAAATATATTATAGTTATAATAAGTGAAAACAAATTACTATCTAGTGTGTAATAAACAAATTCAAATGTTTTAGTAGTAATAATAGTTGTAAATATTCCAATTACTTCTAATGTAATAAATAATAAGTTTAATAATAAATCTATTTTTCTTTTCATAATTCAAACTGCGAATTATATAATTCAAAATAAAATCCTTTTTTACTAATTAATTCATCATGATTTCCTGATTCAATGATATTTCCTTCTTTCATAACTAAAATTAAATCAGCGTTTTTAATTGTTGATAATCTGTGTGCGATTATAAACGAAGTCTTACCTTTTGAAAGTTTATCCATAGCTTTTTGTACTAATTCTTCAGTTCTAGTATCTACATTACTTGTAGCCTCATCTAGTATTAAAAATGGAGCGTCTTCTATCATACCACGTGCTATTGTAAGAAGTTGGATTTGACCTTGTGATATTCCATTTTCAGATATTAAATCTGAATTATATCCTTTAGGTAGTGTTCTAATAAAATGATCTACCCCTACTTTTTTACATACTTCTTTAACTTTATCATCACTAACATCTACCCTATTAAATTTAATGTTATCTTTTACTGTTCCTTCAAATATCCATGTATCTTGAAGTACCATAGTAAATAATTTGTGTATATTATCTCTTGATAGTTTTCTAGTTGATACACCATCAATTAATATATCACCTTCTGTTATATCGTAAAACTTCATAAGTAAATTTACTAATGTAGTTTTTCCTGCACCAGTAGGACCAACTATAGCTATTTTTTGTCCTGGATATGCATGTGCACTGAAATTCTTTATTGTAGGTGTTTCATTCCCATCATATTTAAAATTAACATTTTTAAATTCGATTTCACCTTTAACTTCATCTTTATTTAAATACTCTTTTATATCATTTTCTGGACTCATTTCTTCTTCATCTAAGAATTCAAATACTCTTTCACTTGCAGCTGCAGTTGATTGTAAATTAGTCATTGATTGAGCAATTTGAGATAAAGGAGAAGTGAATAATCTTACATATGATATGAATGCTACTATGACACCAAAACTTATATGATTATTCATAGTTAATAATGCACCTACTATACATACTGCAACATATCCAAAGTTTCCAATAAATCCCATCATAGGCATCATTAATCCTGATAAAAATTGACTCATTAAATTCGCATGATAAACTGATTTATTATATTCATCAAATTTTTTGTCACTTGTTTTTTTACCATTATATGCTTTTACTACATTAAGTGAAGAATATACTTCTTCTATATGACCATTTAAATTACCTAATTGAGCTTGCCTTTCAACAAAATATTTTTGTGATTTAGATAATACTTTAGCCATAAACATAAATCCAAATAAACTAGATACTATTGCAGTTATTGCCATAACTGCATTTGTAATAAACATCATTATAATTGTACCAATAAATAATGTTAATGAACTTACAAGTGTTGATAATGAATGATTCATAGACATAGATATTGTATCAACATCATTTGTAACACGTGATAATATGTCACCTGAAAGTTTACTATCAAAATATTTAAGAGGTAATTTATTAATTTTTATTGATATTTTACTTCTTAAAGTTCTAGCAAAATTATTTGATACTATTGTCATAAATATTGATTGTAAATAATTAAATAACGCACTTATAATATAAAGTATAACTAAAAATAATGTTATATTTTTAATACTCTTCATATTCATTTTAGGTTCAATTATTTTTTTTATACTTTTTGGAAAAGATGAATATTTTGAATAAAGTTTTTTAGGATCTTCATCTTTAGATAATATAAATAATTTAGATTGATCTTTTTTACTTATTTTAACTTTATCTATAACTATATCTTCGAATAATACATTTGTAATATTATCAGATATTTTATTATTTAAAAAATCAATTTTCTCTTCTTTAGTTATTAATACTCCATTATAAGTTGAATCAGATAAATTTTCTACATCACCTAATATCATAGGAATTTTAGAATAACTACTTTCAAGTGATTTTGATAATTTAGTTAAATTTTTTGTATTAACTACTAATCCCTCTGATATTTTATCTGTTAAACTAGATAATTTATTTGGAGCGAATATAGAAAGAATTGAACCAAATACTGCAAGAATAAGTGATAAATAAATTAAAACTCTAAATTTTTTTAATTCAAAAAATAGTCTTTTTAATGAACCTTTAAAGTTTTTTGCTTTTTCTGGTGTTTTATTTTTCAAGTTCTAATTCCTCCTCTCTGAATTGTGATAGAGCAATTTGTTTATATACTTCACAATTTTTTAATAACTCTTTATGTGTTCCCATTCCAACACATATACCATTATCTAGTACTATTATTTTATCAGCATTCATAATTGTACCAATACGTGCTGCTACAATTAATGTAGTAGCATTTTCAGTATATTTTTTTAAATTCTTTCTAAGTGTTGAATCTGTTTTATAATCAAGGGCAGAAAAAGAATCATCAAATATATATATTTCTGGATTATGCGCAATTGCACGTGCTATTGAAAGTCTTTGTTTTTGACCACCAGAAAAATTTGTTCCACCACTTGCTACATGTGAATTAATTCCATCTTCTAATTTTTCTATAAATTCGCTAGCTTGCGCTATTTTTAAACTTTCTTTTATTTTTTCATCAGTAATGTTTTCTTCATCACCATAAGCAATATTGGATTTTATTGTACCATCAAATAATACAGCTTTTTGTGATACATAACCAATTTTTTTATTTAGTGTTTCTAGTTTGTAATCTTTTACATTAATTCCATCTACAAGTATTTCTCCATCTGTTACATCATAGAATCTAGGTACTAAATTTATTAATGTAGATTTACCACTACCTGTTGAACCGATGAATGCTACTGTTTCTCCAGTATTTGCTTTAAATGAAATATCCTTAAGTAGATACTCTTCTGCATCTGGATACATAAATGAAACATTTTTAAATTCTACTGTACCTATTTCTTTTGTTTTAACGGTATTTTTACCATCGGCAATACTTATTTTTGAATTTAGTACTTCATTAATACGCTTTGCTGAAACTGATGCTCTAGGTAAAATCATGAAAATAAGGGCTAACATTAAAAATGACATTATAACTTGCATTGAATAACTTGAAAATACAATCATATCACCAAATAGAGGTAATTTATCAGTTAATGATGCATCTTTAATTAGAAATGCTCCTACATAATATATTGCAAGAGCTAAAAAGTACATTACCATATACATTATTGGAGACATTATTGCAAATGCCTTTTGATTAAATAATTGTTGATTTGTTAATGAATCATTTACTTCACTAAATTTTTTTTCTTGATACTCTTCAGCATTAAATGCACGAATTACTCTTATTCCATTTAAATTTTCTCTTGTTACATTATTTATTTTATCTGTTAATTTTTGTACTATTTTAAATCTAGGCATTACTATAATTGTTAGTATAATTACTGTAATTAATAGTATTAATACCGCAACACCTGTAATAACACTCCATGAAAAGTTTTTATTTAATATTTTAGTTACTGCCCATATTGCTGTAATTGGAGCTTTTATAAGTAATTGTAAACCCATACCTATAAACATTTCTATTTGTGTTATATCATTTGTTGTTCTTGTTATTAAACTACTAGTTGAAAATTGTTTTACTTCATGTATATCAAGACTTTCAACTTTATCAAATAATTTTTTTCTAGTATTTAATGAAAAATTAGCGGATATAAATGATATTAAATATCCAACAATTACTGCAGATAATAGTGATGCAAATGCACATAAAAGCATATATGCACCATTTTCTATAATATCATGCATTTTACTACCTTCTGTTTGAACTAATCTTGTAATACTAGACATATAATCTGGCATTTTAAGTTCTAACCATACTTGCGCTAAAATAAGCAAGAATGAAATAAATATTAATATATAATCTCTTTTTGTAAAATTTCTTAATAGTTTTATCATATTAACTCCTTCCGACCTTATTATATTATAATGTAAGGTTAAAAATGTCAAGATTGACTTAATAATATTATATATGTTAAAATACCTTAAAATTGGAGGTATGTATGACTATAAATGAAAAATTAATAGAATTAATTAATGAAGATAAATCAGTAAATGAAATATCAACTATACTTAATTTAAGTAATAAGCAAATTTATTCTAGAATTAAAACTTTAAAATCAATTGGATATAATATTAAAAATAAATACTATTATAATGGAAATATAAAATATTATATTGATAAATTATTAGATAATGAAGAAACAAGGATTATTATGAATCAAGATGAAAATGAATTTAAATGTGTTGCAATATCTGATTTACATATTGGATCGATGCTTGAAAATACTAAAGCATTAGATTTAATTTATAACTATTGTATTGTAAATAATATTAATATAGTAATAAATACTGGTGATTTAATAAATGGTTCTTTTGGTTGTAGAAATCAAATAGATGATTTAAATAAACAGATGAAGTATTTTTTTAAAGTTTATCCATTTGATAAAAACATTTTAACTTTTACTTGTTTAGGTGATCATGATATATCACCTTTAAATGAACTAGGAATAGATTTTAAAAAAGTTATTAGTGATAAAAGAAATGATATAGTTGTTGTTGGATATGAAGAAGGAAAAATAAAATTAAAAGATGACTATATATTACTTAGACATCCAATTAATAATCCAAACCCAATTAATCCAAGTAGTGCATTAGTATTAAAAGGTCACACTCATAAAATGCGCATTAGTACTGGTTATAGTTATTTAGTAAATGTACCAAATTTATGTAATAATTTTTTAAATAGCGATGGACTTCCTAGTGCTTTAAAAATTACGCTTAAATTTAATAGAAATTATTTTTCAGCTGGAAATTTTGAACATTTAATTGTACAAGATAAAGTTTATCCAATTAGTTCTGTAAATATGGATTTAAATGGTACTAAAAGGGAATTTGATAATAATCCAAAAAATAAACAGTTAAAAAAAATACAAGAAAAATATGTATACTAAATATATTTTTGTAAAGTATATTTTAATAAAGGTATGTTAGTATACCTTTTTCTATTTACACTGAACATATATTTGTGTTTTCAAATTTAAAAATTTGGGGTATAATATAAAGTACTGTAAAGGAGAGTTGTATGAAAAAGAAAAAATCGTTTTTGTTTAAATTAGGTATTATATTTTCTCTTGTAATTATAGTATCTACAGTATATTTTATATATTCTATCATATTGTTAAGTGGTATTGAAACACTTCTTAGAATTATTGGTATATCATTAATTTCAATTATATCATTATTACTTTCAATATTCTTACTTAGATTTGGTAAGAAAAAAAAGAAATTAAAATTTATTGTTTTATTAATTATTTCATTATTATATAGTGCTATAATAGTATTCGCATCATTTAATGTAAATAAAGCATATTCAACAATTAGTAGTATTAGTTCTAGTGAAACAATATATTCATCAAGTGTTGTAGCGCTTATCGATGATCAAGCAGAAACACTTGATGATATTGGAAATAATAAAATTGGTATATTAAATGATGAATCAAGTATTGATGGATATCAAATACCTCAAGATATTATTAAAGAAAAGAAATTAAAAAATAAATTACAAGAGTATGATTCATATGTTGAATTATTAAAAGCATTTTATAACGAAGAAGTTAAATATGTATTCTTACCAACAAATTATGGAATTTTATTTCAAACAATGGATGGTTATGAAAAAATAGAACATGATACTAAAGTATTATATTCAAAAGAAAAGAAAGTTAAAAAAACAAACGTTTCAAAAAATAAAAAAATTACTAAACCATTTACCCTACTTTTAATGGGTGTTGATTCTGAAGTTGAAAGTATTTCTGGAAGTTCATTTAATGGAGATTCATTAATGCTTATTACTTTTAATCCAAACACATTAAGTACAACTATACTAAGTATTCCAAGAGATACATATGTACCAATTGCTTGTTTTGCAGGTAAAAAGAAAAATAAAATAACTCATGCTGCTTGGTATGGTGAGGATTGTATGATTAATACAATTGAAAACTTTACTGGAATTAATATTGATTACTATATGAAAATTAATTTTAAAGGTGTTGTTAAATTAGTTGATGCCTTAGGTGGTGTTGAAATTGATGTTCCATATAATTTCTGTGAACAAAATAGTAATAGAGAATTTGGAGATAAAATGGTTTATGTTGAACAAGGTCTTCATAAATTAAATGGTGAACAAGTTCTAGCATTTGCTCGTAACCGTCATCCAAATCCAACATGGTGTAGTAGTAAATGGACTAATTATAATAGTAATGATTTTATAAGAGGACAAAATCAACAAAAAATAGTTCAAGCTTTATTAAATAAATTAAAAGATATTAAATCTCTTGATACAATTTATAAATTATTAGATACTATTGGAAGTAGTATGGAAACAAATATGTCAACTACCGAAATGTTATCGTTTTATGATATTGGAAAAGATATATTATCTAAAAGTAAAAATTCAAATGTATCTGATTTAATTGGAATGCAAAGACTTTATATTAGTGGTCAAGATGCATACATATATGAACCAAGTTCTGGATTAAATTTATATAACTTCATTCCTTATCAAGGAAGTGTTGATGATGTTATTAAAGCAATGAAAATTAATCTTGAGTTAGAACAAAAACAAGTTATTAAAAAATTTAGCTTTGATATCAATGAACCATATGTTGAAACAGTTATTGGAAAAGGCGTTTACACTACTCTAACTACTGATGTAAAAAATTCAACATTAATAAATTTAATTGGATATTCAAAAGAACAAGCTAGTAGTTATGCTAGTAAAAATAATATTAGAGTAACTTTTGTTGAACAAGAAACAACAAACAAAGAATATAAAGATAATCAAGTAATTAAACAAAGCGTTCCTACTGGAACTGATCTTCAAAATGTGAAAACATTAACTCTTACACTTGCTAAGGTTAAACAAGAGAAAAAAGAAGAAGAACAAATTGACTGTACAAAAGAAAAATATAAAGATGAAGCTACATGTAAGTTACCTGATTTTACAGATGATACAATTGCAATAGCTGAAAAATGGTTCTCATCTCGTGGTTATGATGTGGTTGTACAAAAAGGTACAAATTGTGAAAAACAAACTTCTGTTATAACTGGTCAAAGTGTTAAAAGTGGAACAAGTATATATAGTGTATTAAATAGTGTTATTAAAATGACTTGTAAAGAAGAGGTTAAAGAAGAACCTAAAGAAGAAAAAATAGAAGTTGAAGAAAAAATAGAAGAAATTAAGGATGAAGAAAAAGTAGATGAATAATCTACTTTTTATTTAAAAAAAAATAGCTATTTCATTTTAGCTATTTCTAGTTTGTTTTCATTATGAATAAGTGTTAAAATTACATCCTTTTGATATCCCATATCTTCTTTATAATTTACTGTTAAATCAACAACATAAGCTGCATCATCTGATTTATCACTATATTCAAAACTTTCTTGTCTTAATTCATTTACTACTACTTCACTTACAACTGGTAGTTTTTGTTTTCTCTCACCATATATATTACTTTCAACTGTACTATATACAGATTCTTTAGCTAAATTTACAAAGTCGTTTTGAAAATCTGTATATACAAATTGTATTCCACCTACATCATTTTTACTTGTTGAATTATTAAGTGAGTAGAAATCTGATATAAATAATTGACTTATTAATTTAGCGTATTCTTCTTCATCAGGAGTTTCTTTTGATAACTCTTTTTTTAGTTTTTTAAATATTTTTTTATAATAATCTGTTTCATTTTCATTTAAATTGTATCCATATTCATCTATCTTATCAACTACTTTAATTACTTTTGCTTCTTTATTTGAATTAAGTAATTTATTACCTTGCCATATTGCAAGTGCTAGTAATATAAATATAAGTAATACAACTAGTACAAATATTCTTATCTTTTTTTTATTTACTCTTCTTTTTTTCTTTGCCAAATTATTTCTCCCCTTCTATTAAACTTTCTTGTTCTTTTGTTTTTCTAATTAAATCATATGTTTCGATTGAATTAGAAATAGCTATTTCTTTTTCAGCTAATTCACAGTATTTTTGTATATAATCTACGCTTACTGTTTCATCAACATCAAGCATTTTACCCTCGCCTTTTTGCTGATTATAATACATTTTATCTGTTACCCAATTAGAATCTGGGAAAATGACCACATTTTCATCTATACTAAATATATCATGTCCCATAGCATATTCACTTTTAAATCCAAACATATTTCCAAGTGTTGGAAGTATATCATACATACCCATTACTTTTGTAATTTCTTCATGTTTTATATCTTTTGACCAAATTATAAATGGTACTTTTCTATTTAATTCATAATCATAATAATCTATATCTATATATGTTGGATCATCTGAATCTTTTACTGTATCATTTTCATAATCATAATTGTAGTATCTTAAATATTCACTTTTCTTTATTTTAGCGTCATGATCGCCATATATAACTACAACCGTATTATCAAGTAATCCTTCATTATCTAAATCAGTTAATAGTTGATCTATTGCTTCATCTGCATAATGAACTGATTTAAAATATCTTCCAAGAATAGTATCTTCTAAGAATGGAGCGCTTTCAGTTACAGTTTCTCCTTCTTCATTTGTAGTTTCATATTTATAACTAACATCATAATCACTATGTTCATCAATTTCAGACCATGGTGTATGATTTGTAAGCATTATAAGTGTTCCATAGTAATTTTGATTTTTTTCTGATATTTCTTTTATCTTTGGTACTGCTTGTTTAAAGAATGATTTATCACTTAAACCAAGTCCAATTGTTTCATCTATATTAAAGTCAGTTTTATAATTATAAAATTTATCATAGCCATATGATTTATGGAAGTTTGCTCTATTCCAGAATGTTCCATTATTACCATGCATACTAAATGCATAATATCCTTTTTCACCAAGTAATTTTGGTATTGTCACATATTCTCTATCCCAATAATTAATAGCGACAGTTCCACTAGTTGCAGGCAGTAAAGATGAGTTTAATGTAAATTCACTATCACTACTTGTTCCAACACTTTCCTGAGCATAGAAATTTGAAAAATATAATCCTTCACTTGCAAGTCTTTTTAAAGTAGGCGCAACATCAACACCATTGAATGATGTATTTAAAGTGAAATTTTGTATACTTTCAGCATGTATTACTAACAAATTTTTTCCTTCAAAAATATTAGTATATTCATTTGTTTTATCAGTATTTTCTCTTGAAGCATAAAATTCTCTAAATTCTTTTGCATGTTCATCATACCCAAACATGCTACTAATTTGTGGCTTAACACTAGAAATTATATCATTTAATTGATATGTGTATAATCCAAATTTCATAACAATATATTCTCTATTCCATTGCTTACCTAGTCTACTTATATCTAACCCAGTTAATGTTGTTAAAAACATACCTAGAAAAATAAGCCCAGCTATTAAATTATGAATTACATCGATTTTTTTATACTCAATTTTGTCAAAATATTTTCTCTTTTTTAGTGTTCTATATACAAATATCAAAGCAAATACTTGCCATATATAAGAAAAATCTTTTAATTCCATTACATTTTGTACTACTGCATCCCCAACATCAACAATTTGAAATGATGTTGCAAGTAATGATACACTTGCAAATGATAAATAATTTGTATAATACATTGAATTAACTATGCACAAAAATGTAAAAATACAAGTTAAAATCATATAGTATATGAATCTTTTCTTTGGTTTTATTAAATAACCAAATGATCCAAATATTATTATAATTGCAGTATCTGCTAGTATTGGTTTTATTTCAAAATAATTTTTTACAGTTAAAAATCTAAGTAATGATGCATTGATAACACTTGTAATTACATATACTAAAAATAAGATATTTTTTCTACAATATCTATTTGTTTTTTTCTTTAATTCTTTTATATTAATTTTTTTCAATAAAATCACCTCAAATTAACAAAATAAGTATATCACTTTTCACCAATATTTTCAATTTTAACTTTACATTAGAAAAATAGACTTATAGTCTACTTTTTAGTTTATCTATTTGAATATCGTAAATACCCCTTGTAATAAATGATCCAACAACTACAATATCCGAATTACAATATTTTATAGTTGTATCATTTATTCCACCATCCATTTCAATTACATAATTGTATTTAGGTTGTAATTGTTTTAATACATCTACTTTTTTAGTTACTTCATTTATAAATGATTGTCCACCTTTTCCAGGATAAACAGACATTACAAGTACTAAATCTAATTTAGATAAAAATGGTTCTATTTTACTTATATCTGTATTTGGATTAATTGCTAATCCTGCTTTTATATTTAATGAATGTATCTTATCAATTAAATTATTTATATCATCATCTATTTCACAATGAAAAGTTATATATTCTGGTTTAATTATTTTAAAATCATCAATATATTTATTTACATCATTAACCATTAAATGTACATCTAATTTATGATTTAAATTGTTAGTAAATTCTTTTACTTCACTTATATCACATGTTTTATTTGAAACAAATTTACCATCCATTACATCGATATGTAAATAATCAATTTCACATTTATCTATTTTTTTTATATTTTCTTGTAAATTATCTTTTATCGATAAAATTGATACACTTACTTCCATGAAACACCTACTTTTCATTTAAAAACTTTATATAATTTTCATATCTACTATTTAATATAGTACTATTTTTCACTTTATCTTTTATATCACAATTAGATTCTAAATCATGCATACAATCCCTATACTCACAGTTATCTGTTTTAAATTCTATAAAACAATTTCTAATTTCTTCTTTAGTCATATTACTAAATGAAATTGAAGAAAAACCCGGAGTATCTGCAATATATCCAGAATTGAATGGAATTAATTCAACATGACGAGTTGTATGTTTACCTCTACCTAATGCATGTGATATTTCATTTGTTTTTAAATTTAGATTTTTATCTAATTTATTTAATAAAGTTGATTTACCTGCACCGCTTTGACCAGTAAATACACTTATTTTATTTTTGAAAATATCTTTTATATTATCAGTATTTTTATATACTTCATATCCTATTTTTTTATAGTATCTAATAATACTTTCTATATTTTTTAATTCTTCTTTATTTAATAAATCTAATTTAGTAAATATTATTATTGGTTTAATATTACTAAATTCTATTATGCATAATAATTTATCAAGCAAATTAGAGGAAAATAAAGGTTCTTTACAACTAGTTACAATTATTGCTTGATCAATATTTGATACAAGTGGCCTTATAAGTTCATTTTTTCTTTTTTCTATTTCTAGAATATATTTTTTTTCACTATCAAATATAACATTATCTCCAACCACTGGTTTTAAATTTATATTTCTAAATTTTCCTCTTGCTTTACATACATATAATTTATTATCACATAATACTGTGTAATCATTACTTATTAGTTTGATTATTTTACCACTATTCATTTACTTTTGTTTCTTCCTTTTTTGTATCAGTAGTTTTTTCTTCAGTTTTCTCTTCTGTTTTTTCTTCCTTCTTTTCTTCTACCTTAGGTTTTGCTTTAGCAAGTACAATTTTTAATGTAGAGTTGTTAACTACCTCTGTTCCAGCACTTCTTGATTGTTTTATAACAGTACCTTCTTTAGCATCACTTTCCTCATAATCTATTGTTAAATTAATTCCGTATTTATTGCAGAAATCTGAAACATCTTCACCTGTATAAAGTTCAGCAACAAAATCAGGATATGTTAATAATTTTGGAATAGTAAATGTTATTATATCACCTTCTACTAATTCAGTATCAACTTTTACATCTTGTTCTAATATAATTCCTTTTTGATAATTATCTACTTCATCAGCATTTTTTTCTATTGTTTTAACAACAATTCCATTTGCTTCTAATTTAGCTTTAACTTCACTAAATTTTTGTCCAATATAATTTTCAGCAGTTATTCCCTTTTTACCAAGTGATACAATTAATGTAATTGTTGAACCTTTTTTTACAGTTCTTTTAGCGCTTGGTGTTGTACCTATTACTTTTCCTTTTGCAACATCGTTACTATTTTTTTCTTTAACATCACTTGCTACTTCAAATCCTGCTTTAATTAATGCTTTTTCTGCTTTTGATACACTCATTTTCGATACATCTGGAACACTTACATCAGGTGTTTTAGAAAAGTGTGGAATTATTAAGAATATTGTAATTAATACCATTACTAGTACTGTAGCAATTGCTCCAGTTATAATTAATGCCTTATTCATTTTTTTGTCTTTTTTTGGTTCTTCGTTATTTATTTCTTTTAAATTAGGCATTTTTTTAGTTTCTTCTAATTCTTGTTCTGGATATTCATAAACAACTCTTTTTTCATGAAGTCTTTCTTCATTCATTGCTGTTTTTAAATCCTCGTGCATTTCATGTGCACTTTCATATCTATTTTTAGGATTTTTAGCGCACGCTCTTAAAATAATATTTTCAATTGATTGAGGTATTTCAGGATTTATTTTACAAACACTTGGTATTTGATCCTTCATTTGTTTTATTGCTATTTCTACAGCATTTTCTCCTTTGAAAGGAAGCTTTCCAGTTAATAATTCAAACATTAATATACCTAAAGAATATATATCACTTTTAATTGTTGAACCACTTCCATTAGCTTGTTCAGGTGGTAAATAATGAACAGATCCCATTACTGAATTTGTTTGAGTAAGTTCATTACTATTAAGTGCCATAGCTATACCAAAATCAGTTATTTTTACACATCCATCATCAAGTATTAAAACATTTTGTGGCTTTATATCCCTATGTATTATAAAACTATCATGTGCACAAGCTATACCACTTGTAAGTTGTAACATTATATCAATTACTTCTGGTATAGTTAAACTACCTCTTCTTTTTATTAAGTTCTTTAATGTTTTTCCTTCAACATATTCCATTACAATAAAATATGATCCATCATCTTCACCTACGTCATACATTTCAACAATGTTTGGATGCGATAAAGAACTTGCAGCAATAGCTTCTCTTTGAAATCTTCTAACGAATTTCTCATCATCAGCTAAATCTCCTCTTAATATTTTTACAGCTACATCTCTATCTAAAATTATATCATGAGCTAAATAAACATTAGCCATACCACCTTCACCAATCATACGGATGATTTGATAACGATCATTTATTTTTTGCCCTTTAACAACCATACTACTCTCCATCCTTTCTTAAATATGCTGCAGAAATATTATCATTTCCACCCCTATTATTACATTTATATATTAATTTTGTTAGTTTTTCTTCTGAACTAGCTTTTTCATATAATACTTTAGCAATCTGTTCATCATCTAACATATTTGTCATACCATCACTACATAAAAATATACCTTCAACATCAGTTTCAACATCAAAAATATCCATTTCAACTGTTGTATTTGCGCCTAATGCTCTCATTAATACATTCTTTCTTGGATGATCTTTTGCTTCTTCTTCAGTTAATTCACCAGACTTAACAAGTAAATTTACTAAAGTATGATCCGTAGTTATTTTATGTATTTTACCGCCTTTAACTACATATCCAGAAGAATCACCTAAATTACCAAACAGTAAAAATTCTTTAGTTAATAAAGCAAGTACTATTGTAGTTCCCATGCCTTTACTTTCTGGATGCTCATCAGTATATTTATAAATTAAAACATTTGCTTCACTTACTGTATCTTTAATAAAATTAATCGCATCTTCCTTACTACCCACACTACTAAATTCTTTAAATCTATCACTTAAATGTGTAATAGCAATAGATGATGCTATTTCTCCACCTTTATGACCACCCATTCCATCAGCAACAGCAAGTAATATTTCATGATTTTCATTTTCTACTATTGTAACACTATCTTCATTATGATCCCTAACCTTACCAGGATCTGTTATGTAAAAATACTCCATAATTTCCTCCTATTTATAATTTGCTCTAAGTTGTCCACATGCCGCACTTACTTCACTACCAAATTCTCTTCTTACAGTAACATTAATATTGTTCTTTTTTAAAATATTATAAAATTCATCTATATGTTTCTTACTACTTTTTTTATAACCAATTGTATTTGTTTCATTATAAGGTATTAAATTAACATATGCATTCATTCCTTTAATTAAATTAGACAATTCTAAAGCACATTCACTAGTATCATTAATATCCTCTAATAAAATATATTCAAATGTTACTCTTCTATTAGTAACACTTATATATTCTTTTAAAACTTCTATTAAATCTTTTAACGGATAAACCTTATTTATTTTCATTAATTTTGATCTTAATTCATCATTAGGTGCATGTAGGGAAATTGCCAAATTTACTTGACTCTTTAAATTCATCAATTCCTTTATTCTTGGGATTATTCCACACGTAGAAACAGTTATATGACGAGATCCAATATCTATTCCTTTACCACAATTAATAATATCAATAAACTTTATTACATTATCATAATTATCAAATGGTTCTCCTATTCCCATAAGTACTACATGAGATATTCTAAATTTTAATTCACTCTCTATTTTTAGTACTTGCATCACCATTTCTTCAGTATTTAAGTTTCTAACTTTTCTTAATCTTCCACTTTCACAAAATGTACATCCCATATTACATCCAACTTGAGTAGATACACATAATGAATTACCATAATCATGAAGCATTACAACCGCTTCAATCTTTTCAAAATCACTTAACTCAAATAAGAATTTAATTACATCTTTTCCTACTCTTTTAGTTAATATCTTTATTTCTCCAAAATAAAAATCAGTTTTTAACCTTTCAATTACATCTTTTTTTACATTAAGCATATCATCAAATTTATTTATTCTTTTTTTATATATCCAATCATAAACTTGATTTGCCCTGAACTTTTTATCACCAATACTAATAAAGTATTCTTCTAATTCTTCAAAGGTCAATCCATAAATATTTCTCATATATAACACCTAGTATTTATTATATCAAAAAATGATTATAATTACTATAACCATTTTTAAATTTATATATATGTTTATATTAAAGTTTTTATTTTATTTTTAGATAAACCTGTTACTTTACTTACAGTATTAATATCAACATTATTTTTTATTAATTTTTTTGCTATTTCTATAATTCCTTTATCATATCCTTTTTTTTCAGCACTACTAAGTCTTGTATTTAATTCCATTAAATCTCGCTCTTCTTTTACATATGCACCTATTAATTCTTCATCTTCATTCATTTCTCTTATTTTTCTAAATATTTTTTTCATTATCTCATCATCTCCTATCAGTTTATTTTCTAATAGTAATTATTTAACACACATTAAAGTTTTTATTTTATTTTTAGATAAACCAGTTGTTTCACTAATTATATCAATAGGTACTTTTTGTAAAAGCAAACTTTTAGCCCACTTTATCATACCCATTTCATAGCCAGATTTTTCACCTTTTGTATATCCCGATTTTTCGCCTAAATCATATCCAATTTTTTCGCCTTCCATTCTAGCTCCTTCTAGTCTAGTTCTAAGTATTTTAGCGTCTTCTACTTCTTTATCATATACACCAATTAGTTCTTCATCTTCATTCATTTCTATTATTTTACTTACTACCTTTTTCAACACTTCATCATCTCCTATTTCTTTTAATATTTTTATATTTCTTACTTTAAGCATAAGTAAATACTTTTCTATCTTTTTTAAATTTTTATATTTTCTTTTCTTACACATTCTATTTAAAGTTACTAAATCTACATAGTATTTTTCAGCATCATTTTCTATAAATACATTATTATATTTTTCTTCTTTTAATACATACTTAGATATACTTGTTTTAGGATAAATATCTTTTAAACTAAAATTATCTATATTTATTTGTATAGCTTTCTTTGTATTTAAATAATCCTCTCCTCTTTTATATAGAGCTGATAGAATACTTTGATAATAAGAATTATTCTTTATAAATAAACCATTATAGTATTCTAAATTCGCTTCTATATTTATAATATAATTTTTTGTTTTTAATAGTACATCACATACTCTTCTTTTATCATCTATTTGTCTTATAATAAACTCTGTATTAGAAAACTCTCCACTCATTAATTCATCATAATCAATTCTTGTTATTTCATGAATTATAAAGCAAATGAAGTCTTTTAAATCTTCATCTAGTACAATTGATTTAAATGTGCAATCATACATATTATTCATTATTTCAGGCATATATTTCCTCCTCTCAAAAAGAGGTTAACACACCTATAAACAATAGTCAAAATACTGATTTTACCTTTTTGATATATTATTTTTACTAAGTTTTAAATTTTGTTATACAGATTTTATATGTTCTGTAACATTATTTTTACAAATCAATAAAATTAGTATTTTTATAAAATTTTTTCATTTAAAAAAAACTTTAAAGAAAAAGAGATATAGTCTCTTATCCTAAAATATAATATACAAGTGTTTTAGATAATTTCGTTTTAAATGTATTTCTTGAAAATTTTGTAAGTAATTCACAAACACTAGTTTCATCTTCAATATCAATTCTATTACAATCAATCCATAAATTCATAGTATACATATCAATTTTTATATCTAAATAATTTTCATATTTACTTAATAAAATTCTTGGTGAAAAAAAATAAATATCATCAGGTTCTAAATAATCTTCCATATCAGCATCTTTATCCTCTAACATTTCAGAAAACATTGTATTAATCTTCATATAATTATTCATTTCACATAATAATTCATAAAGACTTTCCTTAACTTTATCCATTTTAATATCTAAAATAATACTCCCTTTATTACAACGAATATTATAAAAATCTAAATCTAAATTTTTACCTAATTCATTTAAAATACTACTCTTTTCTTTTTTTATATCTAATTTATTGCAATACCATGATTTATTATTAGATATCTCAATTCTACCAGCTATTCCACAAGCTAAATTTCTTCCCATTACAATCACCTTCCATAATAATTGTAACATACAAGTTAACTTATTACAATAAAAAAATAACTTTTTAGTTAATTTTTAAATCAATCAAAATTTATTTTAAAATATAAAAACCACTAAACTAATAGTGATTTTGGTTCAATAAAATTCATATTTTCTTAGGACTCGCTTTGCTCTGCACGCTCCCCCTCTACAAAAAGCCCTAAAAGGGCTTTTTACATTTTACTTGTATTTTATTCATACTATTTATAATTTATTACTCATTTTATATTCTATCTTATATCCTTATTGGATACTAGATTTAGAGAGTGTCATAACTGGGCGCACGCCGCAGTAGCTGTTGTTACTAGCGCTGGTGCTGGCAACTCTGCCGTTTCTGCTGACGTACAACGCGCTTTTAGAATTATCAGCGTAAGGTGAACTTGTCCAATAACCCAAATTACTAGAATCAGCTACACTACATCCATTACTAGTACAATCATCAGTTCTATCAAATAACCATGCATATGCACTTGTTCCTTGTCCTGATTTTTGACTTCCTTCAAAATAGAAAGATGAATTATTCCATGTATTTCCTGTTATGTTTGCTACTTCTTGGGCCGAAATTAATCTTGTTGTTCCAACCCATCCTGCAGTATCTGATGCAAGGCTTGCATTTACTGTTACTGGTCCATCTGCATTATTACCTGATGAATTCCATACTACAAGAGCAGTTGTATTATGATCTAGTATCATTGTATAACTTGTTGAGTCTTCTGCATATATATAGAATTTCATACATCCTGATTTAGTTCCAGTTGAACTATTTATTTTATCTTTATCACATACTGTTTTTAGATTAGTTGGATCAAGATATGCTACTCCTAGAAGTCCACGTTGTGCTACACTTGCACTTGAGTATTGTGTTGTTGTATCTATTGTTCCATTAAATTTAGATTCTTGTACTACTTCAGGGGATGCTGGTGCATCTCCACTACCAGATAGACTTGTTCTATCTTGTCCATATGTAACTGTTGCTGAAATTCCAGTAAATGTTACATCTTTAGTTGGTAATACTTGTGCAGAATCTCTATTAACATATTGTATAGTAAGTATTAATTCTTTTTCATCACCTTTAGCTAAAGTATCATTATATTGTAATGCTTCTACTGGATTATTATAAGTTAGAGTTACTTGTATATCATTTTGAAATGCAGTTTTTTGTTCTTGTGTTAATGTTTCACCTGCCCCATAAGTAATAGTTCCTACACCAATATTGTTTAAAACATTAATGTATCCTGTTATATCTCCTTCATTAACTACTTTAAAGATATATTCTACTTTATCTCCAGGTGCTTTAAGTGTTACTTCAGGTACTGTTACTGTAGTATTTTCTACAGTTATACTACTATCAGCTGATGCATATCCATAAGTTTTAACTTCATTTGCTGTATTTGAGATATGTGCGAAATGGATATTCCAACTTTCACTTATATTTTGTACTGATGCACTACCATTAATATTTAAATTGGATGAGAGTGCTGCAAATGCCACTGTCATTGACACCACTCCTACTATTAGTACTGCTAGTAGGATATTCTTTTTCTTCTCTGTCATAAGACCCTCCTATTTTTATATTAATATTATATCATTAACTTTTCATTATTTTCAATATCAAAAAAACAAGTTTTTTTATAAATTAAAAGTCCTTATAAAATAAGGGCTTGATAATTATTTAATTTACATTTTATTTACAATTAAAAACTTAAAATTATACATAAAACAAAGAAACATACACCTAAAACCATAGTTGTTCTAGTTATAAATAATTCTCCGCCTCTTTCTTTTCTATTTGCAAATAGGCTATCATTAGCGCCAGTTAGTGCACTTGCAGCTCCTTCTGCTTTACCACTTTGTAAAAGTACTATTGCTATTAATAACACTGATATTACCATTAATACTATTTCCATAAGTTCCTCCTTAACAACATATAATTTACCACATTTATTTTTCAATTGCAACTTGTTTTTCTAAAGTATTTGGTTGAAAGTAATAATCTCCTACTCTATTTATACCAATTTCTTGTAAATACAAACTCATTCCTGGTTTTAAATCATTTTTAAAGATAATAAAATTTTCTGCTTCTTTATATTCATTTGATATATAATCTATGAATTTTAAATACCATTTTTCAAATGATTCTCTATTACACTTTAATTGAAAATTAAAATTTAAAAAATATTCATTATTTTGTAATATGATTGTAGCTAGTGCTTGTGCTGCTACATCAGATATAATGTAATATTTATTTTCTTCTATTTTACCAAATCTTATGTTTTCCATTTAACCACCCTCTATAATACAATTGTAACATAAATTTATACAATATACAATTAATTTAGTATTTTTCCTATTAAGGATTTTTTATCTAATCCATTTAGAAAATCAGGTGCTAGCATTTTCTTTTTTCCTTCTAGTTGTAATTCAGTAATTACTATTTCTCCATTTGATACTTTAACTCCTATTCCATCTAAATAAATATTTGTTATTTCTCCATCAAATTTTTCAGGGTAATAATTATCAGTTATTCTTGAATTCCATATTTTTAGTATTTTACCATCCATCATACAGTATGCTCCTGGCCAAGAATTAAGTCCTCTTATTTGATTATATATTTGTCTTTTTGTTTTAGAAAATGATATTTTTTCATCATCTCTTTTTATATTTAATCCAAATGTTACTTCTTTTTCATCTTGTGGAGTTCTAGTACTTGTTCCATCTAATATACTAGGTAGAGTTTCAATTAATAATTTACTTCCTAATTCACTTAATTTATCATGTAATGTGCTTGCTGTATCTAAATCAGTAATTTCTATTTTGCTTTGTGAAATTATATCTCCATCATCCATACCTTCTGCCATATACATAATTGTAATTCCAGTTTCTTTATAATCATTTAATATTGCTCTATGAATTGGAGCACCACCTCTTAATTTAGGAAGTAATGAAGCATGTACATTTATACATCCATATGCTGGATAATCAAGTAATTCTTTTGGAAGTATCTGACCATATGCACATGTTACAATTAAATCTGGTTCAAGCGCTATTATTTCTTCAACTGAATCTTTTATTTTTTCTGGTTGTAATACTAGTATAGTATTATCTTCTGCATACTCTTTAACAGGTGTTTTTTTTATTATACCTTTTCTTCCTACTGGTTTATCTACTTGTGTAACAACTGCTCTTACTTTATATTTTTTATGTAATGCATCTAGTACTGGAACACTAAATTCTGGAGTTCCCATAAAAATAATTTTTAACTCTTTTTCAATATTTATATCTTCTATATTCATAATTCCCTCCTATTTATTTAAATCAATCTCTACATTTATTTTACTATTTTTATAATAATTATCAATAAATAAAAGATGTTCATATATATATTTTGTTACTTTATATTTAATCATTAACTGTACTGAATATATATCATTTATTTTTGGCATCATAGATACACTTGGCCCTAAAACTAATTCATTATGATTTAAATTCTTAAGTAAATGATTTTTAATTTTTTCTCCTTCTTTTAATAATATATCCTGATTTTTACCTTTTATTTTAATAACACATAAATTTTGATATGGTGGGTATCCTAATTTTTTTCTTAAATTTATTTCAGTATTGTAAAACGATTTATAATCATTATTTTTAGCAGCCATTATACTATAATGATTAACATTAAATCCTTGAAAAACTACTTCACCTTCTAAAGTACTTCTTCCTGATCTACCTGATACTTGATTTAATAATTGAAAAGTTCTTTCACCACTTCTAAAATCAGGTATTTGAAGTGATGCATCACAATTAAGTACTCCTACAAGTGTTACAAGTGGAAAATCAAGACCTTTAGATATCATTTGTGTACCTAATAATATATCATATTCATGATTTAAAAATGATTTTACAATTCTTTCATATGACCCTTTAGTTCTTGTTGTATCGTTATCCATTCTTATTACTCTAGCACTACTAAATTTATTTTTTATGTATTCTTCTAATTTCTGTGTACCCATTCCAAATTCATTTATATCATGTGATTTACAATTTGGACATGTAGTTATTTTAGAAGTAGAATAATTACAGTAATGACATTTCATTGTATTTATTTTTTTATGATAAATTAGTGGTATATCACAATGAGGACATTTAAGTACAAATCCACATTCATGACAACTCACTATTGTAGAATATCCTCTTCTATTTAATAATAAAATAATTTGTTCTTTCTTTTCTAATTTTTCATTTATTTTTTCTTCTAAAATACTAGATAAATATTTATTACCTTTTTTTATTTCATCTTTCATATCTACTAGATATACTTTAGGAAGTTTATTAATTCTTTTTTTCATTTCAATTAATTTATATGTATTAAAAAGTGTCCTGGTATAACTTTCAATTGAAGGTGTTGCACTTCCAAGAACTACTGGACAATTATGATATTTTGCTCTTTTTATAGCTATATCAATGGCGTCATATCTAGGATTATTTTCTTGTTTATATGTTGCTGAATGTTCTTCATCAATTATAATTATACCAATATTTTTAAATGGTGAAAATACAGCACTTCTAGCTCCTATTACAATTGAAACTTCATTTTTTATTATTTTTCTATATTCATCATATTTTTCTCCAGCTGATAATCCACTATGTAATATTGCTACATTAGAAAATCTATTTTTAAATCTACTAGTAAGTTGTGGAGTTAAACTTATTTCAGGTACTAAAACAATAGCTTGT
>Ga0247608_10000887_pt1 | contig 44651 bp, 60 predicted proteins | sample 176DNAGHGlowgp2_FD_193490 | JGI IMG/M metagenome (GOLD analysis project Ga0247608, IMG submission 193490) | Sheep rumen microbial communities from Palmerston North, Manawatu-Wanganui, New Zealand - 1766 DNA GHGlow gp2 | ecosystem: Host-associated > Mammals > Digestive system > Stomach > Rumen ...
ATTCGTCTGTTCCGAGTGCGGATGCCGAGAGGACAGGGATGTCCATGCTGCGGGTAACATGCTGTGGTTTTATAGAAACAATATAGGTGTGGGACGCACCGAATTGACGCCTGTGAAGATTGACGCTTCCATCTCGGAAGTGTTCAGTCGGAAGCAGGAAGCCGCTGAATCCTCAGTTCAGCGGTAGTTCACTCATTTTCTTCAATTTCTACGATATAACCAAGGATTGCATAAAGACCTAAGTCTACATTATGTTCTCCCCATTCTTTCTTTTGCGTGTTAATCATGGTTTGTACATATTGTTTTATATCAGCAAGAGCATCATCATAACCAACGATATAAGAGGTTCTATAATACGCTCGTTTTGCATCAATCTCTTTCTCTACATCTGTACAATATGGAAACTTTATTTCTGGATATATTTCCATAGCCTTTTGTTCTGCTGTCTTGCTCATTATTAGTCTTGTTCTAAACCGTTAATCCTCTTGTAGTGTGTTGGTAAATTTGGGCGATAACCTTCTATGTTACCTCTACCATCACCATTATTGTACCAAGTTCTCTTAGTTCCGTCTTCCATTGTTTGGGAAACCTGATAGTCATCTCCTTCTTCATACTTTGAAATGTAGTCTTCTCCGTCTGGTTCATACTTTGCGCTGATGAAATTGCCTTCATCAGTCAGATAGCCAATTCTGACTCCTTTAGGGTTAAAGTCAGATTCTATCCACTCTTTGTTAAACCCAAGAACTTCTTCAAGTTTCGGCAATGGATGCCGCTTATCAATTTTAATCCATTCGTTTTTTTCTTCTTTATGGGTTCTAAGAAACTTAAGAATGTCTTTAACCCAAACTGCTTCGTCACATTTGTAATAAGCCCACCCATCAGTTACACGGGCTGTAAACTTATTCTTTTCAATAAAAGATTTTAGTTTATTCTTCATTCTTTTACTCTTTTAAGATTGTGATTTGCTATTTTCAAAATTAGATTTAATGTAGCCTTTTTCTTTGTTCTTATACATTGCATTGCCATACGCAATAAGACAGTTCAGGGTGTATTCCGCTAACAGAAAGTCTGGCGAACTCATTTCATCATCTATACCCAAACTATTGTACAAGTGTTCAAACTCTTTTAAGAGCGCCTCACGCTTGCTATAACTAATAACTCCGTATAGTATCGGTGAGCAATTTGTATTTTTGCTTTCGGTTTCAAACATTATTATTCCGCCTTTATGATTATGATTTTCACTTTGTCTCCAGTCCTAACATTGAAAACAGGAAGCCTGTCATAAAATTCAACTTGCGCTTTTGCTGGCCATTTTCTAATATCTATAACGCCTTCCACAGCATTTTCCGCCAGTTGCTTTCTTTGCCATTCAGCGAAGTGACGGGCGGTTTGAAAAAAACATTCTTGCTCTCTTGAATCCCTCATACACCAACCAGAGAAATAGTTCTTGATTTCTTCCTCCAAATCCTCGCTTGCAGGTTCTTCTGAAAGGGAGTCGATGAATTGAAGAAGACTTTCTAATGCCGTATATTTCCCAAGATTATTTGCGTCATTTTTCGTGAAATCATCTTTAAGAACTTTTTCACCCTCTGGAATAAGATACCAGAGATTGTTCATTCTTCTTTCAATCTCTTGCTTAATAAGTTGTACTTTGTTTGACATGGTTTAGTCCTCCATTTAAATCAAGTTTTTCAAAACATACAATAATGCTTCTTCAACGGCTTGTTCATATGAATCTCCAAAGATATGAGTACCATAAATACCAAAAGATTGTAATACTATTTCCACATCATCTTTAATGTTATAAAGGACCGCTTCATATCCTTTTTCTTTATCAGGGTATATGGTAATACAAATATTATACACTTCCCTCAGCCACTTCATAGCCATTTGGAGAGTAGGACAACTTATTGTACGTTCATCAGTATGTTTGTTCCAATTAGTATACTTATCAGTTATACAATACCTATAAGTTAAGTTAACCCCATTATACGCCCCATAACAATTACAAGGTATATCAAATCCTTTCTCTTTCAAGAGTTTGGATGTTTCAAATGAAACATAATCTTCTGTAATTTGTTTCATAGTTCAATAGTTTTTTCAATTCCACAAAGTCTTAAGGCAAATTGTAATTTATCTTCGTTTGTCATATTTTATTTTTTGATGTTTCGAATATACGAAAAAAAACATAATAATGCAACTATTTATGAAAGTAAATTGATAGAATTATGTTTAACGATGTTTGTAATATGATATTCAGACTGTACCTCTATGCCGACATGACAAAGATGATACACTATTCAACCGACAGCCAACACTGCCACACGCTCTGTGACGACGTGCGTGACAAGATTCTGGAGTTCACGGACGAATTAGCCGAACAATACTTCGGGTACCATGGCAAACCCTCGTTCTCGGATTTTTCACTTAAACACGACGTTAAATCCACAAGCGACATTGGTGAACTCTGTAAAACGGTTGCTGAAATGACAGACAACTTGAGAAAAAAGTGTGAATCTAATCCCAAACTCCAAAACATTGTGTCATTGATAGACGACTTCAAAGGTGACATGATGAAATTTATGTTCATTGCCACGTTTGATAAAGTTTCAAATTATAAGGGGGAATAATGGCATGTAATTGTAAACACCACGTAATCCAGCCAACACGGAATAAAGTCATCACAAAGCATGGCAAGACGGCTCAAGACAAAAACACCGTGTCGCAAAATAACAGTAACGAAAGTAATAACAGTTTAATATATAGTTTCTATGGCTTGTAGTTGCGGAAAAAAAACAGCTGTTGCAAAGGTGGTAAACACTGGCAAAAAAACTGATAGTCCCACAAGAAAAACGGGTTCTTCTACAAAAACAACACGGCGTATCGTTAGAAGGGCTACTCGATAAAAAGACGTATGGCAGAGGATATCAATCCTCTGCCATTTTCGTGTAGTACTCTTTCGCGTTGTTTTCAGCCTTCAGGAGTTCGTTTCGTACCTTTTCAATCATTTCCTCGCTAAACGTCGGAGAATCCTCCAGAACACCCGTAACAAAACTCTCAAGCCATTTTTCGCCGTCAGTCATTGGACTTTTTTTTCTTTTTGGCTGCTTTCTCCTCTTCTTTTCGCTCTTTCAATTGCTGGAGTGCAAGTTGTACCGCCTCCGCTGCGTCCACCAAATCAGAGCCGTATTGTTGATAGCCCTGCATGGAAATGCCGAGTTCCGGCTGGTTGACGTTCAATTTGTCTTTTTCATCGTCATAGTCCACGCCGTAAAGGGCGTTAGCAATGAGCATGTCCCTTTGTTTCTGCTCAAGCATGTCGTAAATCTCCTCATTGACATACACAATAATACTATCAGAAGTATTACTGAAATACTCGGTAGTTGGACTTGCTTTCGTCACTTTGACAAGTTGTTTCTGCCCGCTAATGTTCAGGGCAAAAAAACGAGCATAAAGTGTCAAACCCATTTTGTCAACGACATTTTGAATTGCGTTCGTGACGTCATCACTAGCTTTTGTAATTTTTGACATATTTTGTTTGTTTAATTTGTTGTTATTTCTTTTTGAAAAAAACGCCTCCCAATTTTTCAGAGAGGCGTTCGCGATCCACTTCAGAATTATTGTTATTCCACTGTTTCAGAATGTTGTTCGTTTTCTGTGGAATCCAATGATACAATTTCATCTGTTTCGTGTTCTTCAGAACAAACGCTGTCGACAACAGCTTCAACTGTTTCTTCTTCCGTGGTTTGTTGATTGGTGGCGTTTCCACCGCAAGATGCTAGGGAAAATGTTGCCATGACAATCAGTGCAAAAATAAATTTCTTCATGATTTTTCGTTTTTAGTTAATTATTCATTGTTATTTTCAATGTCACCGTTAATTTGGCTTTCATCGTAGATAATTCCAAACTTTTTCTTTTTGAAATCGGGTTTTTCCATTTTTGAAAACGGTTGCGTTCGTCCACACGTCCGTTGAGTAAGTGGTTCAACATATCTAAGATTGAAAGTTACGTAGCATGGACACGGTTCGTCTTCTTTACGGTGTTTGTTCATAGCTTCAATGTATTCAGATCCAGACGGAATTACGCATTTGTAGATGACTGGGCGTGTCTCTGTGTATCCAATACATGATTTTTCCATGAAACAAAGAGCATCTTCGTAGTTCTTGTATGCGTGAATAAAACCGTCCGTTAATGGTACTCTACCGTCTGGCTCAATATGGAAACTTGCTTCTCCATGCGGATGCTGGAACGCTTTACCTGACACAATATCCTCGTTCAATGCGGAATACATAGGATATGTCCAATATTCGATGCGTCCGCTTCCAGTCATACGCTCTTCAATAACCTTGTAACACTCTACAGGTTCGGTTGACGTTTTGGTTCTGGACTTGATAGCGTCTTCAAGTGTTTCGTTTTCGTGTAGTACTATATAAGACATGGTTTTTTGTTGTTTTGAAAAATACGGTGCGCCGTCGGATTCCCGATTCTCCACCGACAGAGTTTTGCCTGCTCCGCCCAAATGTCTATCGAAGCGTTTTTGGGTTAACTAACTAAGCTACTTCTCGCCGTTTTGTTGATTGTCTAAGGTGCGCACCGTGTGTTTTTCCGTCACTTCAAATCAATAAACGGTACAGCGTTCCCCAACATGTACATGGGCATGACACCGTTCCATTTTTGTACCGCCTCGTAATTCACAAGTTTTGGATTAGATTCCAAAGCGTTTGCCTTAATTCGCATTGCCTCGGCGTCGGCTTCAGCTTTGATGCGCGTTTGCTTTGCCTGTTCCTCCACCTGAATTGTTACGTTTTTGGCTTTAAGTGCGTTTTGTTCGGCAACCTGCTTGTCTTTGATAGCCATCTCAAAATCGTCGTCAAAATCGATGTTAGTAATCTGGAATTGTACGTTCATGAAATAGGTACTATCCAAAACGCTTCTCAATTGCAATTCGATTTCCCGTCTAACAACATCTCGGTTTTCGACAATCTCCGTAGCAGCAAAGTTACCAAACGACTGCTTCATTGCAGAGCGCACAAAAGGTACAACAATTCGGTTGTGGTAGTCATCGCCGACGTTCTTCATCAATTTGCTGACGTTTTCGCGCACCAAATCGTAGTTAATGGTGTATTCGACTTCAGAAGTCTGTACGTCTCTGGTGTAGCTTGCTTCTTTTCCGTCGAACTTTTTCTGTTGGACGTTAACACGCTTGATGGATTGGATAAACGGCACCTTTGCATGAAGTCCGTCACCGATAACCTCGTCAGACATTTTTCCGAACGTTGACAAAACACCTCTTTCGGTTGAACGCACCGTATAGAATGCGGAGCAACACAACAAGATTGCGAACAGTGCCAACATGCCGTAGGCTACATACTTGAAAATGTTTTTGCTTGAATTTTCTCTTTGATTTCCTTCGTAATAATTTTGCATGATTTTTGAATTTTATGTGTTTGTATCTTTTTTTGAGCGACTGATCGGGTTCGAACCGACGTTTCAGGCTTGGGAAGCCCGTGTCCTAGCCAATTGAACGACAATCGCATTTTTTGTTTCTAATTCGGATTTGTCTCCAAATGCGACAAATATCGCTGATAAGCAGCGTCCAAAAACGCCTTGATTTGCGAATCGTTATAAAAACAGTCTATCCTGTCATTGAATTGTACCTCTCTGGCAATTTCGCCATAAATCTCTTCGGTTGCGTTGAACACAGATTGCCCACGCCGAATGAATGTGGGGCGTTTGTTGACTTCGTGCCAAATAGGAATCTCAAATTCAGTTTTTGATAATATGTTCATTTTCAATAAGTTATGAGCGGTAGACGGGGATCGAACCCGCTAAATCCTCTTGCTTGGAAGGCAAGCGTGCAGCCATTTACACCTCTACCGCGTACTCCGGATTTCAGCGAACCGCGCATCCTCCGCTAATCGCTTTATCCACATGGCTATTAATTGCTGTTGGAAAAAACGACGTCTCGTTTTTCACCCGAACTGCAACCGTTCCGGAAAACCACGTCTTGACACAAAGGTTGCCAAGCACCTACCAAACGTCACTGGATGGGTGTGCGTTTTGGATTTTTGTTAGCCGTTGTCCTGTGTTATTTGCCAGCCAACGGACGAGAGCTGGCACCCACGGAAAAGCGCACCCACAATCCAGTATGGACTGTTACGACGGCTCGCTGTTGTCTTCTCTACGCGGCAATGAGTGCTGTTTCGAAACTACTCAGGGCTATTGCTTTTCCGATTTTGATGTCTCCAATATACGGAGAAAATTTATATTGTGCAAACTTTTTTCGAATTTTTTTTTTCAGAATAGCCAAGCCCCGGAATACGGCTCCTGACATTGTATCCGAGTTTGGCGCCTTCGTTCAAAACGGCGTGTACCTCTGGTTTGTCAATAAGTTTTATAACTGTCATCAAATGATTTTTGAAAAAATGTGCCATTTCTTTCCTTTCGGACTTATAACCGCATTATAGAACAGCACAAAGACTTTTCTCCGTTTACGTCGGAGCATCCGTTTGAGTGGTGCCTCAGGGACGGATGACGTTACGTTGAGTCGCGAACTCTTACAATTAACAGCACGGTTGCTGGACGGGTGTGCACCTCTGCAACCCAGGATAACCGCCAGACGCGTACTTTATGGTTCAACCAAGGAAAATTTCGCCGTATTGGGTTCTACGCATCCTATCAACATACTCGTGTTTTAATGCTGGCTTATAATATTTTCCTTCGAAAACAATATCAGCCGTAAAACGTTGTGGGTTGTTTTTTTCGCGTTTTGTTGTGGTGTAGAACTCCTCGTTGTCTCGGTTTAATTTGAAATTTTTAGATGACTTAGTATTTACTACATGTCCGTTGGCATCGTAATAGTTCGGAGCTTCGTTTGGGGCTTGCACATAAACACTATCTTGATGAAATTTTTTACATGCAGATATTGCAAAAGCGAACAACTCATTCCAATCGGAAACCTCTCCAGATTTTTTATGGTTATAAACAACAAATGAAGGCTCATAAGAATCTGCAATTTCATCACTACCATGATAGCCACCATATGTCATAGAATACGAATATCCTTTGCTACGTATATCTTTTAATAATGCGTCATCGGCCTTTGCGTTACGTGTTTTTAAAAATTCGACTTCAGATTTTTCTGTAGGTTTCAACTGTTTTTTTTTACACCAGTTAAGATAAGAATTCGTCAAATCATTCGATGGATTAGACGAAGTGACATTACTTCTGTTTGCTGAAATTACGACAAAACCATCTTGTCCGTGTTTTTGTATTTTTCCAAGATTAAAGCCTTCAAGCAATTTGAACCCAATTGGTGTACGCCGCATTTCATACATATAATTGTCCTCATCGTCTTTATCGTAGTTGTAAGGTTCAATCATCTCGCTATCATCGAAAACGAACCATTCTTTTACCGTGTTATAACCACCATCGATAAGTTCAGCAATTTTATCAAAAGTACAAACAAATTCACCTTCTTTATCAAGAACTCTTGTTTCTGTGATAATAAAGTCAAAATTTCCGCCTAGTTCTTCATATTTTGGCTCGTAGTAGTCATCTCCGTGAATTGCTTTGACATATTGTCTTGATGTTACTTCGTATTCAAACTCGAACTCATATTTTTCCCCAAATACAAATGCCACGCCTTTGAAATCTGTAAGTTCGTTTTCACTTTCATTTTTAATACCTTTTTGTTTTTCAACGCCTTGCATGAAATCGTTGTATATTGCTTCGTAGTCTGGGGTTAGTCCACCGTTTGAATATATACGTTCGGAAATGATGCCACGAACGTGTTTCCTCAAATCATTGATGTTCATTTTGAAATAATATTTTTCTTATAAATAGACACTGAAAGACGGTTCGAACTCCGAGGACACCCCGAAAATTCGAACCGGTTGTCGCAGTGCCGGTATTCGAAACCGAGTCACATCGTCCCAAACGATGTATGCTAACCACTACACCACACCGCGTATTTGTTTAGTCCTTTGTTGGTATACACCCAGATAAAAAAGCACCGATTTGGCTCGGTGCCAGCCTGCTTTGGGTGCCTGTAATCAGGCAGCCATTGCATAATCGTAGTTGTTGCCAGTTATTGGCTTCGCAAACTTCTCCTCCTATTGTACTGAAACGCTGTCAAAGCCAAAAACGCACCCGTATGTCATTGGTTTTTAAGTGGATGCGGAGCGATTCGAACGCTCGTTCAACGCTGGTTCCTCAAGGTATCAACGACGTTTGTTGCGAGGAAAAACGGATTCGAACCGCTAACTTCAGAGTCTATGCGCCTCAGCATTCAGCCGCCGCAAAACTCGCTCTGCGCTCTACCAAATCGAGCTCTTTCCCCAAAAAATTGACTTTCTAATTTCGTCCACTCCACGGAAACGGCGCCATTTCTGAAGTCGGTTGATGCACTAAGACAGAAAGTCTAACAAACTCTACATCTTTTCACGCGGAGTGAGTAGGATTCGAACCTACGCGGCGCGGTTAAACGCCCTAGCTGTTTTCAAGACAGCCCTCTTCAACCGCTTGAGTATCACTCCATTTGCCAGCCTAACAGCGTTCCTGGGTAATTATGCCGTGGACTGTTGCCTGTTGTCTGTTTCCCAAGCCACCGAACCGCGCTACGCTATCGGATTTTGGTTGCCGTTTTGTTCATTCAGGCTCAAGGGCACTGGTTTGCTGGCTCTACTGTTGCCCTTTTTTCGCTTATGCTAATTGCTTATCTCGTTAATAAATTTGTCAATGTCTTCATAGTTGCCAACACTAAGAATGTGGATTAAATTGTTGAAAGTGTTAATGCAATCTGAAATTACTTGCAAAAAAACGCTTCCTTGAACATCAAAACCTTCATCTTTGAATTTAGAACGTATTACCCATTCTATTTTTTCTGGCATAAAAAAGTCGTTGTAGCCCCAAATTTCTCTTATTGCTTTCTCTTTCGCTTCCCATCCTTTGGCACCTTTGATATCACAACGCATGATTGTTTCCATAAAGCCTTTCAATTCTTTTTCCCAATGTGCTTTATAACGTGTCTGATTGCAAATAACACAATGACGGACAAGGCATATATTTTCAATTATTTGCGGTGCAATACCATCGATTTTGCTCATGTAGATTTTCCTTGGAAACGCCATTTCAAACAAACGTCCTTTGTTTTTTTCAACCGTTTTTTGATAAGCCTTTTCAAAGTCTTCATTACGTTTTAGTTCCTCAACACATTCAGTTACTATTTTCTTTAGTGTTTTTTCGTCGATTTGATATACCATTATAAGAATTTTTCTACTAAATATATCTCAAACAATGTTAGTTTCCAAAACGCTCATCGTTCCATCCGCCTCTTGTTTCCACGTCGTTTCCACAGTTTTATCTGTGCCGGGTTCAGCCAAGTCCAAACCTATCATTGCCTTTGCAATGTTGAGCTGCGCATCGAAAACTTTTTGCTTTGCGTTGTCGCCAAGTTGCGTGTTAGTTATCAGCACTTCATCAGTGGTATCCGTCGTTTTGTCTTTGGCGTGGTAGGAACAGTTTGCGTATGTGTTGGACAGATGAACCGTATGGTATTTGCCGCACCATTCTTGAAGTATCTCATTTGTGCGTCCCTTGTTTGAGAGGACGTTTGACAAAGCAAAACCAACGCCACGTTCGTCCAATCTGTCAAGCAAGTTCAATAAATCGCGCTCACATTGTTCATTCCAGCCGCCTTGTTCGTTATACGTCGCGCAAGTGATAAGGTACGGCGGATCACAGTATACGAAATCCCCTTCTCCAAGTTTTTCCACCTTCAATTCGCGGAAGTCCAAACTTGTGAACACGACGTTTTCAATACGCTCTCTGAAATTGATAAGGTTCTTACGAATAGAGTCATTGAACGAACTTTTGTCTTTACCAAACGGCATATTGAACTCACCTTTACTATTGAATCGTATCTGATTATTGAACGAGTAGCAAATCAATGTAAACAAGTCCAAAGGCTCGCTCTGCGTTTTGTTGTAGTACTCTCTCAATTCAAGATAACCTTCTTTGTTGGTTTTCGACAATTGGTACTCTTCAATACGCCTCTCGATATGTTGTAAAATTTCCTCAATACTCAGTTCCTGAAAACGCTTGTAAATACCAATCACCTTAGAATCAAAGTCGTTCGCCACGATTTTATTTGCTTTAACATTGATGGCGACGTTTGCGCCACCCGTGAATAAATCAACAAACGTGTTGATATTCTCTGGGAACAACGGAAGCATCTGTGGAAGTAGTTTGTGTTTGCCCCCCGTATAATTCATGGGTGATTTGTAATATGTGTTTTTTGGCATAGTCCTATATTGAAATTTTTGTTATTGTTCGATATCGATTTTTACATAGTCTGCTGGAATGTCCAGTTTCATTTTCGTGTACATTTCAACCAAATGTTCGTACGGCGGTTTGTCGTTTTCGCTTAGTCTACTGTTTTCATAGATGTCTTTTAGGTACAAGACTCTTGGATATAGTAAATCTAAAGCAATGCAACCTTTTGGCAAAAAATCCTCTTCTTCATACCCTTCAGTTGTGTAGAAAGCAACGCCAGAACGAACGTACGTTATAGTTATTAACTCAAAAACGCATTTATCGTAATTATATTTCCAAAATTGTCTTCCAACTTTGATGTAGTTCCAAATTCCTTCCAAATTATGCGGAAAAACGTCGTGCAACCTTGTGGCTGCGGTGGCATTGGAATAGTAGTCATCTAAAAATTGCTCAACAAAATCTTGTACATTCTGATTTTTTTCCATAAAATTAGTTTTTGCGTGGAGCTGCCCGAATTCGAATCGAGACTATAACCTTGCGGAGGTTACGTGCTACCGTTACACCACAGCCCCGTACAGTGGAGGATACGAGGCTCGAACTCGTCACCTCATGGATGCAAACCATGCGCTCTGCCAACTGAGCTAATCCCCCAAAAACACGTTGCCCCGGCTGGACTTGAACCAACACTTGGAGAACCAAAATCTCGCGTGCTGCCATTACACCACAGGGCATAAAGAAAAAACGCCGTATGTCGCCGAAGAGTCCGAAACGAATCGGTTTCTGCACATTTGTTGTACGCTTTATATCAGGCGTACAGGTGTGCCACCTCTCTTCCAAAACGGCGTTTCGTTGGGTGTCTGGGCGGGTTCGAACCGTCGACAACCGGAACCACAATCCGGCGCTCTGCCAACTGAGCTACAGACACCATGAAAAAAAAAAAAACCGAGAAGCAGAGGCGAGGTAGGCTCAGAAACCACACATTTAAGGTGGATACCCGCTGTTAGGCACTTGCGCTGTTTTACTCACGTGGTGCTTACCCCCATACGGCTCCTCACGGAATCGGCTGCTCTCCACCGACTTGAGCGAAATCCCAAACTCGACACTTTCACTGAGCGTTGGCTCTTCAATGGCACACTCTCAAACGGCAATTTTTCAACCGTTTCTCAGACGACGGCAGGCTTTGCTCCGCTCAACTCCGTGAGCGTCCTAGGAACGTTTGTCACGAATTACTCTGAGCTACTTGTGGCGATGCTCTCGGTTACTAACTAGACACCCTTAATTCTGGTGGCGCCGAACCATTTTACTTTCTTGACGCTACACGTGCGAGTTTCCTCCAAACACCTCACACTCCTTTGTTACACACTCTGTTATGGAGCACAGCAGTAACCATTTTCCCGCTATCCGTACGCCATGGACGCACCCCCTCACACCAAGAAGAGCCGAAGACGAGGCTCGAACTCGTAACCTATTGATTACAAATCAATTGCACAACCAATTGTGCTTCATCGGCGTTTGTTGCGTTTGCTAATCTTGGGTTCTTTTGTTCTGAGCAGAGAATGAAAGACTCACAGTGGATTCGCTGTTTTCCGGTGCAACAACCTCCATCAAGCAAGAACTGCTCCACGTCTAATCGCTGTGTTATTCGTTTGGACTGACAAAGTGCTTTGTTCGCCGCGAACACCATCCTACCTGTCCGTGCGAGCAACAAACGCCAAACTACGTCGTTGATTTCGTATACCTGCGGGTTTATTGAACCGTTTTCCTTCGGTTTTTGTTGTGTGGAATTGGTACCGATTTCCGTAGTCACGGCGTCTGTGGACAGTATGCACAGCCATATCATTGTGCATTTTTTGGCAATGAAGTCCGTCCTTGACAATATTTTATGTTGGTTTTTGTTTTGTGCCCGCCATTTTAGACAACTTATCACCAACGACCCATCTTGTAAATTCCACAAATCTTTGTAGCGGGTGCAGGATTCGAACACTGCGTTCTCGAGGTAATGAGCCTCGCGACTTAACCACTTGTCCAACCCGCATTGATAAAAACAACTGTTTGTTCGTTTTGGAAAGTTGCCAACCTGCAAGCCTATCTTTTTTACGTTTCCGTCAGCCTGTGCTACAACTGACAGCAAAACGTTTCAAAATCACCTCGAGCCGCTAGGCTTGTTTGATTTTGATGCTCTTAATATAATTATCTTTTTTGGGAAAACCAAATATTTTCGAAGATTTTTTCAAAAAATTAGTACGGACACGGGCAATCTACCCACGTTTTCAATTCTTTGTCGTATTTTAACCACTCGCCGTTGCCATAACCGTAGGATACACCTTCAAAATACGCTCTGATTCTCCACAAACTGATTATGTTTTGCTCAACCATGTCTAGGAACATGTCGCGCCCTTTTTCATCAGCCCAATCTGGGTAAAATGTCCCCCAATCCCCGTAGCTCGACAAGGAAAACCCGTTAAGTCCGGGTGCCCAATAAGAGCAGTCACCATTCATTTTTGGGGTGTAGCCAAGTTTTCTGACATATTCATGATCAGCACCAGAGCACTTATAATCTATTGAGTCCCCACGATCAAACGCCGTGTTGAACGGAAATGGTAAATTGTTTTCCTTCATCTCATGTTTGCGTTTTGCACACGCTCAATCATTTCATCGACGTGTTTGATTGCTGTTTCAGACAGCATGGTTGGGTTGCCGTTTGGATTAACTTGCATAACCAATGGAAGGATGGTTTTGACGGCTTCAACTCTTAGAGTTTTCCAGTTGATTGTGTTTACTGGTTTTTCAGACTTTTTCCTTTCGAGCCAAGTAAACTGCTTGAGCCACCCGTTTCTGTAGGCTGCTTGATATGCACTTTTTGAGCCATTGAGGAAATCAAATTTGGTTTTGTATTGTTTACTTTCTGTGGCTGTGCTTTCAAACGTCCAGATTTGCTTTCTGCCTTTCATTTTTGTTTGTTTAACTTGTTCGCAACTTTCGACTTGCTTGTTTTTTGGTGTTAACCAAGTGAATTGGGATAGCCAGTCGTATCTTTTAGAAGCATTGTACAGGTTTCTGGCATTTTTCTTGAACTGGCTTCGATTTGGATACTTTTTGGATTCGTTAAGACATTGTTCAAACGAATATTTCGGTTGCCTTTGTTTTGTGGTTTCTTGTTTGTTTTCTGTTTTCTTTGCCATATTTCTTTTCCTTTCTAAAAAATTATAATTTTCAATCCATTTGTTTCTTACTGCCGCCTTATATGCTGACTCACTTCCACGCATAAATTCATTGAGACTACGGTACTTACGGGCTTCATTTTTAGTCAATTTAGGTGTCCATTTAACGTGCCCGTTCTTGAACCATGTGTAATCGTTGAGCCATTTATGATATCGTGCAGTGTTCCACATTAGACGGTGTTTTTCAGCGAACTCCGTTTTTGTGTGGCAAGATTTTGCGGCTTCGTAGCATTCCTCGTACGTGTATTTTTGTGTGCTATGGGATTTTCTTGTAAGCCACGTGTAGTCGTTGAGCCACTTGTTTTTACATGCAATTTCGTATGGTATTCTACATTGCTCCCTGAATGCTTTCAAAGTACTATATTTCAATGCTTCGGATTTTACCCTATCATAACTCCAATAGCCATTTGGATGTAATTTTGTTGACATGCTTTGACTTTTGATGTTGCTAAATTAAGTTTTTTTCTTAATTTTCCAAATCTTTTTTGGAAAAATGTGCTATTATTCCACACCTTTCAAATATAAACTTTCGTAAACATCAGCGTGTTTGTTTTCCGTCTTCAAACGCTTAAACGAACTGTTTCCACTTAGAATGGATAGTTTCTTATCGTACAATTGTTCCGGAACATCGAACGTGTGGTTTTCGTCGCCACTCACGCCGTTATATGATAGAATGTATGGACATTTGAGCGTTTCCATCCAATTGAACAAACGCTCGTTATCAAATGCCTCCCCATACATACCTTTTGTGTTTGCATACGGCGGATCAAGGTACACGAAATCGTTTTTATTTGGACTCCAGTTTTCAAAATCACAGCAAACGAATTCCGTGTTGTTTTCGTTTAGTAGTTGACTCCACTCGCGTACAATTTTCTCGAATTTGTCAGGTTCGATTCCTTTGCGGTTCAGATGAAACGGCGTATTAAATTCCCCACTGGAATTGTAACGTATAAGCCCATTGAAACATGTCCTGTTAAGAAACATAAAATCAAACGATGGGTCATATGTTTCGTCTTTCCCGGGATGCGAGCAATTTAGAAGAAGTTCCGAATTGTTGTAGTTGTTGAACGTGTTGCGAACAATGTGGTAGTATTCCTTTTGTTTCGCTACGTCACCGTGTGAGAACTCTTCCATAAATTGTTGGCGTTTCATGTAGTGCACTATGAGTTTTTCTGGCTTGTTTTTCACAATTTCCCATAGTGCTATGAGATTTTTGTCTGTATCAGAAAAAACAAAACGATTGATTTTCAAGCCTTTGTTTTGGGTGAGTATTGCGGTTATTCCAACTGAAAGTCCGCCACAAAACGGTTCGTAATAAGTGTCGATTACCGACGGAAAATGTTGAACGATTTGTGGGGCTTGGGAACGTTTGGAACCGCTCCACTTTATAACTGGCTGAATATTTCCTAATTGCATAAACCTAAATATTTGTGCGGATGACAGGAGTCGAACCTGCACGGCTTAAGCGCCAAGGGATTCTAGGTCCCTCGTGACTACCAATTTCACCACACCCGCAAGTTAGAGGCGTTTCATAACGAAACGCCCCGTAATTCTTTGAACCTTCTGTTCAGTGTCAGTCTTTGGCGAACATCACACGGCGGTTGACATAGGACTCCGGAGTGCCGAAGTACTGAGTCTTGCCGAGCGCGACAACCTTGAGCTTCTCGGAATCCACGCCGTTTCTGATGAGTTCGTCCTTGACGGTGTTGGCACGGAGTTCACTGAGTTCCATGTTGTGTTCATCAGTACCTGTGTAATCTCCAAATCCGTACAGCGTGTAGTTTCCGCCATCTCGGTTGATTTCGATGGCAACCTGCTTGATGATTTCCTGAGCCTTCTTATTAAGTTTTGCGGAGTCCTTGTCGAACAGGATTGAGAACGGCATTGCCACGTTGGACTTGGCTTGCTCGAGTTCCTCTTTCAAGTTGTTGATTTCCTGTTCATAACGTTCGTAGTTCTTCTGGCAACAGTTACGCATGTTGTTCAAATCGTTAATCGTAGACTCGAGCATGTTAGCACATTCTTGTTTTTCAGTGACGAGTTTGTCGTATTCGCTTCTTGGGACATTATGTTCCATTTCATGCAAACGGGCAATGTTCTCCTTGTCCTTATTGGTGGTACCGAGACAATACATGAAACCGAGTTTTCCAAATGGCTGAGCGTTTTCCTTGGCAATCTTGGAAACGCAGTCAGTTCCAACTTCAATATAAAGTTTAGCGTTGTCAGAAAACCAGATGTGCGAGCCCAAACCGCCATCGCCGGCAAAATGGAAATTCTTGTCGCTCAATTCACCGAACTTAGAAACAGATACACCAGCATCTGCAAACAGATAGAAATAGCGCCCAAAATTTAGATTGAAACCACCCATAGCAGTACCATATCTATCATAGGTGTTTTCAATCAAGCCAGGAACGCAAGCATCCAATCGAAGAGTCCACCACTTAGAAAGCGGCTTTTCGAGACGGACGTCTACGCCGAAATTGGCGCCATTGTCAATCCACCAGTTTTGAACATCAAAAGGCTTCGAATACACAGCACCAACGCCGATGTTCCAGTTGCTCCAGAAACTATAATGATAGTTTGGTTCAAGTTGCTGTGCATTTGCAAACAGGCTGCACAGTGCCAAAGTCATAAAAAAGATAAGTTTTTTCATTTGTAATACCTTTCTTTCGTTTTTATTTGTTATTTGAATTTGTTGACTTTCAGTTTGTTAGTTGTCGAATAACACGTCAACATTGCTATCCAACACAGTATATTCTTCGTTATGCTCCATTAATTCAGGAAGCGTGTGTTCTAGAAACTCAGAAAAAGGCATAGAAACCTCACCGATATCGGTGTCGTTCTCAACGGAAATTGTTGCTTCTAATGTGATAATCCTGCTCATTGTTGTCCTCCTTCTCCATACGCCATCATCATCTCCATATCAATGTTACCAGCGTCAATATCCGCTTGCTCATTTTTGAGGTAAATAAGTGTCTTCAATTTAAAACACTCCGCAATTGGGTCGTCATCGATACGGATACAGATTCCTTCACGTGGTACTTTGTTGTTGCATAAGGGTTCGTCCAATTCCATTCCGAAGTGCTCTGTGTCGTTTGCCATGCGTTCCAAAACGGCGTTTCCCCAGTGTTCGTCCTGTGGGATGTCAGGATACAAGTCTCCAAGTGTTCCGTGATAAAGTATGACAATTGGCTTAATGCGTGGCGCTAATTCCGGATGCTCCTTTATGAGATTCAGAGTCCAATCGTAAACTTCTTCAACGTTCCACTCTGACTTCGTGCCGTCTTCGTGTTTCCACGTGATTCTGTACGGCATGAAAAAGTTTTCACCAGGTTTACACCCATAGTCATACACTTTACCACAGTGTTTCTGAATATGCTTAGGAAGCCCTGTCTCGTAACCACAAATTTCCCCGTAGACAGTCATACCTTTGTCAATGTATGGGGTGAGTATTTCACCGTATTCAGTCCAAATGTCTGTCGAATAGAAACCGGGACGCGGCGATGGCTTTGATGATTCAGGATTACGAACCACTTTCCGTGAAGAATAAATCATCCCATAGTCTATATGAAAATCAGGCATCCGACGTTCCATGAGGCGATGTGTTTGTTTCCAAATTTGCTTAGCCTCGTGATATGGATTGGCGTGTTTCATTTGCTTGACAAAATGGCGTATAGATTTTTCGAGCATACGATTGCGGAGCCTGTCAATCGACGTAAGTTGGTTAGGGATACGTGTGAGAACATTTGCTGTGATGTTGGAACTTCCGTCCATTTTCACGGAGACACAGACACTTGTTTCTGGCTTAATTTTCCACATATTTTGACGCAATTGAGCTGTGTCATACAATAGTTGGAATTCTCCTTCAATCACACGCTTTACCTTCTTCAAACCTTTCTCGCGACGCTTCTCTCTCTTGTGTGAACCTCTTGCTGGTTGAATCGGTGGAACGTATGCTTCGGCAAAAAGCTTGTTCCCAACCATATCGAACATGAACGGGTGTTCGTAGCCGTTTTCGTCAACCGTCAGATAATCCTCAAGGTTCTCTTCGGCTACGTTCCTATTCCATTTTGCAAGAGTTTCTTTCTTGAAAATGCACCCATACGACGGGCATCCCCTAAGTTCGATAAGTTTGACTCTTCCGTACTTGTTGAAGAACCCGACATGCTTCTTTGCCTCGTCCACGATTGGCTTACCCTCGATAACAAGTTGCTCGATTTCCTTCTTGAGATTAGCATGTTCATCGGACTTGATACACGTCTTTTCCGTTAGGCTTTCGATTTTCTCGTTGAGTGACTTCTTTTCCTCATCAGCCTTCGCCTTTTCATCATCAGAATACGAATCATACTTCTTTTCAATTTGTGTAATAGACTTTTTTGCACGATTGATAGCACTCTCCATACCCTTGATTGAACCCTTGATGGCGTCAGCCTTTGCACGGAGTTCGTCAGCCTTGTTCTTGTATTTCTGATTATACTCCTCCATGATGGCGTTGACTTCAGCAGCGTTTGCGTTCAAGTCACGTTCACCAATCTCAAACTGATTGTTGACAGACAGGAAGTCCTTGTTGAGTGCCGTTTCATTCATGCAGTAGATAACGGGTTCCCCTTCCGTGAATTCTCCTTTGGATACCACGATTGAGAAACCGTCTACGATTGTTTGAACAAGGAAGTCTGATCCTTCAATTGGTTTCATCTCGCCAATACGGACGATTTCCGCACAGTACTCCTGCTTCATGTTCTCGCTTGCCGAGAAAAGTCTTTTATGTTCTTTTTGCATGTTGTTTATAGTATTTCTGTTTTTCGCAATTCATACATGTCACACGTGCCGTTTGAAGACATATCGAGCAATATATAATCGATTCCGTTTATAGAATTGTAAGCATGATAATGAAAGTGCCCATACAACCACTTTTTAGGGGCTGTGCCGTGTTTCCATAACCAAGACGACAACTTATCCATTGTGGCTCGTTCCTCGTCTAAAACGGCGTTTAAACCCTCATCTTTCGCAAGCCAGCCTTCTATACCGTCTTTTGTTGTCGGTTCGCAAAACGACGGACATGTGTGTGTGACAACATAATCGATGGTTACACCGTTATCCAACAGTTCGTTCAATGATTGCTCGTCGTATACGGGGGCTTCGTCCTCCCAGTATCCCTTTGGCACATTTTCCAAGGCTTCCTGTTCGTTTCCCCCATGGTATCTCATATAGCTTAACAATCTGTCCTGATAAGTTCTGATACGCCAAATCCTGTCAATACTAGTGGCACCTCCAACACACAATACGGTGAAGTTCAATTCGCCCGTGTCTTGGTTTATGTTCCGTATGATTGAGTAGTCAGGCACACACTTGAATACGGATGTGTTGATTACCTTGTCCCTAAAATATTGAGGATTGTCGTGGTTTCCCCTGACGAAATAGACGACGCACTTGTTCTTGTTGCAGTACTTGTTCAGTTTCGAGAGCACGAACTTGTCACCTTCAAGGGTTGTGAACCCAAAGCCACAATCGCCCGCCACCACAATGGACGTGTCCGACATGTCGTAGCGTTTGAGCATGGAAAGCAAATCATTGAAATTTCCGTGCAAATCCCCAACAACATAGAAATTGGGCGACGTATCGTTATAGATGTTCAACATTCCGATTGCATTTGTTTGTAGATGTATATATTGCCGTCAAACTCATACGGGCGAGGAAATTCAAGCCTATCCAACATTTTGTCGATTTCGCCCGGAGGCATTTGTCCATCACGGCGTTTTTTGCAATCTTCCAAACTTGGTGCTTCAATGTAGACGCACTGCCAATCCAATGGGTAGTCTTTCAGAAGTTCCTTATAGCCTTTACGATACCGTTCAATAAGGTTCATGTTGTCAATCACAAACGGCATTTTATTGCGAGCGCACTCAATCAGACGCTCGTTGAACATTTCAGTTACCTTGTCTTCTTGCTTCTTGTTTCCTTTGAACTTTTTATCCGAAGACGTCATACCAAGTTCTTCTCGTATAGTATCACGAGAAATTACTTCGAAGCCTTCTTTTTTGTAATCTTCTGCAAAAGTTGATTTTCCAGAACCTGAGATACCAACCAATACTACGGCAAGTCCTTGTTTTTCTTTTTTCTCTGGCTGTGGAATATCGTGGCATTGGGTACAGTAGTCCCTAGCGAACGTCATATTGCCTTTCCATCCGCCATTATCGTTGAAAACGCTTGACGAACCGAGGCAATCACAAACATATAGTGCAGCCAAGTCTTCAGGATGCACCCACTTCCAAGAATAGGATAACGTTTTGATTTTTGCGTTAACGGCTTCGACATCGTCTTTCTTATCGTATGTGTTGTGCAATCCCATGTGGTAACGCACCAACCAACAAACACCTTCCCTAAGATGAATGTCTGGTTCGTCGAAAAACAAACGCCTCGTGATTTTCTCGCCAACCGCCCCGTGGTTCTTGCACTTCCATTGTTTCAGTCCGTCATCCCATCTTGTCGTTGTTGCCTTGCCCAAGTCATGGCAAAGTGCGGCAGCCATTAGCATAAGGTTGTCCCAATGGTTACGGGTGCGTTTCATCCATTCCGGGCAGTCGCCGTCAATAACGTCCTTCATGTGCATGGTGACGTTTTGGATATGTTCTTCCAGCATCTCCCTGTGCCACTCTTTGTTTTGGTTAACACCAATACATGCCTTGAACGGCTCAAGCGTCCAAATGTAGTTCCATTTCGGGTTCAGATTTTCATCGAAAAGCTCTGTGATTTGCATTTGTTTTGAAATTTGATGCTGCTATTATAACGAAAATTTTTGGATTGCACAAATATCTTTATGATAAATTTGCAATCACTCTTATATTCTCATAATCATTCCATCCGCCGTTGTAGAAATCCACGATTGCATTAACGCCATAAATCCACTCACCAAAGAAACGGGCGTCGTCCAATTCTTCTTGCAATTCAGCTACGTAATCATATCCGTCGTCTTCCTCAGGCTCCTCTTTTGCTTCCGTTTCTTGTTTCTTACCATTTAAAATAAGACTTTCTAGTTTATCGATACGCTCGTTTAATTTTGTAAACTTGTCTTTTTCCTGCTCTTCCTTGATTCTCTCCTCTACTTTCCTAACCTCGCTTTCTTGGAAGTTTGAGAGTTCTGACAGTGTTGCCCAAGTTTTGTCGTAGCGATAATCCTGGTAGTCTTTTTCGATTGAGAGTGGTTCCTTGCGTGGTATTTTGGTGAAAACGCCGTCCACAATTTCGTACTCGTAGTCAGGATCTTTTTCTTTTTTCTGTGATTCCCACTCATCGAGTTTACATTGTTCAAGGTATTCTTTTAGCTCGTCGCTCATGTCTTCAGGAAAGCCCCTACTTGTAAACGGCGCATCATACCAGCCACGGCTGCTGAAAACGTCTCTAACATATCCTTGGCGACTTTCCTCTATTGACACACAATATTCCACACCGTCTATCACACGTTTTTTACAGTATTCTGGATACGAATGTTTTTCTGTTGGCACCAGAGTTGAAACAAGATGCCATTTATCACCAGGACGGTTTCGATACTCGATGAAATAATTAAGATACGTTCCCATTGTGTTATACGGTTTTGTTGTTAGTTCTGCAATTTTTGACAAACTCGATTGCCGCTTTAGCGTCCTCAAAAGCTTGTAAATTCATTTGAGGTGTATATCCACTAATTAAATGTTCCATTGCACCTGCAAGGTAATAATTACGAACCGTTTCGAAATACTCCTTGTTTTGGTTTGGAGAAAACCCTGAAACGTTGAATGCAATTTTGTCCTTATCGATTGATTGCTGAACGAACCCACATTCTTTGGCAATTTTTGCCTCTTCTTTATGGTATTCTTTTTCAGAAATCTTGTTTTTTTCGTATGCTTCCTGAATTATTGCAAATCTGTCACAATATTCGTTCCACATCCTGTCGTGTTCCATACGCTCGACAGTCTGTTTATACTCTTCCTCCAAATCTTCATTATCCGGGTTAGCCTCATAATCTTTTTTGAGCCACTCGAACTCTTTGCCTTTCTTATAATCCTCATGTCCATAAGGGAATACCCATTTTGTTTCCAGCCCTTTGGTGTAAGATTTAAGAATCTTTTCGTATTTTTCCTTTGGCAAATAGAAGCAACCCATCACGCTTTTACGTTCGCCGTTGATAACCGGGGCGTATGCACCAATCATTTCGAAATCAACAATGAAGTTGAAAACGGATTCGGCTTCACGGTACATTTCATTCAAGCATGGAATAACTTTTTTAGTTACCAATTCTTCGTCAGTCATTGAATGGCTACTGTTTAAAAATTATTGGTGTAGGCTTCTCTGTTTGGAACCATTTCTACAAGATACTCTTTGTGCATCTTCGGGTTGTTGATAAGTTCCAACATAATATCATAATACGCCGGGTTCAACAAGCCACCGTCAAAATAGATTCCGTTGTCCATCAGAACAATTTCTGAACCCTCATGGATTTCGCCTTCTTCGCATTCGAATTTTTTCTTGAATCTAAATTTCCTATACATGTCTATATTATTGTTTATCAATTATTTGCTTGAAACATTTAGCACCGCGTTTTTCGTTTTCCCAAGGGCACGAATATTTAGTCATGAGTTCATCAACCGTCATATATCCGAAATGAGACGCTCTCGAAAGTCTTGAGATGTACGGGTTTACGTGGTGGAACGCCTTGATGATATCAGCAACCTTTGTCGGGAACTTCTCTTCAATAATCTTCTTGATTTCTGGAATTTTGTCCTCGTTCCTGTCAAGCACAATGTTGATACTAACCGGCTTCGGTTCACCAATCACATACGTCATTTCAACCTTTGCAACGTCAGCGATTCCAGCTGCGACAATTGATTTTGCAATGTATCGTGCGGCGTAGGCTCCGCTTCTGTCAACCTTGGACATGTCCTTCCCAGAAAACGCACCACCACCAACGTTGCAATAACCGCCGTATTGATCGACGACAATTTTTCTTCCAGTAACTCCGCAATCCGAAATGGGCCCTCCGATTTTCCAGTCACCACAAGGATTGACTTGAATTTCGAAATTCTTATCTTTGATGTAGCGCTCGTACATTTCTGGGTGGATGAACATTTCTCCGTTTCGGATTTTTTTCTCGATATACCAACGTATGTTTTCGAGCGTGTCCTCTGGGTTCATTACTGAAACAAGAATGTGCTTGATTTCAGCGTTTCCATCGTTGTCATATTCCACGACAACTTGACTTTTCGCGTCTGGCCCAATGGTGCTCTGATTTTCAATCCAACCGCAGATTTGTGACGCGAAATAATGCCCGAGCGGCATGTAGGTGGGCGTTTCGTTCGTGGCAAAACCGACGACAAATCCCTGGTCGCCAGCACCAATCTCACCGTTTTCCTTGTCAACACCGCTGTGGATCTCTGGGGACTGTTGCCCGATAAGGTTGATAATTTTTAGGTTATCTGGATTAAGATGGTGGGTTTCAGGAAAGTTAAACCAAAAACGGTACAAATCCTTGACAACATCCTCCACATTGACTGTGGCGTATGAATTAACCTCACCGCCCAAAACGACAACATTGTCCTTAACCATAACTTCTATTCCAGTCCTTGCATCCTCATCTTCTTTGAGGTACGCTTCCAAGATTGCATCGGCTATTCTGTCTGCCATCTTGTCAGGGTGACAGTTCGTCACACATTCGCTCGATATCGTAACGTTTCTGAACATCTTTTGCATAGTATTATATTAATTTAGTGTTTTCTTTCTTGTTTTCCAAAATCCTTCGTCTAGCTTCTTCCGCATACGTCTCGTTCAACTCAATCCCCACAAAACGTCGTTTGTTCTTCAAGGCAACCAATGCTGTAGTTCCGCTCCCAATAAACGGATCAAGTACAACACCACCTTCTGGGCAACCCATCTTTACCATCGGTTCGATGAGCGTTTCCGGGAAGGGTGCAACGCATGAGCCGTATCCTTTTGAAGAGTTAATGCTCCAAACGTCTCTCATTCTACGGCGTCCTTTTCCGTTTACGGTTGGTTCGTAGGATTCGTTTGTGTTGAAGTAATAATCAGGAGATTTCGTTAACAAAAATATGTGCTCATGCGAAGGGGACAATCTGTCAGGCGCCGTTTTTGGCATCGCGTTTTCTTTGTGCCATATAATGTCGTTGCGTAAGTACCAACCGTCGTTTCGAAGGGCAAAAACCAACGCCCACGGTATCCCAATCAAATCCTTTCGTTTTGCACCATCCCACAGTTTTTTCTCAAACGACACATTTTCATGAACCTTCTTGTGTTTTACGTTTTCGGTATTTCCAGTTTTGGAGCCGTTCCAAGTGTCACCAATGTTCAGCCAAAACGTACCTTCAGGTTTGAGGACGCGTTTCATTTCGTGAAAAACGGCAACCAATTTGGAAATATATGCGTCTGGTGTGGACTCGTTTCCTATAGCACTATCCGAACCATAAGAACGCAACCCAAAATACGGTGGTGACGTTATTGCACAATCAATGCTTTCGTCAGGAATTTGCTTGAGAACGTCCAGACTGTCCCCAACTATAATTTTGTTGATGAAATTTTGCATAATAGAATAATTGATGTTCCAAATGTACAAAACAATTTTTAGGCATCCAAATTTGGAACAATAAAAATGTTAGGCATTCAGCAAATTTTCAATTTCAGCAATAATCTCCTTTTCTGGTAAAAGTCCAACCTTGCGGTTAACAATCTCACCGTCTGCGCTGATAAAAAACGTAACTGGAACATTTGTAACACCCAAATCTTGTGCAAGTTCTTGCTCCTCGCCAACATCAACATGAACAAATTCAACGTCTTTATATTCTGGTTGTAGCCTGTCGAGCGTTTTATCCATAACTTTACAAGGTTGGCACCACTCAGTGCCGCATTTCAAAACGACCGGGCGTCCATCAAATAAGGTTTCTTTCAATTCTTCGTAACTCATAATTTATATATTTTGTTGTTTTTCAAGTATTTGTATTTTTTCTTCAAAATCTTTTTTCTTTTTTCGTTCCTTATCGACAATTTCATTTGGTGCCTTGTTGAGGAAATTTTCGTTTGAAAGTTTTTTCTTAACTTCATTTAGCTGGCTTCGATAGTGCTCCAATTCTTTCTCAGTATTTTGTGTAGAAATATCAATTTGGAAGCCAGAACTGTACAACGTGCATCTTATTGGTTTAAAACGCTTATTTCCAATAGGTTTATCAATGATAAACTCAGAAATTTTTGTTTTTTGTGACTTATCCGTCATTCACTATTGATCCTTAAAATTTGTTATGTATTTTTCCAAAGTTTCCTCAATTTTCTGAGAATCAGAAATATCCACACCTAAACGTGGCTCATACCCAGGCCAACTAGTAGATTTGGTTACGCCATTTTTTTCAGCTTCGACATTCCAACCGTTTTCGTACCACACATGCCATTTTACACCGTTTTCTTCTCCGCGTTTATCCAATGGACTGCCGGATGATTTATTTTCCAAAACCATTTTGAAAAAATTCGTCAAGTCTAACGGCTGCCATGAATAGTCTTCAGGGTTCGAAAAATGGCTCATTTTGCTCTCTCTTTTAGAGTTTCTGATATTATTTTGCCGTTTGCCGTAGGAAACGCTTCCTTAACCGTAGCCATAATAGTTTTCATGTCCGACATCGTTGGTTTTCGTCCGAGTTCGTCAATTGCCTTGTTCGTGGCCTCGACAATTTCCTCTTCCGTTGCCTCCTTTGGCAGGAACTCACACAACACGGACAAATCGAAACGCTCCTTCTCAGCCAACTCCTCACGGTTAGCTTTTGTGTACTGCTCTATAGAATCCTCAATCTGTGCTTTCAGTTTAAGAAGTGTCTTCAGTTCCTTCTCCTCGGTGTAGTCCTCTGGTTTTCCAGCCTTGTACTGTTTCAGGATCTCCGCTTTGATGAGGCGTATTGATTCGGCGCGTTTGGTATTTCCTTCCTTGAGTGCCGCATGGATTTTCGTATCGATAACATTCAGTAGCATTAGTTTTCCTCCTTATTTTCTTTAAGATAACCAAGTTCTTTCATTCTTGAAACGAACAATTCAAACGCCACATTAATCAATCTGTCGTTTTCATCACACCACCCAAAATCAGTGATTACACTCGAAAACGTTTTGATATCCAGAGCGTGTTCTGGAGCACGGTGTTCGTACACTTCCCAAGCCAGTTCGGACTGTTTTCCACAAAGTTCATCCCAACCCATGTCATATATAATGGCACAGAAAATCCCTTTCGGCGTTAGGCACCAACGGGCTTCTTCATAGTCAGTGCATTCGCCCTCGCCAATATCGTCACGGCGGTTAGGGCAATCGTCGTATTTTGTGCAATCGTAGCAAATGCTACACTTTTCGTCTAATTCTAAATCCATCATTTTTCAGTTTTGTAATTCTTTACCATCCTAAGGCAATTTTCCTTGTTCATCTTCTTAACACCGTTGAAGCAAAGTTTAGTCAAATATTCCAAGCATTCTCCAACTTCTTCTCCGGGTTGACATCCACGAACCGCCATTATGTCCTCACCGCTCACGGGCAAACGGAACTCGAACATGTCTTCACCATCAAACTTCAACTGCACTGTCCTTGCCTCTATTTCCGGAACCTGCATTGGAAGGCAGTAATCGTAGCCGTGTGAAAGATTGTCAGCATGTATTAACGCTAAACATTTGTCGTAGAGTTCCTCACTTTTGCACTCGTATTGAAATTTGCGAAGTGTTTTGTCAGACGGCGTATTATCTCCAAATGACTTGAATCTCATGTGATTGCGAACCATGAATTTGACATCGGAAATTGTTTTGTTGTCGTATTTTAACCGACGTAGAATTTGCTCCGCTATGTCAGCACCAACCGTTTCGTGCATGATGAACTGAACCTTGTCACCGTTGACACTTCTTGTTTTCAGTTTACCAATGTCATGCAACAATGCTGCGAGCATAACGGTTAAGTCTCCGTATAGTGTGGCGTGCATTACAACTCTCAAAGTGTGTTCCCAGACGGTGTTGTAATCATGGTATCGGTTTTGAGCCATCGTATACAAGTCAGAGAATTCTGGAATAATCTTCTCCAAAGCGCCACACTTTCTCAATAGTTCCAAACCTTTAGTCGGCTCTGGTGACATAAGAATCTTGTTCAACTCAGACGCAATTCGTTCCGCAGACACGATTGTGAGACGCTCGACGTTCCTTTTCATTGACGCAAACGTCTGTTCCTCAATGTCAAAGCCAAGTTGACTCGAAAACCTGCACGCTCTGCAAATCCTCAAAGGATCATCGCTGAAGACAATATCGGGTTTCTCATTCGTGACACGGATAATCTTGTTTTTCAAGTCGTCCAACCCCTTTCCTGTAAAATCGTACACGTCGTTTGTACTGACGTTGAGATACAGGGCGTTAACTGTGAAATCTCGACGCACACAATCATCATGTATGGAGCCGAACACCGTTTCTGGTTTTCTGCTGTTCTTGTCATGGTATTGTTCGCCACGAGTCATCACGCATTCCAACTCAATTTCGGGGAACTCCTTCAAACGAAACATACCAACACCAAACGTCGGATAAACCACAACGTCTCCGTCAGTCTCACCTATTGAATGCATCCAGTTCGCGAACCGTATGCCACCGTCAGGCAAATCCACGACAATGTCCAAATCATTCGGTTCTCTTCCCATGAATATGGAACGAACATAGCCACCTACAATGTAGACGTGTTCCTCGAATTCGGAACCTTCAATAACGTTTTGTAGATGTTTGATTGCTTCAGCAAAACGATGTGTCATTAGTTTATGCTTTTCTTATTTAAATTACACGGCAAATTTTCTGGATGGTATTCGACATGCCCAAATGGATAATAGTCTTCAGCATAATCGGTGGACACTTCAAGAATTAAGTCTCCGAAACCGTTAACCAAACGAATGCCAGATTTATCAGTGGTAACATAATCATCTTCGTCGTCAGTTACCACTTCATGAAAGCCATACACCATGATTTTCTGTGGCTCGAAAACATTAATAATTTTCGTGTTTATTTCGGATAAATCCGCAATTTCACGGATTGCCCCATAACTTCTATAACCATCATCTGGGTCATAATATGTTAGATAATATTTTCCATCAACAATAATGACAACGCCATCAAGTTCTTCACCATATCTATCAAACGTCACTTCTTCGAAGCCACTCAAGAAATGTTCACCGTTTGGAATTGCCCCATTAAATGTTTCAGTTTTTGTCATTATAATTGGTATTTTTTGCGAATGTTTACTAGCAAATCGTTAATTTTTTCTCTATCAACCGTTTCGGGAAGTGTGGATGTTTTCATTGCTTCCTCCATTTCATTAAATTCCTTTTCTGCCATTTCCATCACAACTTCGTATTCGTACTCGGCGTTTCGGATTGATTTCAAGAACTCTGCATCAATTCCACGCCTGTCCACGTTGAACGAACCGTTTTTAGCAACTTCCAAACCCATACGAAGCAAACGGAAACAATGCATTACATTTTTCCGGTCGTAATTGTGCCCAAGATTTGACTCGTATCTGGCTGGATTGCGTTTTTTAACCCAATCGGTGTACTCTTTGTATTTTTTGCAATGGTTTCCGTAACCGTTTATATTGAAGCACAACATGCAAATCGGTGCCTCGTCTTTTTTCACTGATGAGCAACGTACTTCATCGGAACGTCCGTCTTCAGCGACAATACCACGATAGAATTGCGGCTCTTTCACTCTTTCCAGCCAACGTTCTAAAGCATAGTGATAACTCGGAATACCTTCTCCCCAATAGATAATATCTTGTGAGATATATTTACTGAACTTGCACAACATACTATCATCTTCAACAGTATTGTACAAATCGTCAAACGTCCAACCGTTGTCCGCAATATACGCTCCCCAGTCATAAAATACAGAAAAACAACTCGGCATATTATTAAGGGCGACAAGCCCACAATATTTTTGCTCCAGTCCACGATGTTTCAGCCACTCACGCATGTTAGCACTACCTTGTTTGTATGTCGTATAACAGAAGTCCAAAGGCCAGAGGCGTTTGTTTATTGGGTTAACGATTTTTTTGTTAGTGCCCCGGCATTTTGAAATTTGAGATATAGCATAGCCTACAAAATTTCCGAAGCATTCCTTAGTTATAAATTGTTGACGATGTTTTTTTATTTCCGTCATTATAGGATGCTCATAAATAACGTACTCGTCTGGAACGAAAAGCGCTTCCAAAACGGTTGGATTGCTCTTGCACAGTAGATTCATGAACTTATGCAGCGAATACCAGACAGTATCACCTTTTTCGTCCTCAATTTGCTCCTGAAAATCTAATCCCAAACCGAGAATCTGTTCGATAGGTTCCAAAAAGACGCCACCCATATCCACGTCAGAGAGATTAATGCCGTTTTCGTCTGTCAAATTTGTACCGTATGCTGTACTTCCACGTACATATTCATATAGTAGGAGATTTTTATCTCGAATGTCTTGGAATGTAAGTTTTCTCATTTCTTCACGATTTGAACGTTAAACTTTTCAGCGAGTTTGGCAATGTCGTCGTTTGTTATTTGTTGACTTTTCTCATACGCTTCGATTTCCTCGGCGTACAGTTGTTTAATGCGCTCTTCCCGTTCTTTTTTGCAAAACGGGCATTCTCTAGTACTATAAGTGTAACGATGGATTGGACAAATAGTTTTCATGACGTTCTACAGATTTTTGATGCTACTAATATAGCAAATTTGATTGAACTATACAAGAATTGTCTAAATTTCTTTCGCAAGTTGGAATTTTTCCTTGATAAGCCTTTGGTTAAGTTTTCTGATTATATAATCCACGTGACACGATTCATTAAGTTTGCAATAGCACCCGAGGTATATTTTGTCGAATTTCTTGAAAGCCTCGTAGATTTCGTCAAACGCTTTTGCAAACGTCTCGTCTTCCACAACCATCTTGTCGAAATAGTCTCCATACATCTGAATTGCAGTCTCCCTGTCTTTAACCACCCGTTTCGCCAGCGTTTTCTTGTCTTTTATGTGCGTGAATGGGTTTGACATTATGTGCGGACGTGAGCAGTCGAAAACATTCTCACCATGCATGTCGTCCGTCGTTTTACAGTAACGTATCGCCTGTGCCATTACCAACTAAATTTTACACGTTTGTTTGTCCCACGCTCTCTTATTTCCAATTGTTCCTTTTTCCACCCATAGTATTTGTTTGGCCTTTTTATATATTCAACTATTGGTATATGTTGTTCATTGAATTTCATTTCCGGATACAACATCAATTGGCATTTGATTACTTCCAGCCAATGTTTTTTGATGCGTTCTATATAGCGCTGACGTATTTCTTCAGTAACAACAGTACCACCAAACGCATTACAATCATTGACGTCTCCAATTTGAAATACGTATTCGATATGTTTGTCGCCCTTATCTTCAAAACCTTTGACTTTGTTCCACGCCTCATTGAATTCTTCGTCAGTCATTTTGGATAGGAGTTCCTCAAGTATTTCGTCAAGTTGTTTCATGGTTTTCTTCAAGCAAATATTTATAGTATCGAACAGTGTTTTCTACATAACGTCTATGTTTTGATACACCATAATCTAAAGCATTTCTGGTCATTTTGTCATCATAATCTTTTTTTGCTTTAGCATATACTTTTGATATGTTAGCGATTGCCCGTTTAGGAAACTCAGTACAAATATTTACCAAATTTCCAATAGGAATTCCAAGATGTTTTGAAGCATTTGACAAAATTCCACGTCCTTCTTTCTGAATTCTGTCGTTAAGTTTTCTCACTTTAATAACTGCCTGATATATAGTACTATCATTCAAAATCTGAGTGTAATCTAAAGTGTCATCAGATACGCATTCTAAAAACCATGGATAAAGTTCGTTTGCATTTGCAGATATTTCACCACATTTGGTGAAATAAACAGCCCATGAAGCGGCCGATAGATTTTCATCGTTTGAATATGCTAATTTTGTTGCTATGCCATAACTTTCTGGTGCATTTTTTTCAAAACCTTTATCTTTGCATAACAAATCGCGATATGCGTGAGTTAACTCATGTTGTATTAATCCTTTGGTACTATTCTTACCATATACCCCGTTACAAACATCAACAATTACATGCAACGTGTTCGTCCACGGCTCATACCATGCTGAACCTTTGTGCCTTTTTTCACAAGCATCACGCAGTTTGGATATTGTCTTGAAATAGTTTATTTCGACTTCAGCCAGTACAGCAAACATGTCATTTAATTGTAATGTTGCGGATGCGTTTTGCTGGGTGATGCCACTATTCGGATTATATTCCGAAATAAGTGTGGATATACCGTTCATCAAAGTTTCGGTACACGTTAGTACTTCTTCAGACACACCGAGTTCTTCATATAACTTTTCCTCAAGTAAGGGTAGAAAGTTTACTTTAGTTTCCCAATTAACCATTTCTATCGTTATTTTCAATTATTTCTTTCGTTGAATATTGCCATCCGAACCAAATATATTCAGGCAATTCTTTTGCCACACCGTCCGAAACGAGCCTGTTAGCTTGGAACCTGAAATGTATGTTTTCATCGTAAGAATATGTCTTATTACATGAAGCATGGTTTTTTCTATGCCACTCTTTCAGTTTCAACATGTCAATAATATACACATTGCTTATGTCAAATACTCCAGATTTTTCTCCAGTTTCCTTTGAACATACATAGAATACGTAGTGTGCTCTTGTAGCATACGTCCCTGGGCTCCTATGATTTATTACTTCAAAAATAACGTTCCCCGTTGGATGCAAACCGCATGTTCGCGTATCGGTTTTAACCTCAATTGTCATAATGTCGTCCGATTTCAGTATTGTATCCAAGTCCTCAGAAAGTTGTGCTCCGCCATTTAGGAAATTTCGCACGAAATCTGCCGCCTGAGGCGTTTTTCCGAGTATGAAGTCAATATCTATTAACTGAAATAGTCGAACCTCTGAGACATCAAATATAAAAGTTTTAGGGTACTTTGACTTAAGGTACTCGAGGCAGAAATTCTCTCCCATCTTCCCTTCCAAGTTATCGTAATCAAAATCACCTTTCCTAAACGGCATTAGAGTTCTCCTTTGTTACGTTTATTGACACGTTCGTCGTTTGCCTTGGATTCGAACTTCAGTTTCAGAGTTTTCAAAATCGAAAGCGATTGCTCGTTAAAGTATTTGTTTAATTCTTTCACCAGTTGGTTGAACAGAACAGTTTTGGCTTCCAATTCATCGTCACCGTCTTTGGAAACCTGTAGTTTGTCCGTTCCTTCGTCGAATCCGTCAACCTCCGTAACATACGTCGCGTTTTCCTTGTATGCTTCCGTATATTTTGCGAGACGCTTTTCACACATTTCCACATACTTAGGGTTTTTCTCGAAACCGATATAGTCGCGTTTGTTGAGAATACACATTTTAGCCGTGGTTCCACTCCCCATAAACGGATCGAGCACCAAGTCACCCTCGTTTGTCCAACTCAAGATATGATCCTCCGCCAACTTTTCAGGAAACACAGCCGGATGCCCAGTCCTGTCATTGAACGACACGCTGTACTTCCAAATGTTGTTGCGAAGGCTGAACTCCTGTATCGGTTTGATGTTCGTGGTTTTGAGTAGGTTTCCATCCGTATCAAACTGGCTGTGTTGCCCCCAATTTGTCCACCCAGCCCATTTGTTCCGTTTGTCGGCGATAAGCATGATGTCACTACGGATTTTCCCCTTTACAAACACGAACATGTACTCGAAAATCTGGCTGTACCGTTTAGAGGTGCGTTTCGCTGGGAATGATGAACTGTTTTTCTCATAAATCATTGTGTCGTGGAGTTTGAAACCACAGTCCATGAAATAGAGTGCTTGCTTGAATGAACTTCCGGTTTCCGAGCCGTTTACAGTAGCATCACCGACAACCCACACAAGAACACCACCAGGCTTTGTTACGCGATAGAGTTCTTTTGCAATTGGCTTGAAAATTTCGTAATCCCATTCGCAAGTGCCTGAATATGAGCGAATTGAGTCGTACGGCGGGCTGCACACAGTCAAATCCACCACATTATCTTTCATCTGTTTCATGCCTTCAAGGCAATCGCAGCAATAAATTTTGTTTTTCAATAGCATAATTTTGTAAAATTTCTAACAACGGAAACGTACTACATTTTCGCAAAAATGACTATTTATTTTTGAAAAATTTTTAGAGAAATGTCAAAAAAGAATTACAACAACCATATAGACGGCGTTGAAGCCCTTAGGGAATCAGTGCGTAAAATCGTGTCCGAACGTGTATACGCTATGTTGAACGAAAGCGTTTTCGAAGGTGAAGATGACGATGAGAAATCGGATAACAAATCCAAAAATAACGATTTTGGTGATATAAAAAAATCTGATGCAGCAAATAAGCGTAAACAAGTTACTCAGTTGCTTCGCGACCCTAAAATCAATATGGCTGAGTTGGGCAGGGATTTATACCCTGATATGAGTGACGATGCTTCTCGTAGTCTTATCAGCAAGAAATCGAGGGGCGTTCGTGAATTGACACCAGATGAGATTATCACCTTGTACCAAAAATTGAAAGGCACGAAAGCTAGCGTCTAACATTTTTGTGTAGTTTAGAAAACAAAAGCCTGATGATTCGTTTCGTCAGACTTTTTTGTTTGTTCAACACTCGATATCGTCCTCTTTCGGGTAGAGCGCCGTTATCCTGGCGCCACAGTTAGGACAAAAACAGTCTTGGACTAATGTGTCGTCTTCTTCTGACAGTTCCTCGCCAGTCCACTCGCTTCTCATGAAATCGCAACTCCATCCAAGATATCCATCACAAAACGGGCATTTTCCAAAACCCTGATTACCAATGGTTTGTGGTTCTGGCTTCTCGTCAGGAATCGTAACCTCGTATTGCATGCCGCAGTGCGGGCAAAACAAGTCGAAATGTTGTTCGCCGTCTTCGAAGTCGATACCCGTTTGTATTTCAGTGGGTTTACCACAACGTGGGCACAAATAGGGACTCATTCTTTTTCCTCCTTGTGCCAAATGCCTTCGCTAGGATTGCACCAATACGTCACACCAGCCTGAATGCCTTCCGTACAGAATTGGTGAAGAATATCCTCGATATTCTGAAGGTTTTCGACAATAAACGAATCGAGTTCATTGAGGTGTTCCAATGTCTCGTCGTCGAATTTTGGTCCGTCAGCATCCTCCATGGTGCCCGGGATAACCTTGTCCATGTATCCGAGGATGAGTGCCATGTCCTCATAGAGGTAGGTTCCGCCGAACAAGTCGTAGGTGTCGATAGTAAAGTACTCGTCGCCAAGTTGTCTTGTGCGGAAGTTGCTAATCAGTTTGATGTGTTCATCATTAAATGTCAGTTTCAATCTTGCCATTTTTCTTAATTTTTTTGATGTATTTTTTGATTAATTTTTCAACTTTTTTTTCAATTTTCTTGACGCTTTCGCGTGAATTTTTTTCTTTTCCAAGCCCAATACGGAGTCCTATTTCGTAAGGCGTTTGTTGTCGTTCACCAATTCCATAATATTGGCATAAAATCTTTTTTTCGTTATCGTTCAAACATGATAATGATTTATCTATTAGGCTTTTGACTGTTATGTTTTCAATGTGCTTGGATATATTTGATGCTTTTTCTTCATCGTAGGAGTTTTCGTAACAAACTTTGTCAAACCAGCCTACATCTGTGGAATCACTTTCGCTGTCTGTGAAATCAGAATCTATGGAAGATATTGTAATGTTATACAAATCGTCCTTATTAGCCAAAGGAACACCTTTTTCATTTAGAATTGTAAGAGTTTCTTCTTCGGTTGGAAACCAGCCATTTTCACAGAAGTATTTGTTTTTTGCTGCCTCAGAGTAGGTGTATACTCTTATCGGGTTTTTTGGGATTACGGCGCGTTTAGATAGTATTATGTATTCTATCATCATTTTGCGTATCCAATGGGCTGCATAAGTCAAAAAATTGTTGTCTTTTTCAGCATTAAATTTTTCAATGGATTTTAATAACCCGATATTACCTTCGCTTATTAGATCGTTGAAATCATCACCATTTGACAAATGCCTTGCGAGAGAAACAACAAACGCTTGGTTAGCCAGCACTATTTGGTTTTTTATTTCTTGCCTACGTTGTTCGTCTAAACAAGTCGCATATTCTTTCATGAGTTCGGCTTGTTCAACGTGTGGCAATTGTTTGAGTTGCCTCAAATCTTTAAAATACCTATTGGTTATGTCAGGATTGCCCATTGTAACCGAACGCATTGTTTTGCAATCAATGTACATTATCGTTTTTTTGATTTTAAAATAACAATTGAACGATTGCCCTCGTCTTTCGGTAACGACTCCGGAACGGCAACGTCTTCAACCATTTCTATAAAAATATATAAAGCCTTTTTCAGTTCGTCTCGTCTTTGGATTTCCCTTCCTTTGAGAAATAATGAAACTTTCACTTTGTCGCCACCCTCTACAAACTCTTTTACTTTTTTAGCTTTGGTTTCCATGTCGTGCTCGGATATATTCGCCGTAATGGAAATTTCTTTAAGTCTACTAGTAACTTTGTGTTTATTTTTTTCAGATTTTTTTATGTCATAAAGATATTTTGAATAATCACAAAGTTTGGCAACAGGAGGATTTGCATTCGGGCTGATTTCTACCAGATCCAAACTCATACGCTCAGCCATTTTCATGGCGTCCGAAAAACACATAATTTTAACAAAATCTTCGTCACTGTCTACATTTGTCAGTTTTTTGTAGACGACGCGTAGTGTTGGCGTACCTTTGATTTCGTCGTTAATCCTTGGTTCGTTTATTTGTTGCTTTTGGTTTTGTTTATTTTTTGCCATCTGATGGAATTAAATATAATTGCTTAAGTATTTCTATACGTTTTTGCCGGTCTGTTACACCTATTTCTGTGAGTTCTTTCATTTTGGCGTTCGTTTCTTTAATAATGTATGTCTGTTTGTAATCATACACATCAACGTCCAACCCTTCAAACGCTTTTGTCATCATGTTGATTATGCGTTTTTTGTTACCTTTACCGTCAAAAATGGTTCCACCCAAAACAGTTGTTAAAACGCGCTTGTTTTTGAATTCTAATGCTGCGGTTTCTAGGCATTGTTTTAAAGCAGAGTAATCTAACGTCATTTTCAATTTTTGTGGGTAACGACAAATATATAACAAAGAAATTATTGGATTATTTTCTCGCTTAACCGTTAGACGTGTTCCAAGACGCCTTGAATCCGCATACGGCTGCTTGTGGTTCTCTTCAGATATATACGGATATTTGTTTGCTATTTTAGCTTGAAAACCGTTGTATAAGGTGTCGCATATTGAAGTACCGACGAGTATCGCATCATATTTTTCTGTTTCAAAAATAGGCTCTTTGTCTTTAATTATTTTCATCGATACCTAATTTCAACATTATCTCTTCGTAAAACCAAAGGTTTGTTTTGCTAACAACACCTCTAACCTCTTCTATCGTAAACCATCGGTATTCGTCCATTTCAGGGAAATTTTCACCTTCCACAAGATTTGAATGGCATTCGTCACAATTTATGTAATCCACTTCAACAGCATACGCCGTGACAATTTTGTCATTTCGTTGCTTAATTGTTCCAACCAACCACAAATTTTCCTTTGCTTTATCTTCCAAAATAATTCCAGATTCTTCTTGGAACTCCCTAATTGCGGTGTCTAAAGGTTTTTCACCATTTTCCATTGTTCCCTTGAGCAACGCCCAATAGTTTCGTTTAGCGTTCATTGGTCCGCCAGGGTGCCCCAAGAAAAACATAATATTTCCGTCAACAAATTTGTATGGTATAATACCTGCCGAATGTTGCATTATTTAAATGATTTTTTCAATTCTTCTATTTTCTTCATTTCAGACTTGGAAATTGATTTCGGAAAACGCTGCTTAACCCTAATCATAAGGTTTCCACGGCTTCCGTCCTCTTTTTTCATACCCATGCCTCTCAAACTAACAATCTTGCCAGTTTCGACTCCTGGTTCCAGTTTGAATTTGTATTTCTTACCGTCAATAGTATCAATTGTTTGTTCACATCCTGTAATACAATCCATAATTGGAACTTCTATCTGCGTCTGCAAATCATATTGGTTAACAATATGGAATTTGCTATCTTCTTGTACATCAAATATTACAACGAGCACACCTCTTATGTCAGTATGATGTTTTGCGCAATTACCCTTTCCGTTCAACTGTATATACGCTCCGACACATACGCCCGGAGGAATTTCAATATCGATTTCATCATATTTTACTTCCAACCCAGTACCATGGCATTTGCCACAAGGATTCGAAACCGTTTGTCCAGTTCCTCCGCAATACGGGCAAGTCACACTTTGTGCAGCGTAACCGAACGCCGTTTCTCGTTTTTGCATAATCATACCAGAACCGTGGCAATGTGGACACATTTCGATCTTACCACCTTCAAGATGTCCAGTTCCGTTGCATTCCGAACATTCGCCCATGTATTTGTATTTAACATGCTTGGTTGCACCCGAGTAAATTTCAGATACTGTCACACGAAGATGGATTTGTAACGGCTCTGGCATTATAACCTGATTTGCGGAACGACGAGCGTTTCCACCGAAGCCAAAACCACTGAAGCCGCCGCCAAATCCAAACCCGCTTTCTCGCATGAATTGCTGCATTATTTCGTCCAAATCAGCGAAACCTGAACCTTGGAACCCTTCGAACGGGTTGCCGTCTACCGTGCCGTACATGTCGTACTTTTGCCTCTTGTCTTTGTCAGATAAAACGGCGTATGCTTCGGCGATCTCCTTGAATTTCTCCTCAGCGTTCTTTTTTTCTTCTTCGGATTTGTTGACGAATTTGTCAGGGTGCCATTGCTTAGCAAGTTGTAAGTATTTCTTTTTCAAAGACTTAGTAAATTCATCATCCTGTAGGTTGCGTTCCGAATCTGAAACTCCTAATATCTTATAATAATCTTTCTGTGCCATTTTCAAAAAAGTGGGCGCCTATCTTTGGGACAAGCGCCCGGGAATATAAAACGAAAAGTAAATGATTCTTTAGTACACCTGATTATCAACGCTGGATTCGTCTACTGGAGATGCATCCGCCGTTTGAGTGCTATTCTGGGCTTGAGCTTGTGTGAACATGTCTTGGAACTGTTGTGCATCGAACTGCTGCCCATTTGCCCCCTGAGGGTTGGCTTTGGCATAAATCTTCGCCGAAATCTCCCACCACCTCTTTTGGACTTCTTCAGAAAGTTCGTCCAATTTGGAGTAGTCGTTTTCCTCCTTCATTTTCTTGAACTTTTCAATCTTGGCGTTGAAATAATCCTTATCCTCTTGTGTGAGTTCCTCCTTGTCCTTGTACTCGTCAAGCTGGCGTTCGGTTTGGTAAATCATACCTTCGCACTTGTTCACCTTTTCAATACGCTCCTTTTCCTTGGCGTCCTCGGCTTCATGATCCTCAGCGTCTTTCTTGATACGTTCAATTTCCTCATCCGTCAAACCACTCTTGTTCTCAATTGTGATATGCTGTTCCTTGTTGGTACCTTTATCCACAGCTGTTACAGTAAGGATACCGTTTGCGTCGACGTCGAAAGTGACAGATATCTGAGGAGTTCCACGACGCGCAGGCAATATGCCGTCTAAATTGAAAGTACCAATCAATTTGTTGTCCTTTGCCATCGGGCGCAAGCCATTCAAAACGTTAATTGTAACGGCAGGCTGATTATCCTCAGCGGTTGAGAAAATCTGGCTTCTCTTGCACGGAATTGTGGTATTTGCCTCAATGATAGTTGTCGCCACACCGCCTTCAGTTTCAATAGAATAGTTCATGGGAATAACGTCCAAAAGCAAAAGTTCAGAACTGTTACCACCCGCCAAAATATTGGCTTGAATAGCAGCACCTTCTGCCACAGCCAAATCCATGTTGGATGACTTAATCAACGGAACACCAAATTCTTTCTCCAAACGCTCCTGAATCAAAGGAATACGGCAAGATCCACCAACGAGGAGAATCCCGTCTAACTTCGGTTGCCCTGCGGCTTCCATGGCGTTTTTAGCGCACTTAATAAGTTTATCTACAATAGGCGTGATAAGTTGCTCGAACTTGGCTCTTGTAACCGTTTTAACGAGATGGATTGGTTTGTTGTCACTACCCATGGTGATATAGGGAATATTCACCTCCGTCTGTGATGAACTCGACAAATCAATCTTAGCTTTCTCCGCGTCTGCCACAATACGCGCCATAGCTTGAACGTCGTTTGACAAGTCAACCCCAGTTTCAATCTTAAATTCGTCAACCAGCCAATTGGTAAGAGCGATATCCAAGTCGTGACCCCCATTAAAAACATCTCCATTAGTGGCAAGGATTTCAACTACATTGTTCTCAATGTCAGCAATACTAAAATCCAGGGTGGATCCGCCATAGTCTGCAACCATATATTTTCCTCCCTTCTCCATGTCAATATTTGAAGAGAGAATAGCCGCAGTAGGCTCGTTAATGATACGCATCACTTCCAACCCAGCCAATTCACCTGCTTTCTTGGTAGCCTCACGTGCTGTATTCGAAAAAAATGCGGGAACTGTAATGACGGCGTGTGTCACATCTTTACCAAGATAACTTTCAGCACTCTTTTTTAATGAATGAATAATCATTGAAGAAATTTCCTCTGGGGAATATTCCCTTCCTTCAATTTTCACACGAGGTTGTCCGTTGACATTTACGACATCATACTGGACGTGCTTCCTTGCCTCTTCACTTTCTTCATACGTCGCGCCCATGAAACGCTTGATAATGTTCACCGTCTCTTTCGGGTTTGCCACCATCTGTCTTTTTGCAGCGGCGCCTACTTTTCGTTCGCCGTTTTTGAGTGAAACCACCGAAGGTGTCATATTAGAGCCTTCTTCATTGAACACAACAACAGGTTTACCGTGTTCATACACAGCAATTTCCGATGCTGTACTTCCAAGGTCCAAACCTATTGCGACAATTTCTTTTGCCATAATTAATAAAGATTTATTTTTATTTGTTATTTAGTTTCAAAATTTTGCATAACAACATTGTCAAACGTCGTGCCATCCGCGAACGTCTGCCAAAATGTCAGCATTCAGACAAAAAACTGTCAGAAACTCACAAATGTTCGGACAATTTTTCCGTTTTTGATGCTTTCAATATACGGAAACTTTTTGGAACATGCAAAACTTATTTGAAATAATTCAGTGAATTTCTATAATAGTTCTTATCAATTTTGCTTCTCTTTTCCTTCGGTACCCTATTATAGAGTTTCTGCATTTTCTCTTTTGACATGCTTGAATGTTTTGACAAATACGTCGCGCTATCCTTGAGTAGTTTTCTCCAAGATTCGTCTTCCAAGATTTGTTTGACACTTGCGAGACATGAGTCGATGATTCGTGTAATTTCCAAGTTAATTTCGTCTTGCGAATCAAAATTAAGTTTCATTCCACGATTAGATGCCATTTCCGTAGTAAGATATGTGCTAACATATGGTTTCGAACCCATACCATACTCACGCACCATTTGAGAGGCGTATACTGTGGCTTTCATCAAGTCATTGTTTGCGCCAGCTCCGCGTTTCTTTTGCCCAAATACCATTTCTTCAGCAACGTAACCACCTAATGCAATTTTAATATTTGTTAAAATTTCTTCTTTTGTCCACATTTCGTTGTCGTCATCATCCATTAAAAGAAAACCATTGTTGTCTTTCGAAACAGCGTTTGACACAAGTTTTTCAGGAACCTTACCCATCAGGTTTGCATATACCGCGAAATGTCCACTTTCGTGTACCGCTACACGAGCCTGTTGCTCAGGGTCTTCGTTATTACGATGCTTTTCGAGCCTCAATTCTTGTGGGATTTCATATTGCGCGACGTTTTTACCTGATAAACAGACATTTGCCAAAATTTTCTCATTCTCATAGGACAATCTGAAACTGTCTGCTTCAGTTATTCCCTCAGCCGAAACCTTATCGACGATAATTGGGAATTTAGTTTTAACGATTTCGTGAATGCTTGAGATTATCGGGCGTGTTCCTTGTGTTGGAAAAACAGCGTCCTTATATATGATGTTCTTGACTGAGTCGTCGCAAACAATATCCACGCCCCACTTGTCCTTGACTTTTTTTGTATAGTTTTCAAGGAACAAGTCAATAAGTTTCTTGAACGAATCCGAAGAAAACGACGGATAAATCATGAAAAGGTTACCAAATCTGGCAATCTGTTCATTTCTGAAACGCCTTTTCAGCGCCTCTTTCATATCAACAATGGTAAGTTTTTTTGTCATCTTGTGAAACTGGTCAGGAAGCATGTCAGGATCAACGTCAAATGACATGTTATACGCCTCATCAAGATTCATAAGAACAAAAATAATACTGTCGTTAAATTTCAAGTCATAGCCTTTGGAAACAACCTTCAACATGTCGTTCAAAAATTCCATAAGTTCATCGAAACTCATTTTGGTTATCTTGTGGTAGAAATCAATCATATCCACATTAGGGTTGAAACGACTGTAGTGGTTGAACATTGTGGAGATATATTGCTCTTTAAGGAACGTTCTGCCTTGTTTTTTTGTTACAGTATAATCGTTTTCATCTTCACACAGCCCAGGTGCATCACAATCAGCATATTCATCATAGCAAGCAGGTGTTGGGGCATTTCTTGTTTCTGAGATGTAAGATGTGACAGAATTTTTGTCACCATTGAGAATCACAGTACCATTTTCGTCAAAATTTATGCTGAAATTGTAATACCCACTAAACTTTTCAATGTCATATCTCGGAAACCCAACAAGACACTCATCAGCATTTACCCAAATGCCATCTTTCAATTCAATTTTCTTATATTCACACATTCTTACAGCATAATTCAACAGATTTTTGATTGTGTGAATTTCATAATATTGTGCGCCTTTATGTATTAATCCTGAATCCATCAACTCCCAAAACGGTTTCAGTCCCGAACGGTTGTCTTTTTCACCTCCACTAGAATCCAATGTAGCAGCATACTGGAATTCGTCATACACAAACACACGGTTGCTTTTCTCATTGGATAACTGTTCATCAATCGTGTCCTCAACTTCCCACGGCTTCATGTCATTTATTTCCGCGAAGTTGAAGTAAACCATGTCGTTTTCGATATCCAACAATTGAACAAGCCTCTTGACAAGCGACGTTTTTCCTGTGCCAGTCAAACCTACCAAAGAGATAACCAGCGGCTTTTCCTGCAATTCCGGGTACAAATACCAAGGACGCATGTTGAACAGTGTTTGTTCTATGACACTATCAATGCCAATAAATTCCTTTTTCAGTATTGTTTCAGCTTCTTTCAGAAGTTGTTTCTTTCTCCTGATTTCTTCATTCTCAAGTTCTAACTTTGCCATTATTTGTTTTTCGAATTTTCAAGTTTTCTTATTTCATTATTAATTTGGTGCCGTTTTTCCAATTGTCCACATTTGTAACAATTTTCAATCGAATCCACGCAGCAACCACGGCATAATTCGTAGAGGGTATTTTCAAATTCAGCAATTTTTTCGTATACTGGAGATAGAGGTTTCCATTTTTCCAGATTTTCCTCACACCAACCAACGAAACGTTCCAACGACTCGTAACGGTAAATGAACCAATTGTTCACTTCATCCACCCCTTGGTTATACGGAGCGTCTATGAGAACCTTTAAACCGCCAGCGCCTTCCATGTTTTTCGGATAGTCCTCTATGAAATAATCACAATCGATACCTGTTTTGTTATCAACGAAACGAATCTCGTCATATAATACACCACATTTGTCGAGCCATTTCAATGCGAGAATTTTATTGTGCGTTGTTGGCTGAATAGTTGCAATCACAATTTTTCCGTATTCTTTCAAACGCTTCATCGCCTCAACCGCTCCTTCCATCGGCTGGCTCAACAAAAAAACATAGTCCGCGTGCTTCTCGAAGAAGTAATGGTACGAGGAACCGTATGCCGCATGTGCTTTTGGAAACGAAGTCTCAACATCATAAACTTTTACGTCCTCGGGCTTCAGGCTTTCACCAAATTCGTTGTTGTATAGTTTAATCATTTGAGAGAAGATATCCCTCAAAACGCCGTCCAAATCGACGACGAAAGTTGTTTGTTTACTATTCATTATGTTGTTCAGATTTCAAATATGTATATTTCGTTATTTTCAGATATTTACCTGAACCTTCATACGGAATAATTTCGTATTTTGTTCTTGGTGGTAGTTTTTTTCAAAAAGATGTCAAGTTCATCCTGCGTTTTGAAATGAAGCGTTATCCTTTCGTCCCTTTTTGACATATTCAGCATTTTTTATCTTGGCAATATTTTCTTTTATCTCTTTAAGATAATCGTTCGGATTTTTTCCAGAATCATGGTATTGCTGTCCAATTTCCATAGCCAAACGCCACTCATCTGAATATGTTTTTAATGTGTGCACATATTCCCAGAATGTCTCTGACACCGATTTCACCAGAGAAATCCAGTCATCTGACAACAAATCTATAGCCGTCATTCTGACGTCATTGTCTAACACAACAGGTGAACATTCGTTTTCCATTTCTACCATTCTAATCAGCCCATTATTGTCACAATATTGAATAAAAATGTTCTTAGGCCAACATTCACGCCTGATATAACAATGATTTTTGAATTTTTCAATAATTTCTGGAAAAGTCATATGATAACAAATTCAAATTTTAGTCCATCCTCATCCGAATTAAACTTAGCTTGCCTGTTTAGTTCTTCTTGTACAAATATTTTTTGTGCATTCCAAAACAATGCTTCTTTCAAAGCTTTGACGTCATCTCTGACCAATGCCAATGTCATCTCCCCAATACGCTTGTAATTTCTGTTTACAAAAACATACTTAGGATAAGGCATGCCATATTTTCCAAAAGTATATTTTATCGTCCCGTCAATTTGCATGAATATCCAATTCTCGGTAGCTTTACCGTTTTTGACAAAACCTTTTATTTCCTCCGGGTTTATTTCAGACAAATCTGGCTTGATTGCAAAATCTACAAAATAGTATTTGGTTTCTTTTGAGAGCGCGATGGATTGCTCATACCCCCATTTTGCTGCTTCTTTAAAAGTTTCCCTTAGTCTAATTTGTGCTGCGTTATGATAAGCACACGCATTTGCAGGCATTGGAGGCGTTGTACCTAATGGATAACGTTTTTCCACTTCCTCATCAATAGAACGCAAAAATTCTTTTTTCTCCATCGTGTTTATTTTTGATGCTACCAAAATACGGAAAAGATTCCACGCAAGCAAATTTTGCGTAGAAAACTTTTCAAAAAAAAATAGCAGAAATTGGCTCAAAACGCCTTTGAATCAGGGTGCTCCGTTTTGTAGTCGGCTACAGCCCTACAATATTCCTGATAATCTTCCAAACGCTCCAAATGTTCCGGACGTACGGAAAAGTATGATTTGTCACCCCTATTCCAAATACCACCAAACTTTACAGTTTTGTACATATCCTTACCGTATTTGTACAACCAGTTAAGTATTCCTTCCCAATACTGATCGTCAGAAGTGTAATAACCGCCAGTCGGCTCATGTAGTGTCAATGAAAGACTCAAGCCAAAAAGCACAATAGTGAACTGTGGCGGAAATTCATATCTGACGTCATCATATTTCGTTTTCCACATCAAATCAAAATTGTAGACATGGAACTGTAGCCACCACGGAGTATAAATGATTGGCGGAAGCCAGCCAAGTCCAAATTTACGTACTTTTTTGCGAATTGAGCGTTTCCAGGCGTAGTCTGCTTTGATACGATTATGCACAGAATGGTACATGTATTTTATTGGACGCCCTTCCTTATTATACGTCGTTTTCGATTTGTATTCCAATAGGACGGATTTGCGTATCTGATAGTAGTCCCCGTATTTTGCGAGGCGTATGCAACCGCCACGATAAACTGGAAGGTTCGGATCATGAAGCCACGAACCGAAATAAATACGTAGTTTCGGCTTTTTCCAAACGCCTTTTATTTTTCTGTATGTAGTAAGAAAACTCATTGTCTTGTTCAATTATAATTTGTCGTAGTCCGTTATGTTTTCTTCTTCACCGCAAGTATGGCATCGAACAGTGGGCATATCTCCTATTGACGTAACCGTAAAACTAACTGAAATATTA
>Ga0247608_10000890_pt1 | contig 44578 bp, 23 predicted proteins | sample 176DNAGHGlowgp2_FD_193490 | JGI IMG/M metagenome (GOLD analysis project Ga0247608, IMG submission 193490) | Sheep rumen microbial communities from Palmerston North, Manawatu-Wanganui, New Zealand - 1766 DNA GHGlow gp2 | ecosystem: Host-associated > Mammals > Digestive system > Stomach > Rumen ...
CCTTCGTGGCCGGCGGTTTCCCCGCCGGCATAGCATGAGTAAGCTCCAGGCCCCACCGTGACATAAACTGTACAAAGTTAATTGTACCACTAAAACCGAGAAAAACCCTCAACACTATGTACAAACATCTCCTCACCCCACTCCTGCTGCTGTCGATGCTATGGACGGCGTCGCCATCGGTGGCCGCCGACGGCGACAGCCAGCCAACAAGCCACGGCATGGTGCTGCCCGGAACAGCCCACATAGACGTGGAGCAGCTCAACCGCCACATAGACCTCACGCTCGACGTCGACCAGCTCAACCTCAACGAGGTGCGCGTGCTGCGCAACGCCTTTGCCGCTCGCCAGGGCTACCCCTTCCGCGACGCCTACCTGCGCGGCGTGTTTATGACCACCTCGTGGTACAGCGATGCCATGTGGAAGCGTTACGAGAAGACCGACGAGGCCTGGGACAGCGTGCCACCATCCGGAGACAGCACCCTCAGCTACCGCGACGAATACTACAGGGTAGACCAGCGCGTGCCGCTCAGCTACAGCAAGGCCGAGCTGGCCTTCATCGAGAAGCTAAGGCAGCGCGAGACCCAGCTGCTGCGCCACAACTTCACCACCACCGATGGCCAGCGGGTGAACATGGCCAACGTGGTCAACGCCAGCCAGCTGCTCACCTTTCCACAGCAGCTCAGCAACCGTCTGGGACGCAACGGATTCGCCATAGTGCCCGCCGACCACGAGCAGCTGTTCCAGGTCTATGAGAAAAACGACTACGCCGCCTTCCCCAACTTCGTCACCACCGACCTCTACCTGCAGCTCTTCCACCTCTATTTCGACTGCCTGCTGCGCGAGGTCGAGCAGCACCGCCTCTTCGCCATGGTCGAGCAGCTGTGCGCCGGAGCACGCCAACAGATGGCAGCCCTCGCAGCCACCGCAGGCAAGAACAAGGCGCTGGCACAGGCCGCCGACTTCGGGCAGGCCTACTTCGCCATTGCCCAGGCCCTGCTCAGCGGAGGCCCGCTCACACCCACCGCCACCACCTTCGACGGCGAGGCGCAGCAGGAACTCAGCCGCATACGCCGGTGCGAGAACGCCCTCTCGCCATTCCTGGGACAGCTCAACGCCACCTTTGAGTACAGCCTCTTCCGCCCACGAGGCCACTACACCAAGAACGACACGCTCAGCCGCTACTTCCAAGCCATGATGTGGCTGCAGACGGCACCCTTCGGCACCGACCAGCCCGACCAGCTCAGGCGCGCCGTGGCCATCGCGACTGCCATTGCCGGCAACGAGCGCCTCACGACACTCTACAACCAAGTGGCCGAGCCACTCACCTACCTCATGGGCCAGCCCGACAATGTGTCGTTCATGCAGGTGGCCCGCGAGGTGAGCCTCACCGGACAGCCCTTAGACCGCCTGCTCAAGAGCAAGAAGGCCTTGGCCGCCCTGGCCCGCCGCCTCGACGCCATAGCCTGGCAGCAGACGCGCCTGCGACCCAAATACCTACGTTCAAGCTTCAACAAGCTCTGCCTCATGCCCCAACGCTACATGCCCGACGCAGAGGTGCTGCAGGAGATGGTCGACTACGACAGCCGCCCGTCGCTACGCCCCGTGCCCGGCGGTGTCGACGTGATGGCAGCCATGCGGTGGAGCGCCGCCGAGCAGCTGCTGGCCAGCAGCTCGCAGTATGCCGCCGACCGCCAGTGGCCATTGCTCATGCCCACGCTGGAGCGCATGCAGCACCGCCTGGACAGCATACAGTGGAGCCAGACCATGGCCACCAGCTGGATGTCGACCCTACTCACGCTGAGCCAGGTCGACAGCCAGGCACCCTACTTCATGCACACCAGCGAGTGGCAGCTCAAGAGCCTCAACACCGCCCTGGCCTCATGGGCTGAGCTTAAGCACGACGCCATACTCTACGCCAAGCAGCCCATGGGGGCCGAGTGCGGAGGAGCCGGGCCGCCAGCCCCCGTGGTCAAGGGCTACGTGGAACCCAACACCCTCTTCTGGCAGCGCGCCGACTCGCTGCTCAACGCCACCACCAGCATACTCAGCCGCTACGGGCTGCTCACCGAGCGCAGTGCCGGCCAGGCAGAGCGGCTGCGGGAGGAGGCACAGTTCCTGCTGGCCATCAGCCACAAGGAGCTGCAGGGACAGACCATCAGCGAGGAGGAGTACGACCAGCTGCGCTACATCGGAGCCACCTTTGAAAACCTGTCGCTCGACATGCTGCGCCAGCCCGACCAGTACCTCATGGGCTGGGACGACGTGCAGGGCACCGACCGCAACCTGGCCCTCATCGCCGACGTCTATACGGCCAATGCCGACAACAACCCCAGCAAGAGCGTGGTCTATGCCGGCGTGGGCCAGGCCGACGAGCTCTACGTCGTCGTAGAGGTTGGCGGCTATCTCTACCTCATGCGCGGCGCCGTGTTCTCCTATCGTGAAATGAAACGACCCTACGGCGAGCAAAGGCTCACCGACGAGGAGTGGCAGCAACAGCTCCAGACGCAGCCACGCCTGGGCGTGCCACAGTGGATGGAGCCTATCGTGGCACCCCTTGACTCTGCCCCCCTGCCCAACGATGAGTTCTTCTATAGCTCTGGCTGCTAAGCTGCTCATAGCCACGGTCACAACCGTCACCTTCGTAGGCGACGTGCTGCTGGACCGCGGCGTGCGCCGGCAGATAGAGCGCAGCGGTGTAGACAGCCTCTTCACGCCGGCTGTCGACTCCGTGCTGCTCCACAGCGACAGAGTAGTGGCCAACCTCGAATGTCCGGCCACCAACATCCACTCGCCAGCACAGAAGCGCTACATCTTCCGCGCCGAGCCAGAGTGGCTCTACGACCTACGCCGCCACGGACTAACCCACCTGTGCCTGGCCAACAACCACAGCGTGGACCAGGGACGGCGAGGCCTGGAGAGCACCTACGACAACATAGTCCAGGCAGGCATGGTGCCCGTGGGTGCCGCAGCCACCATGGCCCAGGCCGCACAGCCCCTGCTCCTGGCCAGTGAGCCACGACGCGTGTGGCTGATAGCCTCGCTCCGGCTGGCTCTCGAGAACTTCGCCTACCTGCCCTTAAGGTTCAGCGTGAGCCAGGAACCCTTCGACAGCCTGCTCAGCCGCGTGGCCACACTGCGCGCCGCCGACCCCAGGGCCTGCATCGTGGTGACGCTGCACTGGGGAGCCGAGCACACGCTGCTGCCCGTGCCCCGGCAGCGACACGATGCCCACCGCCTCGTCGATGCCGGTGCCGACCTCATCGTAGGCCATCACACCCACACGCTACAGACCGTGGAGCACTACAGAGGACGAACCATCTACTATAGCATAGGCAACTTCATCTTCGACCAGCAGCAGCCCATCAACACCCGCGCCTGCATGGTGAGACTCACCGTGGCCAAAGACTGCCTTGACGTGCAGACACTGCCCATCGCCATCAGCCGCTGCCGGCCTTTCCTACTACATGGGCAACACTCTGGCGCCCACAGCCAAGTGCAGCAACGCTCCTTTGTTACTTGGGACAAGGCGGAGCCGGGCTATAAGCCCGACACAAGAGACGACGAAAACATAGGAAAATAATAAATAGGAGTAACTTGTTGGCGGATAGCAGTGAAATTTCGCTGTATATATTTTGCCATTAGTGGAAAATGCACTATATTTGCAGCCGACCCTGGGAACGCGGGCATCCTCGCCCGCCAGGGTTGCGGGCGAGGACACCCGCGTTCCCAGGCAAAGCAGTGAAATAACCGTTAGTTATTATAGAAGTGTCAACAGCGTGCCTACAGCAACCAACAAGCAGATAGCAACGGCATGGGGCAAGCACAACAACAGCCGCAAAACGGCAAAGAGGCCAAAGGCGGTTCGTGGCCGGCGGTTTACCCGCCGGCAAATCACCCAGAAAGCTTAGCCCCCGCTGGCAAATCCTGCGAGTACACTGATGGGGAACGATGCCACTGGCTTGTGCCCAGTATACGCCCCTTGGCAGTGCCACCACATAGTGGAGGGGCAGCATCAGGTGGAGAAATCCACCGTCAAAAACAAATAGTCGCGGCTATGGCAGCTCTGGCAGCCATAGCCGCGACACGTGGTCTATCATTATTGTCCTTCCGTCGGCCAGCTCTATCAGGCGCTCCAGCTCGTCTATGCGTTTCACACGGGCCTTCACATGCTGATAGGAGCCGCCAGCCTTGTGCGGGTCGGGCAGGAAGTAGTCGATGGCCACCAGCGGACGCTCCGGCAGGCGGGCCATGAGCAGTGCCATGGCACTGTCGAGCCTGCTCCGTCCGGTGTCGCCGGGGTCTATCCACTCTTCGGTAACCCTGCCCTCTTCCCTGATGGCCGCGTCGTGGCCAGCCACAGCGGCAAAGGGCGCAAACTGGGCGGCACGCCCCAGCATCGACATGCGCTGGTGGTGCTTGGGTTCGTAGTGCGGCAGGTTGATAATGTCGTCGTATTCTCCCATTGTCTTGTGGATTGCTTGTCAAGAGAGCACCTGGCTCAGCCTATGCCCGGTGCCCACCTATCTGTTCGTTTCTCTCCTTGGCAGTAGCCCCCTCCTCGAAGTTCAGGCCACGGAGTATGGCGTTCTTGCCAAAGCGCTGCTTGATGGCCAGCTGTGCCTCCTGCAGGCGGCGCTCCTTGTCGAGAGCAGTGCGCTCGGCTTCTTCCTGGCGCGATAGTGCCTCATAGTCGGTGAAGAGGTCCAGTTGGCGTGGAACCTTCTCCTGGGTGGCCTTTGCCTCGTCTTCCACATGGTTCAGGGCAAGGTTGAGCCGGCGCACGAGCAGGTTGCGGTCAACGATGCGGTCGTAGAGTAGGGCCACAGCCTCGGTGATGAGCTTCGTCGACGATGTCTGCCGGGGCAGGCGGGCCGTGCCGTGGGCGTGTTTGGGCACCTGCCGCCCGTAGTGGTCGGTGGTCAGCTCGCCGTGGTACGTGGCACGGATGCCGGGTCGGGTAAGGCTCTCGCGGTCGTATCCGACGGTGAGCACCAGCTGGTCGGCCACCAGCCGTTTCGCCACCAGTTCGAGGGCCATGGCCTCGGCCATTTCCTGAACCACCACACGCCCTTTCTGGAAGGTGTACGGCTCTTGCAGCACCTGGCCGTTGCTCATCGAGTTGGTCTCTGGCCTGTAGGCTTTCACCATGTCCATGGTGCAGGGTTCCCATCCCCACGCGTGGTCGATGAGCAGCTCGGCGTTGACACCGAAGAGGTGGTAGAGCAGCTCCTCGTTGTGGATAGAGAGGCGTGCGAGCTTGCCCATGGTGTCGATGCCATACGGGGCGAGCCTCTCAGCTATGCCCTTCCCCACGCGCCAGAACTTAGTGATGGGCCTGTAGTCCCACAGCTCCCTCCGGTACGCCATCTCGTCCAACTCGGCAATGCGCACACCGTCGGCGTCGGCGGGTGCCTTCTTGGCTACGATGTCCATGGCCACCTTGCAGAGATACATGTTGGTGCCTATGCCAGCCGTGGCCGTGATGCCCGTCTGCGCGAGCACGTCGCGTATCATCTTCATGGCCAGCTGATGGGCGGTGAGCCTGTAGCTGTGCAGATAGGCCGTCACGTCCATGAACACCTCGTCGATGGAGTAGACGTGTATGTCCTCTGGAGCGACATACTTCAGGTAGATGGCGTAGATTCTCCTACTTACCTCTATATAATGTGCCATGCGCGGTGGAGCGGCAATATAGTCTACCGCCCAGTCGGGATGCGCCTTAAGTTCCACGTCCGACACCGACTTGCCTGTCAGCCGCCTGCCGGGAGCCTTCATCTGCCGCTCGTAGTTCACCTCGCGCAGCCGCTGCACCACCTCGAAGAGCCGCGCCCTCCCGCCAATGCCATAGCTCTTCAGCGACGGCGTCACTGCCAGGCAGATGGTCTTCTCCGTTCGCGACACGTCGGCCACCACCAAGTTGGTGGTCAGCGGGTCAAGCCCCCTGGCCACACACTCCACAGAGGCGTACATCGACTTGAGGTCGATGGCGATGTAAGTATGCTGCTGCTCTGGCATAGAACCATTGTCCTTACTGTCCTGGACCATGCGAGCTGGATGCTCACTGGCCCCTTCCATCGGGGTAGGCCTGTCCTTTGGGGCTAAATGTCTTGCCACCTCCGTGCCCGTTCCCGAAGTTATGGCGCAAAGTTAGCGATTATTTCTGAAACAGACGAATATTCGCGCCGATTTTCACGCCGACTCCTGCAAGACATGCGCTATTGGGCGCCTCAGGCATGACCCAATTCAAGGAACAACCAGCAATCCTCCCAAAACGCCAGATGGGCAAACGACCAAAAGTGTATAAAATATTATAATTTTCTGCTTTTTCGCTGGAAAGTTATGGCTAATTCAATAGAAATTGCTACTTTTGCACTTTAAAAAAGTATAGAAGCGTATGATTATTCACGTGGTAAACACAGGGAGGCAATCCCTGCCAGCATATAGCACCGCCCAAAGCGCTGGCATGGACCTCAGGGCCAACCTGGCCGAGAGCGTGACGCTGCGCCCACTGGAGCGCAAACTCATACCCACCGGCCTTCACATAGCCCTGCCCGAAGGTTGCGAGGCGCAGATACGCCCCCGAAGCGGCCTCGCCCTGAAGCACGGCATCACCGTGCTCAACTCCCCTGGCACCATCGATGCCGACTACCGCGGCGAGGTGATGGTGCTGCTGGTCAACCTGTCTGACCGCGACTTCGTGGTCAACGACGGCGAGCGCATCGCCCAGATGGTGGTGGCGCGCTATGAGCAGGCACAGCTCACGCTCGTCGACCAGCTCGACGACACCGAGCGCGGCAGCGGCGGCTACGGGCACACAGGGGTGAAGTAAACAAAACATGCCACTGACAACAGCATAAGGCAGATGAAACGGTTAGTATACCTCGCAGCGACTACCTTCATGGGACTGGCCATTGTGGCGCAGGCCATGGACGTTGCATCCACTTCCCCCACCACAGCGGGCAGCGGCAACGCCGCCGTCAGCGATACACTCGCCAACGCCGCCACAACCCACTGGCAGGCTGTGGTAGACTCCATGCGAGCCACACAAGACTCCGTGCTCTTCAGCAACACACCCGACAGCTCCCGGCTCTACGACATATTCTTTATGGAAGCCATGGTGCAGCGCCAGCGCAGCAACGCCCAACGAGCCTCCCAGATGCTGCAATACTGCCTGGAGCTGAAGCCCCAGGCCTCAGAAGCATGCTTCTTCCTGGCACAGTACTATGCCGACCAAGGCAAAGCCGAGCAGGCCCTGGCCCTCCTTGAGCGCGCTGCCACCATCGACAGCCTGACAGCCATCTACCAGGAGACCCTGGCCCAGGCCCACCTCAGCCACAAGGACTTAGACAAGGCGATAGAGCCGCTCGAGCGCATCGTCAAGCGCGACAACAACCGTGAGGACGTGCTTGAGCTGCTTCTGCGACTCTATGTGCAGCAAGACCGACACGACGATGCCGTCGCCGTGCTCAACCGCCTGGAACAGCTCAACGGCATCTCGGAGCGCCTCTCGCTGACCAAGGCCGGCATCTACGACCACATAGGCCGCATGGACGAGGCCATAGCCGAGGTGAAGGCCTTGGCCGACCAGTATCCCAACGACATGGCCTACCGTGCCGAATACGCCCGGATGCTCTACAAGGCCAACCGTGAGAAGCAAGCCCGCCGCGTAGTGGCCGACATGCTGGCCGACGACCCCGACAACACCGACGCACTCTCCGTGCTCTACCTCTGGGAGCGCAGCAACAAGGCCATGGCCGACTCGCTGGCCGACCGGCTGCTGGCCAGCCCCGCCCTTACGAGCGAAAACCGCCTGTCGCTGCTCAGGGAAGAGATAGATCGCGCCGAGGAGAACGGCGGCGACAGCACCCGCATGCTCACCATCTTCACGCAGCAGCTCAGCCAGCCCAAGGCCGACCCGGACATTGCCCTGCTCTGCGCCGCCTACATGGAACTCAAGCACATGTCGCACGACACCATCACCACCGTGCTCGAAAAGGCCCTCACACTCAAGCCCGACAACGCCGCCGCCAGGCTACAGCTCGTGCGCTACGCCTGGGACAAAGAAGACCATGAACGGGTAATAGCCCTCTGCCAGGCCGCACGACAGTACAACCCCGACGAGATGGCTTTCTACTACTTCCAAGGCATGGCCTACTACCAGGACGGGAAGAAGCGCGAGGCCATGGACTCGTTTGAAAATGGCATAGGCGTCATCAACGAAGAAAGCAACCCCGACATCGTAAGCGACTTCTACGCCATCCTTGGCGACCTGCTCCACGAGCAGGGCGACATGCAGCGCGCCTACGAAGCCTACGACTCATGCCTACAGTGGAAGCCCGACAACATCGGCTGCCTGAACAACTATGCCTACTTCCTCAGCGTCGACGGCAAACAGCTGGACAAGGCCGAGCAGATGAGCTACCAGACCATCAAGGCCGAACCCAAGAACGCCACCTACCTCGACACCTACGCCTGGATCCTCTTCATGCAGAAACGCTATGCCGAGGCCAGAATCTACATAGACCAGGCCGTGATGAACGACAGCGACCGCTCGGCTGTCATCACCGAGCACGCTGGCGACATCTATGCCATGGACGGACAAACAGGCAAAGCCATAGAGCTGTGGCAGAAAGCCCTGGAGCAACAAGAAGGCGACAACGCGCTGCTAAGCCGAAAAATCAAACTAAAAAAATACATAAAAGAATGAAAACATCACTTTTCCTCAAGGTGGCCGTAATGGCCTTACCCCTGCTCATGGCATCGTGCGCATCGCACAAGAACAAGGTGGAGGAGCAGAAGCCCGTGGTGCAGATAGCCCCGGAGAATAAGAGTTTCCTCGACAAGGTCAACGACAACAAGGTCAAAGCCAGCGACTTCATCACTTCGAAGCTCAAGTTCACGGTGGAGGTAGGTTCCCAGCACGTCACGCTCACGGGCAACCTTAAGATGAAGCGCGACGACGTCATCCGTCTGCAACTCATGGCCTTCGGCTTCGTAGAGGCCGCACGCATAGAGTTCACCAAGGACTACGTGCTCATCATGGATCGCATCAACAAGCAGTACATGAAAGCCATCTACGCCGACATCGAGTTCCTGCGCAACAGCGGCATCAACTTCTACACCCTACAGGCACTCTTCTGGGACGAGCTGTTCATGCCCAACCACATCACCATCAGCGCCGAAGACCTGCAGAAGTTCACCGCCAGCCTGGGCACCGACGATGCCGTCATCAAGTTCAAGCACAACGACCGCATGACCTACAGCTGGCTCGTGGGCCAGACCGACAACATCATCAAGATGGCCAACATACAGTATCGCGGCACCGAGCAGTCCACACAGCTCAACTGGGACTACCTGGCATTCGAGATGCTGAAGAACAACGACCCCAAGCCCTTCCCCACCAACATGAACGTGTCGCTGCGCACCACGCCAAAGGAAGGAGCCGAGAAGGAGGTGAAGGTGGGCATCAAGCTCAACTACCTCGACGACGAAAGCGACTGGGAGACACGCACCGAGATTTCCAACAAGTATCGCGAAGTGTCGGTTGAAGACATACTCAAGCGCTTCATGTCAATCTAAGCCCGCAGCATCCCCCCTTCCCACACCATCTTCAACACTGGCACACCCATGGCTATCCGACGACTACAGCTCCTGGCAATCCTGCTCTGCGCCATGCTCACCATAGGTGCACAGAAGCAAACCACCCGGCGCTCTGGCGGCACCACTACCACCACCCGGAAGCAGGCCACCACGCGCAAGCCCGCCGCCCGGCAGCAGCCCGCCCGCAAGGGCGGCAGCAGAGCCGCGGCCACCAAGAAGCCCGTCGGCAGGCAGACCGTCCGCAAGCGTGGCGGCACCACGAGTGCCGCCCAGGCTACGACGGCCCGCACCAAGGCCGCCCAGGAAGCCGCCAAGAAAGCCGCCTTAGGCTCCGACCAGGTGAAGGGCCTGCAGGGTGAGCGCCAGAAGGTGCAGAGCCAGATACGCGCCCAGCAGCAACGACTGGCCAACAACCAGCGCGACGTGAAGCAGCGGCTGGAGAACCTCATGGTCATCGACAGCGAGATAGCCGACAAGAAGAAGTCTATCGACACCATCAGGCGCGACATCAGCACACTCGACGGAGGCATAGCCCTGCTCGACGCACAGCTCGACACCCTCAACCGCCAGCTACAACAGCGCAAGGAACGCTACATGGCCTCCATGCGCTACATGCGGCGCAACCGTTCGGTAGAGAGCAAGCTGCTCTTCATCTTCAGCGCGCGCAACTTCACCGAGATGTACCGCCGCCAGCGCTTCGTGCGCGAATACGCTGCCTACCAGCGCGCCCAGGGCGAGGCCGTGAAGAGCAAGCAGCAGGAGATAGCACAGAAGCAGGAGGAACTCAAGAAGAAGAAGCAGCAGAAGGACCAGCTGCTGGCCCGCGACGTCAAGGCCCACCAGGAGCTGGAGACCAAGCAGACGGAGCAGAAGCAGATGGTTGCCTCGCTGCAGCGCGAGCAGAAGACCATACAGGGCATCATAGCCGACCAGCGCAAGAAAGACGCGGCGCTCAACGCCCAGATAGACCGCATAGTGGAGCAGGAGATGGAGAAGGCGCGCCAGCGCGCCGAGGAGGAGGCTCGCCAGGAGGCTGCCCGTGAAGCCGCCCGCAAGAGGGCCGAGGAGCTGGCCCGCAAGAAGGCCGCCGCCGAGGCCGCCGCCCGCGAGAACGCGCGCCGCATAGCCGAGGCCAAGGCCAGGGAGGAGCACCTCAAGGCTCAGGCGCGCGCCGCCGCCCGCAAGAGCGCCCAGGAGAAAGCCGCTGCCGAGCGCGCCGCCCGCCAGGCGCAGAGCGAGCGCCAGGTGCTCGAGAAACGCGCCAAAGAGGAAGCGCGCGTCAGGGAGCGCGAGATTACCGAGGCACGGCGCTCCTCTACCGAGGTCTACCGCGTATCGTCGGAAGACCGCCGCATCAGCGGAAGCTTCGAGCGCAACCAGGGCCGCCTGCCCATACCCGTGAGCGGACCCTACCGCATCGTAACACACTTCGGGCAGTACAGCCCCTCGGGCACTACAGGCGTGGTGCTCGACAGCAAAGGCATCAACATCAAGAGCCAGAGCACGGCCAACGTGCGCAGCATCTTCGACGGTGAGGTGAGCTACGTGGCCAACCTGGGCGGACAGCTGGCCGTGCTCGTCAGGCACGGGAGCTACATCTCCGTCTACTACAACCTGTCCTCGGTAGCCGTCAGGCAAGGACAGAAGGTGAGCACCCGCCAGACACTGGGCACCATCGCAGCCGGAAACATGCTGCATTTCCAGTTGCGCAAGGAGAAGCAGAAGCTCAACCCCGAGAAGTGGCTGGGCAGATAGACTGCCACCACACACATCCACCAGGCCGCCACCCCGGCCAAGCGCAGCACCATCAACAACCCAAACATCGACACACTTATGAATATCGAAGCAATCATCAGTCAGGCTGCCGGCGATGCCGTGAAAGCCCTCTACGGCTACGATGCCGACGCCAAGCAGCTACAGCTGCAGAAGACAAGGAGCGAGTTTGAAGGCAACCTCACACTCGTGGTGTTCCCCTTTGTGAAAGCGGCCCGCAAGAGTCCAGAGCTCACCGCCCAGGAGATAGGCCAATACCTCGCCGACCACTGCGCCGCCGTGGAGCGCTTCAACGTGGTCAAAGGCTTCCTCAACCACGTCGTAGGCAGCGGAGCCTGGACTGAGCTACTGCGCGCCATCGACAGCGACCCCGCCTATGGCGTCAAGCACGCCGCCGACGACGCCCCGCTGGTCATGGTCGAATACTCCAGTCCCAACACCAACAAGCCCCTCCACCTGGGCCACGTGCGCAACAACCTGCTGGGCTGGAGCCTGGCCCAGATCATGCAGGCCAACGGCAACCGCGTGGTGAAGACCAACATAGTCAACGACCGCGGCATACACATCTGCAAGTCCATGCTCGCCTGGCAGAAGTGGGGCAACGGCGAGACACCCCAGAGCAGTGGCAAGAAGGGCGACCACCTCATAGGCGACTACTACGTGCTCTTCGACAAGCACTACCGCCAGGAGGTGAGCCAGCTCACGGCCCAGCTCGTCGAGGCGGGCATGAGCGCCCCCGAGGCCGAGAAGCGAGCCAAGGACGAGGCTCCGCTCATACAGGAAGCCCACCAGATGCTGGTGAAGTGGGAGCAGGGCGACGCCGAGGTGCGCGCCCTGTGGGAGAAGATGAACAGCTGGGTATACGCCGGCTTCGACGAGACCTACAAGAAGCTCGGCGTGAGCTTCGACAAGATATACTACGAGAGCCAGACCTACCTCAAGGGCAAGGCCAAGGTGGAGGAAGGCCTGGCCAAGGGGCTCTTCGAGCGCCACGACGACGGCTCGGTGTGGGCCGACCTCACCAGCGAGGGCCTCGACCAGAAGCTGCTGCTGCGCAGCGACGGCACGAGCGTATACATGACCCAAGACATAGGCACGGCCGAGATGCGCTACGAGGACTTCCCCATCGACCAGATGATCTACGTGGTGGGCAACGAGCAGAACTACCACTTCCAGGTACTCTCCATCCTCCTTGACCGCCTGGGCTTCAAGTGGGGTCGGAAGCTGGTACACTTCAGCTACGGCATGGTGGAGCTGCCCAACGGCAAGATGAAGTCGAGGGAGGGCACCGTGGTCGACGCCGACGACTTGATGCAGCTCATGGTCGACGATGCCTACCGCACGTCGATGGAGCTGGGAAAGTTTGCCGACATGAGCGAGGAGGAGCGCCGCGAGATAGCCCGCATCGTGGGCATGGGCGCGCTGAAATACTTCATACTCAAGGTCGACGCTCGCAAGAATATGCTGTTCAACCCCGAGGAGTCGATCGACTTCAACGGCAACACGGGGCCCTTCATACAATATACTTACGCGCGCATACGCTCCATCCTGCGCAAGGCCAGCGACAATGCCGCCATGGACGAAAGCCAGTGGTGGGCAGACAGCGTAGAGCTGAACGAGAAGGAGGTGGAGCTTGTGCAGAAGATGAGCGAGTATGGCGCTGCCGTGGAGCAGGCCGGCAAGGACTACAGCCCGTCGGGCATTGCCAACTACTGCTATGAGCTGACAAAGGTGTTCAACCAGTTCTACCACGACTATTCCATCCTGGGCGAGGCCGACGCCGCCAAGCGCACCGTGCGCCTGGTGCTGGCCCGCAACGTGGGCAAGATCATCAAGAGCGGCATGGCGCTCCTGGGCATCGAGGTGCCCGAGCGCATGTAAGCCATGGCACACTACAACACCGCCACGCTGCCCTCCGGCCTGCGCGTCATCCACCTGCCGTCGCCGTCGCCCGTGGTGTACTGCGGCTACCAGCTGGCCGTGGGCACGCGCCACGAGCAGCCCGGCGAGGAGGGCATGGCCCACCTCGCCGAGCACATGACCTTCAAGGGCACCCGCCGCCGCAAGGCCCGACAGGTGTCGGGCACCGTCGAGCAGCTCGGCGGCGACCTCAACGCCTACACCACCAAGGAGGACACCACCTACTACTGCGCCATCAGCCGCGACCACGTGCGCCAAGCCGTCGACGTGCTCACCGACATGGTGTTCTCAAGCACCTACCCACAGACCGAACTCGACAAGGAGGTGGAGGTGGTGTGCGACGAGATAGAGAGCTACAACGACACGCCCTCGGAACTCATCTACGACGAGTTTGAGAGCCTGCTCTTTCCCGCCCACCCATTAGGCAACAACATACTCGGCCAGGCCAGCCAGCTCCGCGGCTACACCCACGACGACCTGCAGCGCTTTGCCCAGCGCCACTACCGACCCGACAATGCCGTCTTCTTTGCCTACGGCGACATAGACTTCCGCAGACTGTGCCTCTGGCTCGACAAGCCCATCGCCAGCCTGCCGCAGCCATCGTGCCTAACGGCTTTGCCGCCAGGACAAAGCTCACCACTACCCGCTGCCACGGCCACCACCCAGACCAGGCAACTCGCCACCCACCAGGCCCACGTCATGGTGGGCACACGCGCCTACAGCTTCAGCCACCCGCGACGCACGGCACTGGCCCTGCTCACCAACATACTCGGCGGGCCAGGCATGAACTCAAGGCTCAACGTGTCGCTGCGCGAGCGCAACGGACTGGTCTACACCGTAGAGGCACTGCTGGTGAGCTACACCGACACGGGCGTGTGGAGCGTGTACTTCGGATGCGACCCGTCCGACGTGAGCCGATGCCTGAGGCTGGTCAGGCGCGAACTGTCCCACCTGGCCCACAAGCCACTGTCACCCACGCGCCTCGCTGCCGCCAAACGACAGATGAAAGGCCAGCTCACCATAGGCTGCGACAATCGCGAGCAGGCCGCCCTCGACTTTGGCAAGCTCTACCTCCACCATGGACAGGAGCGCCACGTCGACGAGCTACTCGCGCGCATCGATGCCGTCACAGCCGACGACCTGCAGCAGGTGGCTATCGAGCTATTTGCTCCCGAAAGGCTCACCACGCTCATCTACAAGTAAGCTACCACGCGGCGGGCAGGCGCACTTCCCCGCCCCTCAAGGGGCGATTGCGTCTTAAGGAGCAATCTTCAGAAAGCGGCGGAATACTCACCGCGTAATCCACTCGAATCAACATAGTCACATAAGCCTGCATTATTCATGCAATTTAGAATTTTGAGTTTAGAATTTTGAATTGTCGCCTACGGCGATTAAGAATTACAAATTAAGAATTTTCCGACGCAGCATAATTCTAAATTCTTACTTCTTAATCGCAGCAAAGCGAGAATAATTCTTAATTCTAAGCACTTCATTCTTAAATCCTATGAAATAGGTAAAAATGATGGTGCTGGCTATAGCTCTTGAAATTTTTGCGGTGGCAACGAACATTCTACCGCAAAGTATGTAAAAATGTTTCCTCGATTTTTTTGTCATCGGAATCCTGAAGCTAGGGAGTGCCGCCAAGCTGTTCTATAGTGTTATCAGTGCGCTGAACAAGGTTGTAGGTAATGAGCCAGTCCTGGGGAATTGGCCGTGGTGGTTCGGATTGTCGGGGAAACTGTTCGAAATATCGGTTTCATCCTCCACGGAATGGGTTTCCGTGTCGATACCTATGCATCTTCTGACGTGCTTTTCGCAAAATAGTCAGTGCTTTTCGCGAAATAGTCAGTGCTTTTCGCGAAATAGTCAGTGCTTTTCGCGTAATAGTCCCATGCTATTTTTCGCAGAAAAGGCACTTATCGCTGAAGTCGCTGGTTTCCAGGTAGTTTCAAAAAGGGCTAAAACTCGCATATTTGCCCTTGAGCCACTTCTGCGTGGCAAAAACACGCTGCACAGGAAGCGTTTTGTAAGAAAAATTTCGAGCTTTGCGGATGAGAATGGACGAATGTAGAGGCCCACACGACTGCAGATAGTCCTAAAGAAAGGAGAAGCCCCTCCTCCAGGCCATTCACCGCAAGGCGGGGTGGTTGGAGAGGGGCTTCCAGGTAGAGGCTTACGGTTTAATGCTTCCCGGACATGATGTTGATGATAGCCATGATGTCGCCCACGTCTACGTTGCCGTCGGCGTTGACGTCGGCATCGTCGGGCTTGATGGCTCCGGGCTGTCCAGCCATAACGTTGATGATACCCATGATGTCGCCCACGTCGACGTTAAGGTCTTCGTTGATGTCGCCTTCAATGCCTGGCTGCGGTGTGACGGTGATGCCGTAGATCATCACAGCGTTCTCCTCGTCGGCAGCCGCGCCGCGTGCTGCTGCGCCGGTGTTGACGGAGTAGATGTAGACGTAGGTGTCTTCGGTGACGTTGTAGGTGAAGACGACGTCGCCACGGTAGCCAAGCACTGCCGGCGTCGGTGTGCCGTCGCCAATCTGCACCATGAGGGCTGAGCGCCCCTTGGTGGCCACGTCGAGGGTGATCTTGCCACGGCCGGCTCCCACGCGGATGATGAGGCCGGTGTACTTGTCGCGGATGTCGCTGCTGCCAGGCTCGGCATTGGCGATATCCGACATGTCGGTGGGCTTACTCAGCACAATGCAGCCCAGCTCCTCCTGGTACTTGCCGCCGTTGCCCAGGTTGTAGTACACGTCGTCCTTAGCCACTGGCTCGGTGAGGTCTACTCCCTTGAGGTCGTCGAAGGCGATGTCGGTCTCTACGATGACGGGCATGATGGGACTCTCCAGGTCGCCCACGAAGGTGACGTTGACCCAGGAGAACTTGGCCTTCCACGTTTCGAGGTCGGCGGCAAAGACGTGGAACTGCGTCATCTTGTCGCTCTTGAACTCAGAGATATACGATGCCGACTTCTCCTCCCACACCAGGTCGTTGGGGTTGGCATAGCAGAAGACGTCGAGGATGTTCGTCGAGCTTCTGAAGCAATTTTGTCCTATGAACTTCACACCACTGCCGATGGTCAGCGTGACCAGCTCGGAGCAGTAGTAGAAGGCCTCCTTCTCCAAGGTGGTTACCGATGAGGGAATGACAACCTCCTTGATGGTCATCGAGTTCTCATAGCAGCTCCGTCCTATGGTCTTCACCGTGGACGGGAGCACGGAGATGCCAGTGGCACTCACGAGCAGGCCGGTAGCCTTCTCGAGCAGTATGTTGCACTCGTTGCCGTTGGCGTCGCGCGAGGTGTAGACGGGGTTGGCCGGGGCTACCATGATCGAGTCAATCCTGAAGGCCGACAGGGCGCCTGCTCCCACGGTAGTGACGCTGGCGGGGATGAAAATCCTGTTCAGGATGCTGGAGGCACAGAAGGCTTTCTCGCCGATGGCCTCCAAGCCGTCGGCAAGCACAAACTTGGAAGGCAGGTCGCAGTTGTAGAAGGCTTCCTTGCCTATTGTCCTGACGCTGCCGGGTATTGACACCTTGCTCAACTTCAACAGTCCGAAGAAGGCATTGTCGCTGATGCTGGTGGCGCCGTCGGGCATCTGCATCTCGAGGATGTTATACTGGTTCTGCCTGGACCAGGGCACACGGTTGCGGTCGGAATAGTTGTACATGTCGCCCGTGCCGGTGAACACCACCTTGCGCGACTGGTAGACGGTAGGCTTGTCGTAGCCGCTCCACCATATCTGGTGGGTAGTGCCCAGGTCGACGAGCTGCCAGCGCAGGTTGTCGCCGCACTTGCCGCCAGGCAGCTGCCCAGGCTGTGCCAGGTCGAAGAAGAAGATGAAGCGTGCAGAGGGGTACTTGGCCTTCCACTTGGCCTCGTCGGCCTCGAACACGTGGAAGCCGCAGTCATTGTAGAAGCTGTATTGAACGTCTTCCCAGACCAGGTTGTCTACATCGGCATAGCAGTAGGTGTCGAAGATATAACTGTTCTGGAAGGCTCCTGTGCCGATGGTGGTCACCGAGGCGGGGATGGTGAGCGTGCTGTTGATAGAGCCGGAATTCAGCCCCATGAAGGCGTACATTCCGATGGAGGTGACACCGTCGGCAATGCTTATCTCTACGATGCGGTCGCCATACTGCTTCCAGGGAGCCACCTGGCCGATGGAAGCATCTGGCATGTAGTCGGTCATGGGTCCCGTGCCGCTGATGGTGAGCTTCAGGCCTGGCACGTCTTTCCAGATGCCGTCTTCCTGTATCTGCACCATCTCGTCCGAATTTGTGAGCTTCCACTTCAGGTCGGAGCCGCAGCTGCCGCTGAGCGAAGAGCCGTCCCCGGTCTCCATGACGATGGTGACGCTCTCGATGTAGAGGGGCACGGTGTAGTCGTCGGCAAACTTGAGGAAGGATATGCCGAAATGCTCGGGGTCTATCTCCACGCCGCCTCTCTCGCTGTAGTCGAAGGTGTGCTCGTAGATGGCCTCAGGCCAGGGACTCGTAAACGAGTAGCCCATCCTGTCTGTATCGTCTGACGGCCCTTTGGGGTAGACGTTGAGGCTCTGCAGGTCGCCGCCAACCCTGACAATCACCTTGAGCAGCTTGCCCTTGAGCGGGAAGGTGGGAAACAGTAACAGCTCCTTGTAGTTCTGGAAGCCCATGGACACGCAGCGCTCGCCGCCATAGGTACTCATCTGGGCCTCCACGTGGCCCTGGCCGCTGTGTACGTAGCGCCACTGCTTGCCGTCCTGGCTATTGAGGAAGCCATAGGTCAGCATCTCCTGCGGATAGGTGTCCACGCTGGTGAAGTGGGTGGTGGTAGTGGTCTCTGTCGCTCCGCCGGTGTTCTCCTCTTCGGTAAGGTCGTCGACGAAGTTCACTGGCAGGACGCCCCACGTAGACTGCCACTGCTCGATGGTGCCTGGTGCCACGTGGAAGGTGGGGTTGGACGAGAACAATTGCCCCGGTTCGAATATATTCAGTGCCGTCGGCGAGGCGAAGCACTTGACGTCGGTGAGCCTGGGGCATTGAGCGAATGCTGAGTTATAGATGAGTTCAACCGACGACGGGATGTTGATCGACTCCAGCTCCTGATTGTTAAAGAACGCCCCTTCTCTTATGGTTTTTATCCCCATGGGGATGACCGTGGAGGAGCTTCCAACGAGCAGCGAGTTGGTGGCCGTCTCGATGAGGGCATTGCAGTTGTTGCGCGAATCGTAGACAGGGTTGCCCTCGTCTACGGTGATTGTCTTCAGGAAGGGGCAGACGTTGAAGGAGCTGCTCTCCAACCGCGTCACGCTCGCCGGCAGGTTAAGCTCGACGAGGCCACAGTCGCTGAAGGCACCGCCTTCTATCGTTGTCACACTGTTGGGGATGTAGATTGACCTGAGCTGATCCAATGAGCTGAAGGCGCTCGTGCCGATGGTCTGTACGCCGTCGGGAATCGTAGACCTTACACCGCCACAGATAAGCCTGTTAGATAACGTCTCAATGATGGCGTTGCAGTCGTTGCGCGAATCGTAGAGGGGGTTGCCAGCTTCCACGATGTAGCCCATCATAGCGTAGCAAGCAGCAAAGGCTCTGGTTTCAATCCTGGTCACCGAGGCAGGAATGGTGACCCAGTTCAACCGGTAGCAGTTCCAGAAGGCGGAGCTCCTGATGGTCTGCACCGTTGAGGGAATAACGATGTTATCGGCCGGGAGTTGGTAGATGGCATACTGGCCTATGACGGTGATACCTTCCTGCAAGTCCACGTAGTAGATACTTGCGCGTTCGCTATACCACGGAGTAGTATATCCGCTGCCACTGACCCACTTGAAGTCGGCCATGGCTCCGCTGCCACTGATGGTTAGCTTCAGCTTGGGCTTTTCGGTGCCACTGCTGGTGTAAGTCTCACCCGTGTAGGTGAGCGTGTAAGTGAGGTTGCTACCGTCGACGCCGCAATCGCCCGACTTCAACACCTCGCCCGCGGCCTGCGCCCACGACGTGGTGGGCAGCAAGCCGGCCATGGCCACGAGCAGCATAGCTGCCACCTGCCATAATCGGTTGTGCTTCTGGTTCGTCATCATAGTTGTCGTTCCTTTCTTGTTCGTTTTAAATAGTTATCATTAGGTCATATTATAAATAGGTATAGAAAGCGTGCTGTAGCGCACAGCCGCGAGCCGCTCACGCCGCCATGCGCAAAGAGCCAGCCACGGCTACGGCTGGCGCAAATAATATATAAATAAGGTGATAAGGATAAAGATCAGGAGAGGAGAGAGTAATCAAAAAGTTGGAACCACCAAACAATTTGGGCACAATCTTGCGCCCGTTAACATTGTTTATGGCTTCTCTCTTCGTCATAGTCGTTTGGCTAAGGGACTGGATGGCCTGGTTATGGTCAAGTAACGACGGCACTGGCCTGTTCGCTTCGGCAAAGGAAACGCTTCACGGCTCATGCCACACCATAGTGGCTACAAAGTTACAAACTATTTCCTTTATTTGCAACTTTTTTACCAAAAAAAAGTATCGGGCAAAAAAAGCGTTAAAAAAATTTGCCAAAAAGAATCTTTTTTGTAATTTTGCAACAAATTGGCAAAAAAAGAACACACGACCTTAATTAATTATAATTACTAACTAAAACCAAATTGTTATGAAGAAATTGTTTACCTTTGTTACCACACTGCTGCTCACCCTGTGCGCAGTAGGTGTCAATGCCCAAACCACGTGTACCCTTGGCGGGCAGTCGAAAAACGGCAACTGGAGCTACGGCTGGGAACAGGAGTTCGGTGCAAGCATCGACCTGCTCTTCACCGCAGACTGGGGCGAGTTCAACCTGGCCACCGACCTCACCGGTGCCGTGAGCTACAAGCTCACCGTGGCCGAGGCCAACGGCAATGTCAACCTTCGCTTCTACGGCGAAGATTCCGGCAGCGACACGAGCATCGCCATCAGCGGAACCGAGATGACCGGTTCGCTTAGCGACCTTGCCTACACACCCAGCAAGATTGGAGTGCAGAGCACCAAGGCCGGCGAGCATCTGAGCATCGTCTCGTTTGTGCTCATCGATGCCGAGGGCAACGAGACGCAGACTGTCTACAGCACCCAATGGGGCACTGCCATGCTTGGCGGCAAGTACACCTCTACCAACGAGTGGGCAGAGATGATGGTCAACGGCGTGGAAACCCTGGAGAAGCAGCGTCTGGACATCAAGTTCAACGCACCCACACCCAGCAAGACCAACGAGGATGGTTCCACCAGCGGAGCCTTGCACCTCAAGATTATCAAGGCCGACGACACCGAGGTGTATCCCGTGATTCCCGCCGGCGTTAACTCATACTTCTACTACATCGACGCTCCGGTGAAGCAGGTGTCTATCCAGCCCGAGAAGATGACCGGTATTAACGTCGACATTGCCTCGGTAACCACACAGCCTTTCAGCGACGTTGAGCTCAGCCTGAAGCCCTGCGACATCTATACCGCCTTGCAGGAGGCTACGGCCAGCGCACCCTTAGTGAGGAACGTCGTGCTTGAGCTCGAGCCTGGCGACTTCACCATCAGCAACAGCATCACCATCAATGGCTCATTGCTCTTCAAGGGTATCAACGCCACCATCGACGCCTCGGAGCTGCAAGGGCCCATGGTGACAACCGGCAGCGAGCAGCCCGCCTCGTGGACAAATGGCGCAATAGCCTTTATTGACCTGAAAATCAAGGGTCTGAAGAAGCCCCTGTTTGCCAGTGCCACGAAGAACTGCTTCTACGAGGGCTTCTCGGTAAGCAATTGCGTGATAGAGGTTGCTGCCGACGTGACCACCTTCGACTTCACCAAGGGTAGCGTGGCAAAGCAATTCGCCATCGAAAACTCTACCTTCTACGCCCCCACGGCTACCACCAAGTCCTTCTATAGCTCGCAGGGCGGACAGAAGGCCACCGAAGTGGCCAGTGACATGACACAGTCGTTCATCTTCTCGCAGTCCACGTTCTACAACCTGACATCCGGGAAAAACTTCTTCACCCACCGCCAGAACAGCCAGAAGTGGCTCATCTACGAAGCGAAGAACAACATCTTCGTGAACTGCGGCAAGAGTGGCCAGACCATCCTCGGCATGAATGGCGGCGGTAAGAGTGCCAATCCAGTATGGAAGATTTCTGGCAACGTGTTCAACTTCAATGGCGAGGACACCAGCGCCCAGGAGTCGACCAGCGACGCTGAGGAGCCAATAGACAACAGCATTGCCGGCGTCATCACCTTCACCGATGTCGAAGCCCCCGACTTCGGCGGCGACTTTGCCACCAACGATGCCGAGGCCGTGGTGGGCGGCGACCCCCGCTGGACCATCAACGTCGTGGCAAGCAGTGCTCTTGACACCAGCAACCTGCGCGCGCTCATCAGCCAGGCCGAGGAGCTTGTACGCCTCGCCGGCGACAATCCCGATGCCAACGCCCAGGCCCTCACCACCGCCATCGGAACGGCCAACAGTGCTATCGAAGCTGCCACCACGCAGGACGAGATCGACCAGGCTGCCAGCGCCCTTCAGCAGGCCATCGACAGCTACAACACGGCCACTGGCATACAGGCCGTTGCCACCGCTGCCGAGACCGACAGCTGGTACACCCTGCAGGGTGTGAGCGTGGCCCAGCCCGCCAAGGGTCTCTACATCAAGAATGGCAAGAAGGTGCTTGTGAAGTAAGGGCTGCAACAAACCTACACCTTATTTATATATATAGCAGCGGGCCGCTCTTCAAGAGAAAGGGCGGCCCGCTCTTAGTATGAGCCTACCAAGGCGCAGCTCTAAACAAAACTTAATTTCTTAGCGCTACTCACTGCTAATCCAAGTTTTTTGTATAAATTTGCAGGGAAATCTGGGAACGCGGGCGTCCTCGCCCGCCAACAATGCGGGCGAGGACGCCCGCGTTTCCAGACAAACAGCGGTAACAACCGTTAGTTATATAGCTAAGCAGGAAAAACAACTAACCAACAATTAACACTAAAACTTACAGATGAAAACAGCACACCTTAGCAAGTCGCTCACACTTGCCTGCACGCTGCTTCTTGCCACAGCCACGGCCAGTGCACAATACCCGCAGCTCACCGACGAAGCCTCCCACCTCATCGACTCGCTGCAGGCGCAGTGGCGCGCCCACAGCGACTCGGCCTGGGCCGAGGCGTTCCCCATAGTCGTCGACCAGGCCAAGGCCGGGCGCCCCTACGTGCCCTGGGCCTCCCGGCCCTACGACCTGCGCCAGGCCAAGATACCCGCCTTCCCCGGAGCCGAGGGCGGCGGCATGTACACCTTCGGCGGCCGCGGCGGCCGCGTGCTCACCGTGACCAACCTCAACGACTCCGGCCCCGGCTCCTTCCGCTGGGCCTGCGAGCAGGGCGGTGCCCGCATCGTGGTGTTCAACGTGTCGGGCATCATACGCCTGAAGTCGCCCATCTACGTGCGCGCGCCCTACATCACCATCGCCGGGCAGACGGCCCCGGGCGACGGCATCATCGTGGCTGGCGAGTCGTTCCAGGTCGACACCCACGACGTCATCGTGCGCCACATGCGCTTCCGCCGGGGAGAGACCTCCGTGTGGCACCGCGAGGACTCCTTCGGCGGCAACCCCGTGGGCAACATCATGATCGACCACTGCTCCTGCGAGTGGGGACTCGACGAGAACATTTCCTTCTACCGCCACATGTTCGACCTCAACGACGGCAAGGCCAAGCGCAAGTCGCCAACGGTGAACGTCACCATACAGAACACCATCTCGGCCAAGGCGCTCGACACCTGGAACCACGCCTTTGGCTCCACCATAGGCGGAGAGAACACCACCTTCATGCGCAACCTGTGGGCCGACAACACCGGGCGCAACCCCTCGATAGGCTGGGGCGGAGTGTTCAACTTCGTCAACAACGTGGTCTACAACTGGGTACACCGCACCGCCGACGGCGGCGAATACACCACCATGTCCAACTTCATCAACAACTACTACAAGCCTGGCCCCCTCACCCCCAAGGACACGCCAGTGGGCCACCGCATAGTGAAGACCGAGAGCCGCTCAGAGGGGCTGTTCCCCTTCAAGCAGTACGGGCGCGTCTACGCCACGGGCAACATCATGGAGGGATACCCCCAAATCACCGCCGACAACTGGAAGGGCGGCATACAGACCTCCGACAAGGACGGCGACATCGACGCCACCGAGCTGGCCCTCATGCGCTCCGACGAACCCTTCGTCATGCCCTTTGTCACCATTGTCGACGCGCAGGCCGCCTTCGACTGGGTGCTCAGCAACGCCGGAGCCACCATTCCCTGCCGCGACATCGTCGACGAGCGCATCTGCCAGGAGGTGCGCACGGGCAAGGCCTACTACGTGGACGACTACGAGAAGCTGACCACCGACCACCCCTACGGCAACACCTGGGGGCTGCACCCCAAGAGCCAGGACGACCGCGGACTGTTCAAGTACCGCCGCCTGGCCCTCGACTCCTATAAGTACGGCATCATCACCGACCCACGCCAGATGGGCGGCTATCCCGACTACAGGCCCTGGCAGCCCTACAAGGACAGCGACCTCGACGGCATGCCCGACGCCTGGGAGCGGGCCAACGGCCTCAACCCCAACGATGCCAGCGACGCCAGCGGCGACTGCAACGGCGACGGCTACACCAACATAGAGAAATACATCAACGCCATACCCACCACCGACAAGGTGGACTGGACCAACAACAGCAACAACCACGACACCCTGGCTGAGAAGGGACGGCTGATGTAAAGCACGCGCTTAGCGTGGGCAGCGGTTTTGCCACTGCCACCGCCCAGCGTCCAACGCAGACAGCGGCATAGCCGCTCCACCGCCCTTCCCACCCCCACTCACCCCACCAACCCCATGACCATCAAAGACCTTCAGCTCATAGCCGAGCACAACCGCAAGCGCCTGGTAGAAGTAGTCTACCGCGCCAAGGCCGGCCACATAGGTGGCGACCTGTCGTGCCTGAACGTGATGACGGCACTCTATTTCCACACCATGCAGGGCCTCGACCCAAGCCAGCCCAAGGCCCCTGACCGCGACCGCTTCGTGCTCTCCAAGGGCCACTGCGTAGAGGCCCTCTACGTCACCCTCGAGGCGCGCGGCTTCCTCCCCTCCCACGTGCTCGACACCCTGGGGCAGTACCGCTCCATACTCAGCGGCCACCCCACCATCGAGGTACCCGGCATCGAGGTGTGCAGCGGTGCCCTGGGCCACGGGCTGAGCATAGGCGTGGGCATGGCCCTGGCCGCCAAGATGGACGCCCGCCCCTACCACACCTTCGTGCTCATGGGCGACGGCGAACAGGGCGAAGGCTCCATCTACGAGGCCGCCATGGCCGCCAACCGCTACCACTTAGGCAACCTCGTGGCCATCATCGACCGCAACCACCTGCAAATCTCAGGCAACACCGAGCAGGTGATGCCCCTCGAAAGCATACACCACCGCTGGACTGCCTTCGGATGGGACGTGACCACCACCAACGGCGACCAGATGGCCACCATCGTCGAAACCCTCGACGCCATCGACTACGCCAGCCAGAAGCCCCACCTCGTCATCGCCGAGACCACCAAGGGCCACGGCGTGAGCTTCATGGAAGGCATAGCCAAGTGGCACCATGGCGTGCTCAACGAGGAGCAGTGCCGCCAGGCCGTAGGCGAGATAGAAGAGCGAATCAGGCTGCTTGAGGCCTGAACAGCCCAGCGCGTATCAAGAAACCCTTAAAAACCAATCTACCACATGATAGCTTGTAGAAAACAATTCACCGACACCCTGCTCCAACTGGCCCGACACGACCAGGACATCATAGCCGTGACCACCGACGCGCGCGGCTCAGTGACGCTGGGCGACTTCGCCCAGGAGCTGCCCCACCAGTTCGTGGAGTGCGGCATTGCCGAGCAAGACGCCGTGGGCATAGCCGCCGGCCTGGCCCACTCGGGCAAGAAGGTGTTCTGCTGCGGGCCGGCCTGCTTCTACGTGGCCCGCTCGCTGGAGCAGGTCAAGGTAGACCTGGCCTACTCGCGCCTACCCGTCACCATACTCGGCGTGTCGGGCGGCGTGGCCTACGGCGCACTCGGAGCCACCCACCACTCGCTCCACGACATAGCCGTGCTGCGCACATTCCCGGCCATGACCATCTGCCTGCCCTCCGACTGGCGCGTCACCCGCAAGCTCGTGGGCCTGCTGGTGGACTTCCCCCAGCCCTGCTACGTGCGCGTGGGGCGCGCCGCCGTGCCCGACGTCTACGCCGACGACAGCTTCCCCTTCCAGCCAGGCAAGGCCATCGAGGTGTGCCCAGGCAGCGACCTGGCCATCGTGGCCACGGGCGAGACCGTGTACCACGCCTGGCAGGCTGCCCTCAAGCTACGCGCCCACGGCGTAAGTGCCCGCGTGCTCGACTGCTCGTGGCTCAAGCCCTTCGACGAGGAGGCCATCCGCCGCGCAGCCATCGAGACGGGGCGCATAGTCACCGTCGAGGAGCACAGCCGCTTCGGCGGCCTGGGTGCCATGGTCTGCGAGACCCTCGCCGAGCGTCCCGTGCCCGTGCGCATACTGGGCATACCCGACGAGGATGTCGTCCACGGCACCAGCGCAGAGATATTCCACCACTACGGCCTCGACGCCGAAGGCATAGCCAAGGCCGCACTCAACTTCATATAAGCCCATGGACTACATCATAGTCATAGACCAAAGCACCTCCTCGACCAAGGCGCTACTCTTCGACGACCACTGCCAACTGGTGGGCCGCACCAGCGTAGACCACAAGCAGTACTACCCCCAGACCGGGTGGGTGGAGCACGACGCAGAGGAGATCTACCAGAACACCATCACGGCCATAAGCCAGCTCACGGCCCTGCCCGCCGCTCTTCCCGCCAGCTACAGCGGCCCGTCCGTGCCCGGCGGTTTTCCCGCCGGGAGCCATGTCTCGCTCGCCCTGACCAACCAGCGCGAGACCGTCGTGGTGTGGAACCGCTACACCGGCCGCCCCATCAGCCGCGCCCTCGTGTGGCAGGACACGCGCAGCGCCGCCGAGTGCCGCAGGCTACTGGACCAAGGCTATGGCCTCCCCGTGATGGAGCGCACAGGACTGCTCATCGACCCCAACTTCCCGGCACTGGGCGTGAAGTGGCTGCTCGACAACGTAGAGGGCGCGCGCCTGCAGGCCGAGCGTGGCCAGCTGCTCATGGGCACCATCGACACATGGCTCATGTGGAAGCTCACCAAGGGAGCCGTCCACGCCACCGACACCACCAACGCCTCAAGGACCATGCTGTTCAACATACACACCATGGAATGGGACTTCCAGCTGCTCCGCCTCTTCACCATACCACGCTCCATGATGCCCGAGGTGAAGGCCTGCGACAGCATCTTCGGCTCTACAACCTGCGAGGGGGTGTTCGACCAACCCATACCCATCGCCGGCGTGCTTGGCGACAGCCACGGCGCCCTCGTGGGGCAGATGTGCTTCGCACAGGGGCAGGGCAAGGTGACCTACGGCACCGGGTCGAGCGTCATGGTCAACATAGGCACTGAGCCGCTCCTGCCGCCCGATGGACTCGTCACCAGCGTGGGATTCACCGCACAGGGGCAGACCTGCTATGCCTTCGAGGGCAACATCTACAGCACCGGCGCCACGCTCAAGTGGATGGCCGACCAGCTGCAGTTGGTAGGCCACCCCTCCGACATGGAGGCTCTGGCCACCAGCGTAGACAGCAGCGACGGCGTGTACATCGTGCCAGCCTTCTCCGGCCTGGGTGCACCCTGGTGGAAGAGCAACGTCAAGGGAGCCGTCTTCGGACTCACCTTCGCCACCACCAAGGCCCACATAGTGCGCGCGGCACTGGAGTCGATAGCCTACCAGGTGAAAGACTTAGTCGACACCATGCAAAGCGCCACGGCCAGCGGCCTGAAACAGATATGCGCCGACGGCGGACCCACCAGCAACCACTTTCTCATGCAACTGCAAGCCGACCTGCTACAGACGCCCGTGGTATGCACCCAGGTCGACGACGCCTCGGCCCTGGGAGCAGCCATCATGGGCGGCATGGCCGTAGGCCTGTGGAGCAGCTTCGACGACGTGGCCACCTTCCGCAAGGTGACGCGCACATTCCAACCGCAGCCCGACAGCCACGCCGACGCCTACGCCGGATGGCTCGAAGCCGTGAGGCAGCTCACGAAGTAAACCGACGAAAAAGACCAAACAACTAAAACCAAAACGGATATGAAGAACGGAAAAACCTGCTTGGCGTGATTATAGGAACGCGCGCCTACTTTAATTCCGAGCTGGCCAAGGACGTGCGCAAGCAGCTGCTGCTCACGCTCGACGAGCTGGGCTACGAGTACATCATCCTGCCCGAGGATGCCACCCCCACTGGCAGCTCGAGCATAGAGACCAGAGAAGACGGCCTCAAGGTGAGCCGGCAGTTCCGCCAGCACCGCGACGAAATCGACGGCATCGTCGTCAGCCTGCCCAACTTCGGCTTCGAGATAGGCATCATCAACGCCATCAGCGACGCCGACCTGCGCGTGCCCGTGCTGGTGCAGGCCTGCGACGACGACAACGACAAGGTGGACCTCGACTCGCGGCGCGACGCCTTCTGCGGCAAGATCTCCGTGTGCAACAACCTCTACCAGTATGGCATACCCTTCACCGACACCACGCTCCACACCTATTCTATATATAGCCCGCTGCTGAAACACGACCTGCAGCGCTTTGCCGCCGTGTGCCGCGTGGTCGGCGGCCTGCGCCACTGCCGCCTGGGCCAGATAGGCACGCGGCCACTGGGCTTCAACACCTGCCGCGCCAGCGAGAAGCTGCTACAGCAGAGCGGCATCACGGTGGTGCCCGCCGACCTGTCGGAGATACTCTTCGCCGCAGAAAAGGTGGGCGACGACGACCCGAAGCTCATAGCCATGTGCGAGCGCACCTGCAACTACGCCAAGGTGCCCGACAACTACCGCGACAAGCTTAGGCTGCAGGCCAAGTTCAGCGTGGCCGTGGAAAACTGGATAGAGCAGAACGACGTGCAGGCCGTGGCCATACAGTGCTGGGACTCGCTGGAGCAGAACTACGGCTGCGCGCCCTGCGTCACCATGTCGATGCTCTCCGACAAGCTCATCCCCGCCGCCTGCGAGACCGACCTGGCCGGAGCGGTGAGCATGTACGCCCTGGCCCTGGCCAGCCAGCAGGCACCGGCGCTGCTCGACTGGAACAACAACTTCGCCGACGACCGCAACAAGTGCGTGTGTACCCACTGCGGCAACTTCCCCCGACAGTTCGTGGGCAACGACGACCTCAAGCTCGGGCCACTCGGCGTGCTCGGACGCACGCTGGGCAAGGTGAACACCTTCGGAGCCGTCTACGCCAAGGTGAGCGAGGGGCCATTCACCTTCTTCCGCATCTCCACCGACGACACCAAGGGCATCATCAAGGCCTACCTGGGCAAGGGCGAGATAACCAACGACCCCTATGGCATGGACGGCTGCATAGCCGTGACCAAGGTGGAGCGCCTACAGCAGCTGATGAAGTATATCTGCAAGAACGGCTTTGAGCACCACGTGGCCATGTGCCGCACCGACGTGGTCGACATCGTGAGCGAAGCCATTGACACCTACTTAGGCTGGAGCCTCTACGTGCACAACCAGGAGTAGCTGCTCAAGGCCCTGCCTACCCGAAAAGCCATCACAGCTTCAGCCTCCACAGACCCTTGCCTGTGGAGGCTGAAGCACGTTCTGACCAACCTCTGAATAGCCCTCAAAATCAGGAGCTTATGAGTACGCCAGAAAAAGCACTGACTTTTGCGCGAAAAGCACTGACTATTTTTCGTAAAGCACTGACTATTTTTCAAAAGTCAGTGCTTATTTTTTGAAACCCAAGCCATGCTGTCCCTGAGGGGCTATTTGGGCGTTAGACGCAGCCTCATCCTGTGCGTTCCTGGCGCTATGGTAAACTGCTGGAGCACGCCCGGGCCGCAGGAGCTGTTGCCCAAGCCCATCACTGCCGCGTCAAGGTTGAGGTAGACGTGGCTGCCATCGGTCTGCAGGTCGCAGTCGTGGGCAGTGTGGCTGATGTGGCTGACGCTGTAGGGCAGGGCCGAGAAGGCGAAGGGAGTGCCGTCGGCCGTCTCCACTCGCCATCCATGGCCGAGGCTGTCGGTAAGTTCGAGCCAGTAGGTGTCGTCGTGGTTGCCACTGTCCTGCGGGCGGGGATAGTGCACGTACTGCTCGTCGACGGTAGATTGCCACTCAGCGATGGTCGTCGAGGCGTGGCGGTCGGGATAGTTGTCCCACGGCCCACGCCCGAAGTATCTGAGCTGCCTTAGCTGGCGTGGCAGAGCCAGGCTGATGCCTATGCAAGGCAGTGGCGGCAGCTGGCCCACGGGGGTTAGGCTCACGTCGAGCAGTAGTGTGCCGTCGGCAAGCCGTCGCTCGTCGTAGCGGGTGAGTATGTGCCCGTTGGCGGCGCAGTAGGCCACGGTGAAGCTCGAGGCCAGCGAGCCGTCGGCCAGGGTGTCGACGGTCAGGGGACTTACCACGCTGTCGCGCAGCTGATCGAGGCGCTGGCGCTGCCAGTCCTTGGCTATCCAGTTGCCGAAGCCACGGTCGTTGTCGGTGGGGGCGCGGAAGCAGTGGGGCCGCCAGGCGGCGGTGGCCTCCCTGGCAGATAAGCCTATCGCGGCGGCAAAACCGCCGGGCACACTGGAGGGCACACCCTCGGCGGTCTCTGGCGCTTGTTCGTGCCTGGCGGTTTTCCCGCTGGGGAACTGCTGGTGGCACACCTCGAAGCCGGCGGGCGCCCAGGCCGTGGCTTGGCGCAGCGTGGCGCGCACGTCGACATAGCCGTTGGCCTGGGTCTGGCTCACTACGTAGCGGTGGAGGCTGCTGGTGGAGTCGAGCAACTCGACGCTGACGCGACTGCCGTCGTAGTGGAAGCGGAGCGGAGCGTAGACCTGCTTCACCTCGTAGTACTTGGGCGTGGGCTGGCGGTCGGAGCTGACGATGCCCTTCAGGCAGAAGGCCTTCAGGTTGGGCACGTCGCCGAAGTCGCCGCCGTAGGCGGTCATGCGCTTTCCGTCGGGGCGGTCGACAAAGATGCCCTCGTCGGCCCACTCCCAGATGAAGCCGCCCAGCAGGCGCGGGTGGCTATATATCTCGTCCCAGTAGAGCTGCAGGTTGCCCAAGGCGTTGCCCATGGCGTGGGCATACTCGCTGGTGAGCACGGGCCGGCTGTCGGTGGTGTCGCGCGCAATGGTGAGCAGGCGCTCCCAGCGCGCATTCTCCGGGCGCTCCATGTTCTCGTCGGCCACGCCAGGATTGAGATAGGTGGCCTGGGTGCGGGGGTAGAAGCGGGATACAACGTCCACGTAGGGCGGGTCGCGGCGCTCGTCGCGCCAGGCGGTGCCAAGGGGGGCGGCGGCTTCCCCGGCGGCAAAACCGCCGGGCACAGTGTACGCAGTGGCTCCCCCGGCGGGAAGACCGCCGGGCACAGTGGACGCGGTGGCTCCCCCGGCGGGAAGACCGCCGGGCACAGTGGAGCTACCCTGCGCCCCTTCGTAGTGTATGAAGCGCGTAGGGTCGTACTCTCGCGTCCAGGCTGCCGTCATGGCGAAGTTGCTGCCCCAGCCGGCCTCGTTGCCTAAGCTCCAGCTGATGACCGACGGGTGGTTGCGGTCGCGCACGACGAGGCGCTGCATGCGGTCTATCCAGGCTGCGGCCCACGACGGGTCGCTGGCCAGCTGTCCGCGCAGGCCATGCTCCTCGAGGTCGGCCTCGTCCATGACGTAGAGCCCCATCGAGTCGCACAGCTCGTACCAGCGCTCGGTGTTGGGATAGTGGCAGGTGCGCACGGCGTTGATGTTGCATCGCTTCATGAGCACTATGTCCTGGAGCATACGCTCCTCGGTCATCACGTGGCCCAGCCGCGGATCCATCTCGTGGCGGTTGACGCCACGCAGGCGCACTGGCACGCCGTTGACCAGCAGCCTACCGCCCACCACCTCCACACTGCGGAAGCCTACGCGCTGGGTGAGCTGCTCCACGGTCTGCCCGGTGGAGTCGGCCAGCACTACGGCCAGCGTGTAGAGATAGGGACACTCAGCCGTCCATAGCTGCGGTTGGCTTACGGTAGTCTCCATCCATCCCCACTTGGGATAGCCGCGCTGGGGCGTGCGGTCGTTCATAATGGCGGCACGGTGGTCGAGGTTGAGCAGCGTGTCGGCTGCGCAGCTCGTCCGGCTGCCTGCCACCAGCCGCCCGTCGCCGTCGTAGAGCGCCATGGCCACCCTGTAGCCCTCGCCGCGCTGGTGGGGACTCACCTCCAGCTCGGGGTGAACCACGAGGCGAGCCTGTCCATGGTCGCCACTGAGCAGGGTGCGCACGCCCACGTCGCGGATGCGCAGCCGGGGCCTCGACAGCAGCGTCACCGAGCGATGGATGCCAGCCAGCCGCCACATGTCCTGGTCTTCGAGGTAGCTGCCGTCGCAGTACTTCAGCACCTGGAGCGTTATCTGGTTGATGCCGGGCTGCAGGTAGGGCGTGATGCAGAACTCCGCAGGCTCCATGCTGCCCTGCGAGTAGCCCACCTGGTGGCCGTTGACCCAGAGGTAGAAGGCGCTGCTCACTGCGCCGAAGTGCAGGTATGCCTCGTTGGTGGTGGGCCAGCTGAGGGGCAGGGTAAACGTCCGTCGGTACACGCCCGTGGGGTTGCGCTCGGTGAAGGCGGTATAGTCTCTGCGCGGCTCGCCCATGACGCGCGGCGGGTCTATCTTGAAGGTATAGCCGCTGCTGCTGTAGATGGGCGTGCCGTAGCCGTTGACCTCCCAGTCGGCGGGCACGGGGAAGAGCGGCCACGCCGTGTCGTCGTAGCTGGGCATGAAGAAGCCTGCGGGCTGCCGCTCGGGCGTTGGTGTCCAGTGGAATCGCCACAGCCCGTCGAGCTTCATGCTGCGGTCGCCGGGCGTGTGGCAGAAGGGGGTGAACGAGGCGCGCGCCGGCTCGCGGTTGCGGCTCAGCACGGTCTGGTCCTCCCAGTCGCGGTGGGCCGGGGCGGCAGTGTCACCCTGCGGGGAAACCGCAGGGCACGGACTGGCGCTTGGGGGGTAGGCCTGGGCGGCGGTGAACGGCTGCACCAGCAAGAGCAGCGCCGACAGCGTGGCAGTGCGGATGGTCATCGGTGGCTATTGTAGTGGTCTAATCCTGCCTTGAGGAAGTTTACGTACTCGGCAATGTCCTCATCGTAGGCCCGGCTGCCGCAGAGCGGATGGCCTTCGTTGTCGAGCAGCACGTAGAAGGGCTGAGCGTTGGCTCCAAACTTGGTGCGCTGTAGGTACGACCACTTGTCGCCCACGGTGCGCAGGGTGCGCCTCTGCCCGTTCTCGCTCACTTCGATGGGATTGTCCAGCCGGGTCTTATCATCGACATAGAGCGTTATGAGCACATACTTGTCGTTGAGCAGCTCGGACACCTGCTGGTCGCTCCACACGGAGGCCTCCATTTTGCGACAGTTCACGCAGCCAAAGCCACTGAAGTCGATTATCACTGGCTTGCCCTCGGCACGTGCGGCAGCCATGCCCTGCTCGTAGTCGGTGAAGCGGGCCTCTGTGGTGACGGGCTGCAGGTTGAAGTCCTGGGTGTTCATGGGCGGGGCAAAGGCACTGATGGCCTTGAGCGGCGCTCCCCACAGGCCTGGCACCATGTAGACGGTGAAGGCCAGCGAGGCCATGGCCAGGAAGAACTGGGGCACATTGGTGCGGTGGGCCTCGTCGTCGTGGGGGAACTTGAGCCAGCCCAGCAGGTAGAAGCCCAGCAGGCCGAAGATGACAATCCAGAGCGAGAGGAACACCTCGCGGTCGAGTATGTGCCAGCCATAGGCCAGGTCGGCCACGCTGAGAAACTTAAGGGCGAAGGCCAGCTCGATAAAGCCCAGCGTCACCTTCACCACATTCATCCAGCCGCCCGACTTGGGAGCCGACTTGAGCAGCGAGGGGAACAGGGCAAAGAGGGTGAAGGGTATGGCCAGGGCTATGGCAAAGCCCAACATGCCAATGGTGGGTGCCACGATGCTGCCCTGCGTCGACACGGCCACGAGCAGGAAGCCGATGATGGGACCGGTGCAAGAGAACGACACCAAGGCCAGGGTGAAGGCCATGAGGAAAATGCTGACCAGGCCGGTGGTGGCCTCCGACTTCTGGTCTATCTTGTTCGACCAGGAAGAGGGCAGCGTAATCTCGAAGGCTCCGAAGAACGATGCGGCAAAGACCACCAGCAGAAGGCAGAACAAGATGTTGAACACGGCATTGGTGGCCAGGGCATTGAGGGCACTGGCCCCGAAGAGCAGCGTCACGGCCAGCCCCAGGAGCACATAGATGACCACGATGCTCAGTCCGTAGGTCACGGCTTCGCTGATGGCCTTGGAGCGATTCTTGTTGCGCTTGAGGAAGAATGAAACGGTCATGGGAATGATGGGCCACACGCAGGGCGTGAACAGGGCGAGCAGCCCGCCAAGCAGTCCTTCGAGGAAAATCATCCACCACGAGAGCTGCCCGCTCCCAGTGGTGTCGCTAAAGGCCTGTAGCTCGTCGACCACGGGTTGCCAGAGCTTTGTGGAGGCTTCCCCGGCGGCAACGGCACTGGGGCCGGTGGCTTCCCCGGCGGCAAAACCGCCGGGCACAGTATCGGCGGGCGCGGGCTGCTCATCGGCAGGGCCTACGGGCGCGGGCTGCTCGCCAGGGTCGGTGTGCCCAGCGGCTTTGTCGCTGGGAAAGCCGTCGGGCGGCGGGCGATGGCCGTCGGGGCCACCAGGCATCCCGTCGGGCGGCAGTGGCGGTCGACGGTCGGGCGTTGCAAGCGCCGGGGCCTTGCCGCTCTTCCTAAGCTCCACCGACGAGGGCGGCAGACACGCCTCGTCGTTACAGGCACCATACTCCAGATAGCAGTCGACGGTGTAGTCGGGCTTGGTGAAGCGCACCTTCTGCACAAAGCTGACGCTCTTCTCAAAGTAGCGAAGCTCCATGCCGAAGAGCTTGTCATACTGCTTGATCTCCTTTCCCCTGGGCTGAAGCTTGCCCACGGTCTCCACACCATCCATCTTGACCGCGTTGAACGAGGCCGAGATGGGGCCGTCGTTGCCCAGTCCGGTGGAGTAGACGTGCCAGCCTGGGTCGATGGTGGCCGTGAACACTATCTCGCCCTCGCCACCCTTAAGCTCCTTGAGCTGCGAGGTGAAGTGCACCGGCTCCATGAGCTGTGCCTGCACGGACAGGGCAACAAGGAGAAGGGCAAGTGCGACTAAAGTCTTTCTCATCGTTTCGTTGGTCTTGGTCCTGTTACTTTTCTGCTTTGCCTAATCATGGTTGGCCATCTGGTAGATGGCGAGCATGGCCTCGCGGTCGATGACCTCCATGGCCCCCACGGTGATGGTGCCGCCACGGCTGCAGCGCTCGGCCAGCTCGCGCAGCTCGTCGAGGCTCAGGCACCGGCCTAACAGCTCGCTGATGTTGGTGGGCATGCCTATGCTGCGATAGAACTGCTCCATGGCCTCGATACCCTTGAGCGCCGTGGCCTCGGGATGGGTGAAGTCGTTGGCCACGCCCATCACATTGACCGCAAACTGTGCGAACCGGCTCACGTGGCGGGGCAGCACGTAGCGCGCCCAGGCTCCCCAGAGCGAGGCCAGGCCTGCGCCATGGGTAACGCCGTAGACTGCGCTCAGCTCGTGTTCGAGGCGATGGGTGGCAAAGTCCTTCTCCGTGCCACACTCGGTCAGGTCGTTGTGGGCCAGCGAGCCAGCCCACATAATCTGCGCCCTGTGGCGATAGTCCTCTGGCTGGCGCAACACCACGGCCACGCTGTCCTTCACCGTGCGCAGCAAGGCCTCGCTGATGGCATCGGTGAGCGTCATGTCCTCGTACTTGGAGAAGTAGCGCTCCATGGTGTGCATCATAATGTCGGTGGCGCCAGCAGCCGTCTGGTAGGGCGGCAGCGTGTAGGTGAGCTCTGGATTCATTATGCAGAAGCGGCATCGGCACAGGTCGCTATTGAAGCCACGCTTGAGCATGCCCTCGTCGCGGGTGATGACACAGCTGCTCGACATCTCGCTGCCAGCAGCCGGAATGGTCAGTATCACACCTATGGGCAGGCTCTGCTGCGGCGTGGCCTTGCCATCCCAGAAGTCCCACACCTGGCCGTCGTAGGGTACGCCGTAGGCTATGGCCTTGGCCGAGTCGATGACACTACCGCCACCCACGGCGAGCACGAAGTCTACCTTCTCCTGCCTGCACAGGCCAATGCCCTGCTCCACGAGCGAGAGCATAGGGTTGGGCACTACGCCCCCCAGCTCCACGTGGGCTATGCCGGCCTCGTCGAGGGAGGCCAGCGTGCGGTCGAGCAGCCCCGACCGGCGGGCGGAGCCGCCACCAAAGTGTACCAACACGCGTGTGCCGCCATTGGCCTTGACCAACTGGGCCAGCTGTTTCTCACTGTCACGTCCAAACACTACCCGTGTCGGGGCGTAGTAATTAAAGTCTTTTATCATAATCCTTTTCAATTAAGTTTATTGTATCTCTATGTTGTCTATCTCCACTCCGGCGCCGTCAACGGTGAGCCGGTAGGTGCCAGCATTGATCTGCGTGCCCGTAGTGGTGGAGAGCATCTTTAGCTTGTTGGGCGTTGGGGGGAAGGTGATGTCGCGGTCGGCCAGCACCGCCTTCTTGGCATCGACAAGGCGCAGGCGCGCCGTCACGGGCTGGCCCGTCGTGTTCTTGTAGCGGAAGCGCAGGGCGTACTCCTGGCCCAGGCCGGGCTTGATGACGAAGGCGACGGGCTGGCCGGGGCGGGTAGGCTCTGGATGGTAGGTAGTGGCTGGCCGGAGGTCGGTGTCGGCGGGCAGCAGCTCCCGTGGCAGGCGGGAGATGGTGTCGGTGTCGAGCGCACGCCAGGAGAAGGCCGACGCGAGGGTGGCAGCAGGAAGGGTGGCAGCGGGAAAACCGCTGCCCACGGACTGAGAGGAAGTGGCTACGGAAGACGAGGCCGTGGCCACGGCTATGGCGCTGACTATGGCCTGTCCGGCTTTCACCTCGGGAAAGGACACGCGGAGCCTGCCACCCTTAATCCTGACGTAGGCCACGCGCTTGAGCGCTCCCCGGTAGCCTGCCTCGGCCCAAGGGTCGAGGTTGTCGACGACGATGGAGTCGTTGACGGCCACGTCGAATATGCGCAGCCCCTCGCAGTCGGCCAGGCCATCGAGGCCATGCCACGGCTCGGCGAAGTAGAGCTCTACGCGATAGTCGCCGTCGGCCACGGGGAAGTCGTACCACAGCCGGTGGCGCCCGAAGCGGAAGTAGCGGAACAGGTCGTCGCTGCGCGTGCCGCGTATGTCGCCGTCGACATGGCGCTGCGAAGCCTGGAAGGGGCTGACGCCGTCGAAGTCCTGTCCCCAGGAGTGACTCAGCTGCTCGTTGTCGGCTGTCCACTGCTGGCCGTACTCGTCGGTGTAGTCGTCGCCGCCGCAGTTGACGCGGTAGAGGTAGCTCCAGCCCTCGACGCCCTTCACCAGGTCGACATTGCGGTCGGCGGCCACAGGCAGAGTGGCCGTGGCGGCGGCGTCGGCCCCGACGGTGGCGGTGGCATAGTGGCGGCGATACATGTAGTAGGCGGGCGTGGGTTCCTCCCAGATGGTGGTGAGTCCCTTGTAGTTCACGGGACCTATCTTGTCGATGCGGCGCAAGGCGCCGTCGGGCTGTACGCGCCCGGGGTTGTCGTGCGAGGCGAGCAGCCACTGGAAGTGGCCGCACACCGAGTCGCTGGCCTGCGTGGCCAGCAGGGCCTTCTTCTCGAGCAAGGCCGTGAAGCTCTCAAGGCTGTACTTGTCGGTGCCGTGGAGGTCGATGGTGCGCCATGCTCCATACTCGCCGTTGAGCAGCTGGTCGGTGCGACTCAGCTCGGCGGCGTAGTTGTCGGGCGAGCCGCCGTAGGTGCCGCTCCAGTTCTGCACAACATTCCAGTCGGTGCCCTCGCCGCCGTTGCAGGTGGTGATGGGGCGCATGACAGAGGCCGTGGGGTCGAGGCTCCTGATGATGTCGCAGCACTCCTGGGCAAAGGCCTTGGGCAGCACACTCTCATTCTGTAGTCCCCAGAGCACCACGGAGGGGGAGTTGCGCCGCTCCTTGACCCAGCGCACGAGCAGGCGCTTGAAGCTGTCGCGGAACTGTGGTGTGTCATACCAGATGTGGGCAGAGAACTGGCTCCAGAAGAGCAGTCCCTGCTCGTCGGCGAGCTGCTGGTAGTAGAGGTTGTGGGGCTGGTGGGCTTCGCGCAGGGCGTTGAAGCCGGCGTTGCGCACCTGCTTGATGCGCGAGGCTATCTGCTCGTGGCTGAAGGCGTGGCTGGCCCCGAGCAGATGCTCGTACTCGCAGGTGCCATTGATGAGGCAGGGCTGCCCGTTGAGAAAGAAGCGCCCGTCGCCGCCGCCCCTGCGACCGGGCGAGCAGGGCCAGGAGAGTGTTCTCAGGCCGAAGGGTGTCACCACGTCGTCGGTGGTCACGGTGCCCACGCTGCCATCGGCCTTCGCCTGATGGCGCTTAAGCATGGTGGCCAGGCGGTAGAGGTATGGGTCGGCGGGACTCCACCGCATGGCATCGGTCACGGGCGACAGCTGCCTCACGGTAACGGTCTGTCCCGCCTGGAGCGTGATGGTCTCAACCAGGCGGAACACCTGCTTGCCGCTGCTTTGGCTCAATTTGTTGACCACCTCCACGGTCTGCGCCTCGCTGGTGTAGTTTCTCACCTCGGTATCGACGAACACGGTGTCGCAGGTGGCATTGTGCCACACGTGTACGCCGAAAGGCTCTATGCGCACGCCGTCGGTCTCGACGAGCGTCACCGGGCGGAAGATGCCGAAGGGCTGGCTGCCCTCGCTAAAGCCCCATTCCGACGAACAGCCGCCGCACACCCAGGGACTCTCGGTCTGCATGGGCGGATGGTCCACGGCCACGGCGAGCGTGTTGGTGCCGTCGGCCAGCGCGTCGGTCACGTCGAGCGTGAAGACGGTGCGCCCCACCAGCTCGCGCGGATAGGCGTGGCCATTGAGGGTCACGGTGGCGTAGGTGCCCACGCCCTCGAACTGTAGGAAATAGCGCTTGTGGGGAATTTTGGCGGTGGCGAACACCTTATTATATATAGCCGAGCCATGTAGGTTGCCGTGGCGCAGCTGGCGATAGCCATAGTAGTCGTCGAGGTTGTGGGGCAGCGTGACGCTGGTGGAGCCGGCCACGGCTGGCTCGGTGAGGCGGCAGGTCCAGCCGTCGTTGAGCGTGGTGAGCTTGCGCCGGCCGGTAGGCTCTGGCTGTGGGAACCTCACCTGCGAGCGCCCCATGGGCGTGCTGGTGGCCACGGCTATGCCGCGCTGCCCGTCGCGGTTGACGGCACAATAGAAGTGGTAGACCACCCCCTGGTGCTTCACCACGTAGCTCTTGTGGGCAAACATGTCGTCGTAGGGCTTCGTGGGCACAACGAGGTCGGGGCCATTCCAGTCGCGCCAATGCACCAGGTCGCTGCTCACGGCGAAGGTGTTGTAGGCGTTGTACTTGCGCGAAGGGTTGTAGGCCGAGAAGTAGAACATGACATAGACGGGCGCAGTGGAGCCAACCACGCTGCCGTCCATGCTCACCACCTGTGCGTCGCCAGTGATGGTCCCGTCGCTGTCGTGGGCGAAGACCGGATTGCCATCGTAGCGCCGCCAGTGCCTCATGTCCTTCGACAGGGCTATGCCTATGCGCTCGCCCTTGGGGTGGGTGGCGTCTTTGCCTCCGGCGTTGTAGAACATGACGAAGGGATAGCTCTCCTTGCCTTCTATGCGCTGCTGCCTGTGGCGCAGCCAGTACACGGTGCTCTTGTACTGCGTGAGCTGCTCCCACCACTGGGCGTCGCGGTCGGCAAAGCTCAGCAGCGGCCTGTCGTAGGTGTCCCACTGATGGGCGGTGCCCACGTTGCCCTGCGTCGTGGCCACGCCTATGCTCAGCGGGGCGTTCACAGCCTCGTAGCCCGTGCCCGGCCCGCCGATGTAGGTCATGTAGTAGTGTCCCTTGAAGGGCTGGATGGCATAGCTGCCGCCCCACTCGTGGTCGATGAGCGCCGGGAAGCCTCCGCGCTGGTTCTGGTCCCAGCGGGTGGCATGGGTGCTGTCGATAGCGTCGGGCAGTGCCAGTATGCGCCCCAGGGTGTGCCAGCTGAGCAGGTCGCTGCTCTTGGCTATCCACGTCTCATAGCCACGTCCGTCGGTGCCGTCCTTGCCGTCGTAGCACACGTAGGTCATGTACCACGTGCTGTCCTGTCGGAACACCGTGGGGCAGTCTATCTTGTGGTGGTTGTCCTGCGGAGCCACGACAAGCCCGTACTTGTAGGGCGTCTTCACCTCATCGTAGACGCGCGCCATCATCTGCTGGGTGATGGTCTGGGCGCAGGCATGGCCAACGGCGAGCGTTATCCAGGTGGCGAGTGCAATCCTGTTCATGGTGGTAGGCAGTTAGTTGGAGAAGAGCCAGTCCACCTCGTCGCCCGCCCCCTGTAGCTGGGCATCGCGTGGCCTGATGTCGCTGGTGGTAAATCCAGCCACCAAGATGATGCCCTTGGGCAGGCTGATGGTGTGGCTTCCAGGCTTGAAGTGGTAGGCATGTATGTTGACTGTGGGCATCTGCCTCAGACAAACGGCGTTGGCAAGCAGCGGCTCGGCCTGCCCGTATTCGTTGCCGGTGGCATCGGTCTCGAGCTTGGGGGCCTTGGCCCACTTGGGGTCGTCGTCCTGGAAGAATCCCACGAGCAGCTTCACCTCCTTGTCGGTAGTGAAGGCCAGGGTGGTGCCCACGATGCGGGTGGTGTCGCGATTGAGCACCAGGGCACTCAGGTGGCTCAGCTCGGGCGCCACGGTGTCGACGGGCGTGTCGGAGCGGCCTTCGAAGAGCAGTGCTCCCTTGATGAGGGGCGTGGTGGCAGCGGGAAAACCGCTGCCCACGGACTGGCGCGAAGAGGCGGGGGCATGGCTGCCCACCGACGAGGTCAGCACCACGTCGACGGCCTCAGGAGTGGCTGGCGAGGGAGGCGTGGCTACCGGCTTCGCCGGCTGACGCAGTCTGGCCAGGTTGGCCTTGAGGGCACTGAGTTCGGCCTCGTAGACAGGGAGCATCTCGCGCCATGTCTTCATGCGCCCGTTGTCGCCGCCCACGGGTATGCGCCTCTGCGCCGTCTGCATGGAGTTGGCGTAGAGGTAGGTGGAGTCGGTCAGCCCCACCAGGGTTCGATAGCTGTCAAGGGCACTCTCCATGAGCGGCACGGCGCTGTCCAGGTGGGCCAGGTCCTTGCTCCAGCGGTAGAGCAGCACCTCGTGGGCGGCCTGCACCCACAGGTTGAAATAGTTGGCAAAGGCCTGGTAGCAGCTGATGTCGTTGTGCAGCCGCCGGTACTCTTCAACATGCTTCGTTACCGTTGGCTCGGTAAGGTAAAGGGCGATGGCGGCATTGTTGCCGAGTACGGTGCAAGTGCCTGCCACGTCGAGCGGCAGCTCGCCCTCGTGGGACAGGTGCTTCCATTCCCGCTCCGTATAGTCTATGAGCTTCTCGCCCTTGGGGCCGCAGCTCTCGTAGAAGCCTGGATAGATGTTGTACTTATAGGGGTTGACGAGCTGGCTCATCTTCATGCCCAGCAAGAGCGTCTGCCTGTTGCCCTCGGTGATGCCGAAGCGTCTGAGCAGCATGGGCGCTATCTCGCCCGCATGGTCGAGGGCCATGGCGATAGACCTGCCCGAAGACTCGCTGCAGCCGTAGTAGTGGGCCAGCTGGCGCGCCCAATAGCTGGTCTCGGCCAGCGAGTCGCGGTCGCTGTTCCAGGCGTAGCGCCCCCAGGCCTTGTACCACATCCAGTCGCGGTCTATCTGCAGCAGCCTCTTGCCGCCAGGCAGGCGGTCGGCGGTGTAGGGCCAGTCCCAGTAGCTGGCCTGGGGATAGAGGTGTAGTCCTCCGGCGTGGTGTACGCTGTGCATGGCCTTCACCGCCTTCTGCGTGAACGTGGGCGACGCCCATCGCCACGGCTCAAGGTTGGCCAGTATGTGCACGTTGTCGATGTGTATGGGAGCGGCGGCGGCCAGCCGTCGGTGGGTCTCTCCCCACGGGCCTCGTGGCTCGTAGGTGGTGAGGCTCTCGCCAGTGTACTTGCTCATGGTGTAGATGTTGGGATAGAGGGGCAAGGCCGCCTTGAGCACCGCCGGCCCATCGGTGTCGTGGGAGCGCAGTATGATGGGCGGCGTGTCATTGCGCCCGCTGGCCTTCAGCCCGTCGCGTATGCCAGGAATGATGGTCTTGGTCATCCACTCTATGTCGGTGTCGACGCCCGACATGGCCTCGCCCAGGCACACCAGGAACCCCACCTTGGGATATTGCTCCACGAAGGCGGCTATCGACTTGCGGGTGTAGTCGCTGATGAGTGGCGTGATGGGGCGGTTGCGGTCCTGGGTCTTCAGCCCATAGTGGTCGGCGAAGGGTTTGCTCAGTATGATGTTGTAGAACATCTGCACGAGGCGTATGCCCCTGCGGTCGGCCTCGTCGACAAGGAAACTGAACATCTGCTGGTTCAGGGCCATGGTCTTGTCGTCGACCTCCGGGGCGAAGGGATAGTCGTCGAGCTTGACGAGCGAGGCAAAGGGGTGTCCGTTCCACAGGTAGACGGTGTTCATGTTGTTCTCGGCCAGCATGTCGAGGTAGCGCAGCCACAGCTCTCTGTCGTAGAACCATGGGAAGTTCTCCGGCGTGTAGGGATACTCGTAGACGCGGTGCCCAGGCAGGTATTCCGTCTTCTGCAGGCCCACGCAGGCTCCGCGCAGCTTCATCCGTGGCTCGTCGGCAACTCTGGTGAGCGTGGTGAGCATGGAGTCGGCCGCCCATAGCTCGAGCAGCCTGTTGGCTCCGTAGATGGCTCCTGGCCCGTCGTTGCCCACGATGGCTATGGTGCCTCCCTTTCGCGTGATGGTGAAGCCCTCGGACGTTCCGCTGCCGGCCACGTCGACCACGATGTTAAACCGGCTGCCGATGGTCTTCAGCCTCGAGGCGGCGTAGGCCGTCTGGGGCGTGGTCTGCCTAACGACCACCTTTGCCGTGGCCTGAAGCGTGGCCATGAGTGCCACGCAGCAGAGCAGTCTCTTCATTGTCATGGCTGTCTTGTTGCTTATCGTTGTTGGGTTCATGGGTTCAGGGTATCAGCTCCACATGCTTCACGCGCTGCCGCCGCCAGGTGTAGACGGCGTGCAGGTGGCCGTCGCGGCTCTGTATGATACTGGGGTAGGAATACTGCAGTATGGGGCTGTCTTCGAGCGTTATCCAGTGGCTCCAGTTCGTACCGTCGTCGCTGCGCAGTATGCTGAGCGGTGTGCGCGCGCCCTTGGTCTTGTCTGGCTCTATGGGCCAGTCGTTGCAGATGAGGGCATAGCCTCCGCCACTGAGGCCTACGGCATCGATGCCGCTGTTGTTGTTGGGCGTGTCGAGAAAGTCGAGCTTGCTCCAGGTCTCGCCATTGTCGGTGCTTCTGGTCACGCCTATGTGTCGGCTGCGCGTGCGACAGAGGGCCTGGAGCGTGCCGTCGGGCAGGGTGATGATGGTGGGCTGTATGGCGAGCACGCCCGAGTCGGCCTCGACATAGTTGGTTCGCCTCCAGGTGCGCCCCATGTCGTCGCTCAGCTCGAAGTACACCTTCCAGCCGTGGCGCTCGTCGCTGGTGGGGGCTATGAGCCGCGGCCCGTTGGGCGTGGCGACGAGCACGGGCTTGTTCTTGATGGGGCCATAGATGCTGTCGGGCAGCATCTCGCGCCTGGACCAGGTGCGCCCGCCATCGTCGGAGGTCACGCGCCAGCCCTTCCAGCCAGCCACGTTAGGGCCAATCTTGAAGTAGAGCTGCAGCTGACCGTCGGGTGTCTCGAAGAGCACGGGGTTCCAGCAGGCCTCGCGCTGTCCGGGGGTGGTGTCGGCCTGGTTGCCGTCCTTGATGCCCACGCCGTCGGCCACGAGCATCGGCTCGGTCCAGTCGGTGGCCCCCTTGGGCTTTCGGCTCACGTAGATGCACACGTCGGGGTTGCGCTCCTTGGTGCCTCCGAAGTAGGTGGCCACGAGGTCGCCACGGCGGGTCTCGACGATGCTTGCCGAGTGGCACTCTGGGAAGGGGGCGCGGCGGTAGAGAAACTCGTCGGCCACCACCTGACTGCCGCGACGGGGCAGGGGGCGTTCCAGGTCGTAGCTGCCCGACCCCAGCTCCATCATCTCGTCGCCGGGCAGGCGTAGCGTGGCCTTGGTGTTGGCGGGAATCTCGACGTGCCAGTAGAGTGTGCCCTTGTCCTTGCGCCATCGGCTCACAATGCGGCCATAGATGGACTGGTAGGAGGCATCGATGTCGTCTATCTCGTCGACGCTGAAGTCGGGGGCCATGGCTATGTGCTTGTAGCCCACGTCGGCAGCGCCTATGCCGGCCACACACTCATAAAGCCACGACAGCAGGTCGCCCAGCAGCATGACGTGGTTGCCACTGTTCATCTTGGGCGAGGCGGTGTCGCCGTTCCACAGCTCCCAGATGGTGGTGGCACCGTGGTTGGCCATGTATCCCCACGAGGGATACTTCTTGTTGGTGGCCAGCAGCCAGGCCAGGTCGGTGCGCCCCATCTGTGTGAGGGCGTGCATGAGCCAGCCGGTGCCTATGACGCCCGTGGTGATGGTGCCCAGGTTCTGGCTGACGATGGCCTTGACCACCTGCTTCTCCACCTCACGGCTGACGTAGCTGTCGTCGATCATCCCGAACACGTAGGGCAGCAGGTTGGCCGTGACGGTGTTGTTGCCGTAGTAGGTGCTGTCGGGATAGAGTATATGGCCTGGCACGGTGGTGGTGCCCTTCCTCACGGTGAGGAACTCTCGGTTGAAGGCTGCCTTGGTGGCTGCCGCCTCGGCCTCAAACCACTCAGCGTCGTCGCCAAGCTGCTGCATGCGGGCGTAGCCAGCCATGGCGCGACAGAGGTAATAGTAGTAGGCCGACGAGATGAGCGTCACGTCGGTCTTGCGCGCCGGGTCTTCGCTGTGTATGAGGTCTTCGCGCTCGGGCGGCACGCACCAGTCGCCGTACTTGCCACAATGCATGAGTCCGTCGCGCTGATACTGCCGCCTGAGGTGCTCCAGCCAGCGCTTCACATTGGGATAGTAGCGTCGCAGGGGCCGGTCGTCGCCATAGTGCCCCATGAGCATGTGCAGCGCCATTGGCAGGGCG
>Ga0247608_10000891_pt1 | contig 44566 bp, 45 predicted proteins | sample 176DNAGHGlowgp2_FD_193490 | JGI IMG/M metagenome (GOLD analysis project Ga0247608, IMG submission 193490) | Sheep rumen microbial communities from Palmerston North, Manawatu-Wanganui, New Zealand - 1766 DNA GHGlow gp2 | ecosystem: Host-associated > Mammals > Digestive system > Stomach > Rumen ...
TTACAACCATTTCTTTAAATTCTTTATCAAAATGTTTTCCCACAAAAAATAACACCTCACTTCCTTGAGATGTTATTTTATCTTATTATGTTCTTTTTTTAAAGTGCCAAAAACAGGGTTCACTTCAAAAAGCATATAAAAAATGTGGCTTTAAGGAATTTGGTGTTTGGAAGAATAGTCACTACGCTGAGGGTGAATATCATGATGTAATATTCATGAATATTATGAAAGATGATTTTAACAAAGAAAATGAGTTATACAAATAGTATATCTCATTTTTTTAGGTAAATATCTATTTTACCTTTTTTATTAAGCGTCAGTAAAAGAATATCCTCTTTTTTCTTCCCTCTAATTTTCAATTCATGATTCAGCCATTTAGTATCTTTACCAGCATGTTCAAGGTTTTTAGGAATAATTTCACCATCGATAATTATATTATAAACAATTGGTTCATCTTGTACATTAATTTTCATATCATTCTTGGTTACTGGTTTGTCTTTTTCTTTTGCTTCAAAACTAATTTTACCATTAGGTTCTAAAATAGCATTATTAATTTTATTTAAATTAAAATACCCATTTACTCTAGCTTCTGTTTCTAAGATATTAATTGTTATTTGATTTTTCTTCATATTTTCCCGATTAATGTTTCCATTTTCAATTAGAATTACTTCTTTGCCATTAAAGAAATTTCTTAATCTTACGCTCTTTAATGAAAGATATGCTAATAGTAGATCAGTAAAGCAATATATGAGTAAACAAATAATTCCTGCAGTTAGATTTTTCTCAATATCTAATGAAATATCAGCTACGATTGAGCCAATAGTAATGCCTGTGATATAATCGAACATACTCATTTGAGATACTTGTTTTTTACCCATTATTTTAAAAAGGAAGAAGAGAATTATTAATACTAAAATAGTTCTAAAAACAACATTTGTGATATTTGCCATATAAGTCACCATTATTAGTATTAATTAAAAAGAGATACTTATGCATCTCTTAATTATATTATCATTTTCTGTGATATACATCTTTTGATTTTTTGACATCGTAATAAAACTTTTCAGTTGCCTTAGCATTTTCTAAGAAAATATCTAGATTTTCAGAGAAAGAATCAATAGTGGTATGATTTTTTCGCATAATAGCATCATCTAACATAACAATATCTTCTTTTGCTTCTAAAGCCTCTTTTATCATCTCTTCAATTAGGACTTCATCATTTATATCAATCATACCTAGATTTAAATTATATTGATATTCAACACCTGATCTTGGTTCTACAACTGCAAGTACATAGCCGTCTCTTGCATAAATGTAGGCATCAAAGCGAGAACCCGTTTTGGAACCGACAAATTTAAATATTTTTTTAGGATTACGTTTTAGCAATTCTTTTTTTCTTGCATCAATATCAATTACTGGATTTTTTCTAGCAGCAGTTGGATTTGGCTTTTGGGCAGGTCCGACGGTATTTTCAGGTTCATCAAATGGGATAATTGGGTTTATATAATCATTAATATACCTATAATAACTAAGTAGTAAAGGAATACTCATTTCTTTACAAACATCTAATGGAAGAGCTTCTTCTCTTATAAATCTACTTGAGATATTAGCACTTTCTAATTTATGTTTTTGGAATACATCAAGGGCATTTATAAATTCTGTTTCTGTTATCTTTGTTCCAACAACGTCGCGATAATCTTCATAATTTGAATCATCTTCTCTAATAACTAGAATTGTACGATTGTCATTACCTACAATTGTTAAATAGCATTTCCCACTTTCATCTTTATCTAAAAATACTTGTTTTACTTTATGAATATCACTTTTTAAATCTCCACAGTTCCTGTAATAATTTTTATTAGCTTGGGCTAATAAACTACGCCAAGTTTCATAGATATCTTGGGGGAAGTAGTATAATCCAATTATTTCACCATGAGTAGCCTTAAAAAGATCATAATGTTTTTCTAATTCTTTTAAAAAACTTTCCATGTTATCACCTATTATCAATATATCATCTTTTTTATTATCGATAAATATTTTTTTAAGATTTTACATTTGATTTACAAAAAAAGACTGTTTTAAACAGTCTTAATTATTTTAACAATTCGGCTAATTTTTGTTTTTCTTCAGCTAATTTTTGACGATCTAGTTCAACGATCTTAGCTGGGGCTTTATTAACATAGTTTTCATTTGATAAAAGTTTTTCTCTTCTAGCAATTGATTCAGTTAAAATTTTAATACTTGCATCTTTTGCTAGTTTATCAGCCTCAGTTTCTACTTTTTCAAAGAAGATAGTAGCTTTTACTCTATTAGAAAATACTCGGTAAGCTTTGATACCTAATGGTTTTTTTACTAAATGATTATCTAATTTTAGCATTTTTATGATTAAATCATTATCATCTTCAGTATCAAACATAACTTTCATTTCTTTAGTAATATTGTTTTCTGCTTTAATATTCCTAAATGATTTAATGAATTCTACTGTATCATCTACCGCTTTTTCTTCTGATTCAAAGATTAATTTTTTATCATATTTAGGATATGCTGATATCATAATATCTTCTGCATCTTTAAATGGCAACATATCATATATTTCATCAGTAACATATGGCATAAACGGCTGTAATAGTTTTAGAATTCCGGTTAAAACAAAACATAATGTTGATTTTGTACTATCAGTATCTAGTGAATATTTAGCCATTTCAATATAATAATCGCAGAAATAATTCCATGTAAAATCATAAATTACACTACCAGCATTATTAAATTCATATTTATCCATAAACTTTTTAGTATCATGAATGGTTTTTTCAAATTTAGTTATTATCCATTTATCTTCTGGTTTTAAATTATCTAATTTTATTTCTTTTATGTCTTCGATGTTAGATAAAACAAATCTCGAAGCATTCCATATCTTATTGATATAATTCCAAGTAGCTTTAATTTTTTCTTCATCAAAACGCATATCAGTACCTGGAGCAACATCCGTAGCAAGATAGTATCTTAATGCATCAGCACCATATAAATTAACCATATCAAATGGATCAATACCATTACCTAATGATTTAGAAAATTTTCTACCCTGTTTATCTCTAATTAAACCATGGATTAGGCAATCTTCAAAAGGTCTTTTGCCTAATAGTTTTTCGCCTTGAAAGGTCATTCGATTTACCCAAAATGGGATAATATCATAACCAGTAACTAGGCATTGATTAGGATAATATTTTTGGAGTAATTTAGTATTATCAGGCCATCCCAAAGTAGCAAATGGCCATAAGGCACTTGAAAACCAAGTATCTAGTACATCATTATCTTGGATCCAACCTTCTTCTTTTGGAGCCTCCATACCAACATATACTTTGTCATCTTTATACCAAGCAGGAATACGGTGACCCCACCATAATTGTCTAGAAATACACCAATCGTAAGTGATTTCCATCCAGTGATTCATTGTTTTTTCATATCTTGAAGGAACAAAATTTACTTTTTCATCTTTTTTCTTTTGGGTTTCTAATACTTTATCAGCTAATGGACGCATCTTAACAAACCATTGTTTTTTAATCATCGGTTCAACCATGACACCAGTTCTTTCAGAGTGACCTACTTCGTGAGTAATTGGTTCAATTTTAATTAGTAAGCCTAATTCTTCAAGGTCCTTAACAACTTGTTCACGGCATGCTTCTCTAGTCATTCCACAGTACTTACCAGTAAGTTCATTCATAGTTGCATCATCATTCATAATGACAACTCTTTCTAGATTATGTCTATTACCTACTTCAAAGTCATTTGGATCATGAGCTGGAGTTATTTTAACAGCACCAGTTCCTTTGGTCATGTCAGCGTGTTCATCGGTAATAACCGGAATTGGTTTATTTACTAATGGTAAAATAACATTTTTACCAACAAATTCAGTATACCTATCATCTAATTCATTAACGGCTACAGCCGTATCACCAAATAGCGTTTCTGGTCTTGTCGTTGCTACATCAATATATTTGTCAGACCCCTCTAACATATATTTAATATGATAAAATGCACTTTTTTCTTCAGCATAAATAACTTCTTCGTTTGATAAGGCTGTTTTAGCAACAGGATCCCAATTAATTATCTTTTCACCACGATATATTAATCCTTGGTTATAATAATCGACAAATACTTTTCTAACCGCTTTAGCCATGCCTTCATCTAAAGTAAATCTTTCTTTGGTATAGTCTAGCGCAATTCCTAATTTTGCCCATTGTTTTCTTATAATATCGCCATGTTCATGAGTCCAATTCCAACAAGCATCTAGGAACTTTTCACGACCATAGGCATATTTGTCAATGCCTTCATCTTTTAGTCTTTTAACAACCTTAGCTTCAGTAGCAATGGCAGCATGATCCATTCCTGGCAACCAAAAGGTATCATAACCTTCCATCTTTTTATATCTAATAATAATATCTTGTAAAGTTACATCCCAAGCATGACCTAAATGTAATACACCAGTTACATTTGGCGGTGGCAAAGTAATACAAAATGGTTTCTTACTAGAATTTTCATCGCATTTAAAATAATCTTTGGATAACCATTTCTCATATTTATTTTGTTCTACTTCATTATGATTATATTTTTTATCTAACACATGAATCAGTCCTTTCATCAATATATTCTTTTACATGTTCAATATATGGCTTAAATAACGCTTTATTTTTTAATCTACGATATATTTTCCCATAATAGTCTTCATTTTTAAGAATTTCGATACTGGCATAATAATTGAAATCATATATAAATGAAAACATGGTAATTATCTTTTCATTTTTAGTTTCTGTACCATCATTCTTAACAGAACTATTAGCCAAAAATTGATTTTTAACTCTATCACTTATTTCACTATTATCCTCCCAAATAACACTTTTAATATCTTTGTTATTTAGGGCATATAGAATATCTAATTTATCAGCATCACGAATCATTTTAGCAAAAATAAGGGTTCGTTTATCAAGACCAGCTTCAATCATATATTTATTATGATTTCTAATGGCAGTATAGACAATATCATAATCTTCTTTACTAATATCGAAATTAGTTAAAGCATGCATATCTCTTAGGATTGTTTCTCCTAAATCACCATGATCTATATTTTGATCACTGAAACTATGATACTTTCTAAATTGTTCAAATCTACCAATATCATGAAGCAAGCCAATATATTTAGCTAATTTGATGTCATCATATGGTAAGTTAATGCTTTTAGCTAAGACAATCATATTATCCATAACTCTACGACTATGATAATACTTATAGGCTATTTCAGGTATTGTCATATCATAATTCTTGATATATTCATCCAAAAAGTTCATGCTATCATCCTTTCACAAAAATAAAAAGTCTATAACAAAAGGACGGAAAACCGCGGTACCACCTTTCTTATAGACTTAACTATCACTCGATACTTTAACGCAGTAAACGTTCTAACTTACTTATTTCAGTCAGACAACTCGCAAGCTACCTTCAAATATTTTAATTGCTAGTTTCCACCAAACACTAACTCTCTATATATTAAATATATTTTACTCCTCTTGGTCCTTGTTTTTAAAATATGTATGTATTATAACACTTTATATTATTTTTGCAAGTTATATTATTTTCTTTTTTAAATAATTGGTTAAGACAGTTTCAATTTGCGTAAAAAACTTCTCAATCTTTTTATCATCTACAACTAATGAATCAATTATTTTTGGAATGTATCCTTTTTCTAACAATATAGAATAACTAATTTTATAATTTAATCCAAAAATATGCGATAAAACAATTAAAATATTATCAGCATTATTATCTCCAACTTTAGCATTAACTTCTTTGAATTGTTTAAATTCGTCATAAACTAAATTTGATGGGTATTCTTTAATACGATTATCAATATAAGGGTCATTAATTGCCATGTGTAATTCTTCAATGCGATAGACATCTTTCATAATATTACAAATGCAAATTGTTTTCTCATCGATATTTTTAGGTAACCCATCTTTATCATGGCAAAAAATTGCTAGTTTGATTAAATTATCATATTTGGTTTCATCTGTAATTTTTCTAATCAATCCCTCATCAAATAAAATATTAATTGATTTCATCGCACGATCTTCATCATTATTATCTAAATAATTATGATCTTTTTCATTAAAATTACCAATATCATGAAACAAAGCAATAAGTTCAATAACCACAATTTCTTCTTCGTCAAAAATTCCCAATTCAGTGGCAATATTTCTTGCTAAATCCATCGACTTTAATGAATGAAAATATTTTGCTTTAGCATAAGCATTATTCATATCTATCTTTTTTATATAATCTTCAAAAACTTTTAATAATCTACTACTTCTCATATATAAACCTCTTTCAATCTTTAGGACTAATTATATATATATGTTAAGTATATAACAAATAATGATAATTTTCAATGATTTTAGAAGAATTATTTTGAAACTTTTTTGGTAATTTTTGGTAATATTCTTACCAATTGTGGTAATATTTTGTTAACAAGAGGAAGAATGTATGCTATTTCATTATAATTAACTTGTAGGTGATATAGATGGATTTAGGAACAAAATTTAAGAATATTAGATACAATCACAATATTAGTCAAGAAGAGATGGCTAAAATATTAAAGATTAATAGAAATAATTTATCAAGAATTGAAACTAATAAGTCCTTACCAACATCCGAAGTTTTAACAAGAATGTCAGAAGCTTTTAATATTAGTATTGATACATTACTAGGAATTAATTTAGATGGTAAAGACGGCAATTTGGCAAAAGAAAAAAAGATAAAAAAAATTAATCAATATTGTGGATATTTAAGCAATAATGAATTAGATTTTATTATTAATATACTTTGTGTAATGACTAGTAATAGTAAGTATAATTAAGTGTACATTTGATGTATACTTTTTTTAATTAGAGTGAAACATTTTAAAGATATGGTATAATATAAATTGAAGGTGATATGATGATTTATGTTAAAGATATTATCCGTATATGTCACGGAGAATTAATCTCTGGTGATGAAAACATAGAATGTATAAACTTTACAAACGATACAAGAACATTAAACGAAGGTGATGTTTTTGTCGGTATTAAAGGAGATACATTCAATGGTAATACATTCTATAAGGATGCCATTAAAAAAGGTGCTAAGGTATGTATAATAGATGATAAAAGTGTTTTAGATGGTGATTACGGTAAAGCATCAATTATATTGGTAGATGATAGTATTAAAGCCATTCAAGAGCTTGCTAAATATAAAAGAAGTTTATATGACATTCCAGTAATTGCGATTACTGGTAGTGTTGGCAAAACTTCCGTTAAAGATATGGTTAGTGCTGTTGTAAGTAGTCACTTTAAAACGTTAAGTACCAAAGGAAATATGAATAATCATATCGGGGTACCGCTTACAATATTAGGACTTAAAGATCATGAAGCGCTAATCGTCGAAATGGGAATGAATCATCTTGGCGAAATACATGTATTATCGAATATTGCTAAACCAACGATAGGAATTATTACAAATGTCGGAACCGCCCACATTGGAAACTTAGGCAGTAGAGAAAATATTTTAAAAGCTAAGATGGAAATAACTGATGCGTTAAATGGTCCGTTAATAATTAATAACGATAATGACATGTTAAGAACAGTTAAATATGATATATTAATTACAATTGGTATTGATAATGATAGTGACTATATGGCACATGATATTCGTGACAATGTATTCTCATCTACTTTCTATATTGAAAATAATTATATTTCATTACCTATTGGTAGTAAGGCTTTTGTTTATAATGCATTATTTGCTTATGCAGTTGGTAAGAAATTAAACATCCCCGAAGATAAAATAATTAACGCCTTAGAAAACTTCAAATTAACTCCACATCGATTAGAATTAATTGAACATAAAGATTATAGAATTATTGATGATACTTATAATGCAAGTTTAGATTCAGTTAATAATGCTCTAGAAACGTTGGGAAAAGTTAAAGGGAGAAAAGTATTTATCTTTGGTGATATTTTAGAACTGGATAAATATGCTGAAGAGATACATAAACAAATTGGTGAAAGTGTTATAAACAATAATATCGATGTTTTAATTACTGTTGGTGAAAATGCCTATTATACCTATAGTGTTGTATATGATAACGGAATAGAAAGCTATCACTACAATAATAATCAAGAAATGTTAGAAGAGATAGATAAAATAATCGATATTGGCGATACAATATTAGTTAAGGGATCGCACGGAATGAATCTAACCCAAATTGTTGAACATTTAAAGAATTTTAAAAACTAGCAATGCTAGTTTTTATATACAAAAAAACTCCCGTTATGGGAGTATATTAACAAACTGGGACGATAAAGATACAATTTACGACCTCAAGTTCTTCTTTGTAATTTGATTATAATATATATTAAAATATTTATCAATATTTTGATAATGGTTTTTATATTATAGACAAAATATTGTGTATTTTATACATTTATATACATATGTTAGTGGATATTAATCATTTGCATAAATTTTGTAGCTATGCTATAATACTTAAACATGTTTTGGAGGAAATATTATGAATTATAGCAAGGCATTAGATATTGCTATTCAAAGATGTGGTGATAACTATATTGATGAGTGGCAAAGATTTTATCATATTTATCCCTTTACTACTGAAAATATTAGTGGCTTTATAAAATATTTTGATTTAAAAGATAAATCACTACTAACTGTTGGTTCATCATGTGATCAAGTCTTAAATGCTATTTTAATGGATGCAAAAAGCATTACTCTTTTAGATGTTAATCCTTTTGTAAAATACTATTATTATTTGAAAGTAGCTGCTATAATAGAACTTAATATGGATGAATACTTATTATTCATGAGGTACAAAGATTATCCAATAGTATTTAAAGATAATATTGATGTTTTTAATAAAGAAACATTTGATAAAATTGTCCCAGTATTAAGATTACTTGATTATGAATCATATCTATTTTGGGATGATTTATTTCAAATGTATGCGCCAATAGTTGTAAGAAAAAAATTATTTTCAAATGATGAAAATAGGGATAGTATAATTAAGCAATGTAATCCTTATCTAAAAAATGATGCATTATATAATCAACTTAGGGGTAAAATTTTAAGTATTAAGCCAATTTTTATAAAAGGAAATATTAGAGAAGTTAATATAACAAACAAATATGATAATATTTGGTTTTCAAACATTTTTACAAATGGTTATACGCTAGAAAAGATAAAGGAAATTTGTATAAAATATAATAAATGTTTAAACGATGGTGGAATGATGCTTATTAGCTATTTATATGATACAACTAAAAAGACAGAGTTCCAAAATGATTGGTGTGACATATATAATTTAGATGTTATATTTAATATTCTTGGTGATTATGACCCTGAATTAAAAACTTTTACCGGGGTTAAAGGATTTTTGTTTGAAGACAGCAAATATAAAAGAGATTCTGTTTTAATATATAAGAAAAAGAAATGATTGTTATATAATTGTTAATGTTATTTTTTAAATGATAATTTAATTAATAAAAATGAAGACTATAATTTTTTTAAGTTTATAGTCTTCTTATTTAATCTCGATGGTTCGAACAGATTTCCAACTGGGACAATAAAGATACAATTTACGTCCTCAAGTTTTTCTTTGTAATTTGATTATATCTAAATTATTTTTAAATTACAATACTAACATAATAAAAATATAAAAATAATATTTATTTTTTAGTTCTCTTAGCTGGTATTATAGTTTGATTATTATAACTTCTAACAGTGTCTAAATCTATCATAGCATTATAGCTATCAATAATAGCGCCATCTAAAACGACATCATCAAATCTATCTTCTGGTTTAAATGGTGAAAATTCAATGCCAGTAGCATTAACATTAGTCATATCTTTATTGTATATTAATTGTGGATGAATATTAGCATTAGTTCCAGAAAAATCCATTCCTCTAATATCAACATTTGTAAAATCAATTCCGCTCAAATCCAACATACGTAAAAGCATATTATCTTTAAACATTTCGTTAATTTCAATATATCCTTGTTCATTTTGCCTACCATTATTTTTAAAGAATATATTCTCTAAATCATCCATATGAATTTTATCCAAAGAAATATCTTCCATTTTTAAATTGTTAAGTAATTCAGTAGCTTTCTTAAACATTTGATAGGCTTCCATTATTCTTTTAGTTTGCATTACTTTCAAACTTGTTTTTTCACTATCAGCACGTTCATGTAATTTTAGTCTATAATATGTTTCAAATGTTTTCATTTCATCTTGTAATTCTTTTGGAAAACTACTTACATCCACTTTTATTTTAGAATATATATCAGCTAAAATTGTCTCATTTATTATATCTTTAGTTTCATCGTTTTTAAATTTCAATTCTCTTTGGTTATTTAGCATATCTTTAAAATAATAAAAATTAATAGTGAGATCATCTTCATTTAATTGAACGCCTCTCCAGTCAATTCCAAACATCGTTGGCCTAGATATTACAAAACCATTTGGTAAATTTCGATGGGCAAATTCATTCATACTATCACTAATATTCATTTTGTAATAATTTGCTTCATAATTAAAATCAACATATAAACCTAAATTAGTTAATAAACTTAGTTTTTCACCTAATGTATATTTTTTATTCCAAGCAATACAATAATTTAAAAAATCATTTACTCTTTTATCATTATCTAACATTCTACAATTAATATTATGATGTGATGTATCACTCGGTTTTTGGGGATTGAAAAAACTCCATTCTTCTCCATAAACTGAAATAGAATAACAATTATTCGGCTCATCAGACTTTGAAAATAGTGCATTATTATAATATATTCTTATTAAAAAGGTGTAACCAAGATCAATTTTTACTGTACATTTATTATTTAGTATTATTGATACATATCTTTCAAATTCTCTTAACTTTTCTTGAAGTTCTAATTGCTTTTTCTTTAATACTTCTTCAACCGCTATTAATGATACATAATTATCATCTGTAGGTCTATCTAATAATTCTTGATAACTAGCAATTGTTTCTTTTAATTTTTCTATTCTCATTTATGTCTACCTCTAAAGTAATTATAAAATATTTTGAATTATATGTAAAGTTTTCGTCATTAAAAAGATAAATACATAATTATGTTTTTTGTTAGGGGATTGGGGATACCCCATAATACGTGAAAAGTCCTCGTGGGAGGAACTTTTCAGTGCTTGCTAATTATTTATAGATAAAATTGTTAAATCGGTTTTTGACAATCATCAATTTTTTTATCAAAAGAAAACTACGATACTTAAGGTACCGTAGACTGTATCTAAATGGGACGGAATGTGGGAATCGAACCCACGCATGTTGGAACCACAATCCAATGTGTTAACCACTTCACCAATTCCGCCAGTACGCTTGTAATTATACTATGAAATATATGGTTTGTCAACATTTATTTGCAAACATGATGATAGCAATTATGATTAAAATTATACCTCCAACGATTTTTGAATATGTTCCTATTTTATTGCCAATAATATTACCTAGGATTAATCCTAGATAAGTAAAGAAAGTGCTACATATCGAAAAAATGGCACAGGCTGCTAAATAATTGTTTGTAATACCTTTTAAACCAATACCAACTGTTAGACTATCAATTGAAACAGATAATCCAAACATAAGTAAACCGGTTTTACTAAGTGATAAGGTTTCTTCTTCTTTAAAATTAGAGATAATTAGATCAATACCTATATATATTAATATAACAGAAGCTACAATATGGAGATTAATAAAGCTGATATTATCAATAATGGTACCTAGTATTAAGCCAATTAAAGGCATAATAAAATGATAAGCACCAACAATTAATGGCAAAGCAATTTTCTTCTTTTTTGATAAACCGACTATACCATAAACCAAGGCTAAAGAAAAAGTATCCATTGAAAGACTAATGCCAATTAATAAGATAGTAAAAAAAGAAGCCATAATACCACCTAATTAATATTACTCTTCTTTTTATTTTTTAGAATATTTAGTTAACAATTCTTTGAAATATGATTTGTATTCTTTTTCTTTATCAGTGTCAACTAAACAAAAGTTAGGAAACAGCACGCACCACCAATTGTCTCCGTCTGCTTCTCCAATTGAGATAACTAGTGATTCATAATATCCATCATCATATGTTTGTCCTCTATATTTCTTTACAGGGAAATAATTATAGCCATAATTTATATCATATGGCAAGTTATATGAATTATTGGTAAAAATATCATCAATATTATTCTTTATATCAGGAATACTTTCATTGATAATTGTTCTTGCTTCATCAATATCATTTATATCTTTAGTTAAGGCATAGACATTCTTTTCAAGATATTTTTTTACTTGTTCTTTAATGTTGATATCTTCTGGATTATTACTATTAGGGATAACTCTCAATCTAATAGCAGTATCGGGAATAAAAATATTTTGTTCATTGATTTTATAGACATAAATTATCACTAATACTAACATAAGAAGAAAGATTTTTCTTTTCATTATATCACCTAGTAATATATTGTTATAAAAAAATTATTTTTAAACAAAAAAAGGAATATTATTCCTTAATATTTGTTATAAAAATAAATCTATCTAAATTGGCATAGTCTTTTTCAACAGTTATGTCTACATCTTTTAGGTGCTTATTAGCTATATCAACAATACTGTTGGCTTGTGTACTACCTATTTCAAAGCATACAAGATACTTATCTTTAGTTATTTTAGGGATATTTTTAATTATTTGTTCATAGTAATATAGACCATCATTATCAGCATATAAAGCACTATGGGGTTCGTTATTTTTGACGATATCCATTATTTTCTCATCATAGGCAATATATGGAGGATTAGAAATAATAACATCATATTGTTTATCTATATAATTACTCATATCAGCTTTAATAAAGTTAATATCTACGTTGTTTAACTTGGCATTACTTTTTGCTACTTCTAAAGCAGCTTTAGAAATATCTATGGCATCAACAACACTGTTGATTTCTTTTTTTATGGTAATCGCAATACATCCACTACCAGTACCTAAATCTAATATATCAACAGATTTGTTCATAAATAGTTTCTTTATTTTTTTGATTGTTTTATCAACAAGCAATTCTGTTTCAAATCTAGGTATTAAAACTTTTTCATTGACTTTAAAGTTATAGCCATAGAAATTGACTTCACCAATTATATATTGAATTGGTCTACCTTTTGATAGTTCTTTTAGGCAATTGTTATAATAAATATCATCAAGGTTATTTTCCTTGATGTATTTATTTAAGTATTCTAAATCACTTTTATTATATTTCATGATTTTCTAACTCTAATCTTTGGTTTTCAGCGATTAAGGCTTCGATAATAACCCCTAAATCACCTGCCATAATTCTATCTAGATTCATTGAGGTAAAACCAATACGATGGTCAGTTACTCTATTTTGTGGATAGTTATAAGTTCTTATTTTTTCAGATCTATCACCAGTACCAATTTTACTTTTTCTTTCTTTAGCATTGGCTTCTTCTTGTTCACGTAGTTTTAAATCATATAATCTAGTCTTTAAAATCTTAAAGGCTTTTTCTTTATTCTTTATTTGACTACGTTCGGTTTGTGAATATACGATAATGCCAGTCGGTATGTGAGTAAGTCTTACAGCTGAGTCGGTTGTATTTACACCTTGTCCGCCATTACCACTAGCACGAGTAATATCAATTCTTACTTCAGATTCATCTAATTCATAATCAAATTCTTCAGCTTCAGGCATTACTAAGACAGTGGCAGTTGAAGTGTGTACTCTACCTTGAGATTCAGTTTCTGGAACTCTTTGAACTCTATGGGCACCTGACTCATATTTTAATTTTGAATAGGCACCCTCTCCTTTAATCATAAATTCAATTTGTGAAAATCCTCCGGCTGTACCAGGTTCTTCATTTAAGACTTCAATTTTCCAACCAAACTGATTAATATAGTGGGTATACATATCGAATAAGTCACCAGCAAAAATATTGGCTTCGTCTCCGCCAGCAGCTCCCCTGATTTCAACAATAACATTCTTTTCATCATTAGGATCGTGTGGTAGGAGAAGCACTTCTAATTCACTTTCCATATCTTGAATTTCTTTATTTAAATTACTAATCTCTTCTTTAGCAAAAACTTCCATGTCAGGATCTTTAGTCATTTCTTTAGCTGTTTCAATGTCCTCTAAAGTTTTTTTATACTTCTTGTATATTTCCACAATTGGGGTAAGCCTGCGTTGTTCTTTTGACAATTCAGTCATTTTCTTTATATCACTGACTACTTCAGGATTAGATAGTTCATTGGCAATCTCGTCATATCTCTTTCCTATTGCTTCTAATCTATTTATCATAATATCAGTCCTCTCATGGAAGTAAGTATATCATAAAATAAGGAAATCTTCAATAAAATAAGGAAAATATTGAATATTAGACAATTGTTTGATATAATTAAATTGGGTGATGGCTATGAAAAGAAGAATTATCTTACATATTGATGTCAATAATGCTTTTTTATCATGGACAGCCGTCAATATGTTACATAATGGAAGTAAGGTAGATATTAGAAATCGTTATGCCGTTATTGGTGGAGATGAAGCAACAAGACATGGTATAGTTCTTGCTAAAAGTATACCGGCTAAGAAAAAAGGTGTCGTAACGGCCGAAACACTCTATTCAGCTAGAAAGAAATGTCCATATCTTGAAGTATATCCACCTGAATTTAAAGTATATAAAAAGTATTCTGATAGAATGTATACTTACTTATGTAATTATAGTAAAAAAATTGAAAGATACTCCATTGATGAATGTTTTATGGATTACACTGATAGTTATCAAAAATTTGGTGATCCAGTTAAACTAGCTTATAGAATTAAAAATGAGATAAGAGATAATTTTGGTTTTACCGTTAATGTTGGCATTGGGGATAATAAACTGCTTGCTAAAATGGCTAGCGATTTTTCTAAGCCCGATAAAGTTCACACCTTATTTACTGATGAAATCAAAGAAAAAATGTGGCCACTTGATGTTAACGATTTATTTATGATTGGAAAAGCTAGTAGTAAAAAATTACATGAATTAAATATTAATACGATTGGAGAACTAGCAAATACAGATATAAACTTTTTAATGAGGCATTTTAAAAGTATGGGCAAAATGATGTGGGAATATGCAAATGGAATAGATAATAGTGAAGTAGAAAGTGAAAGAGGAAGCCCTAAAAGCATTTCAACTTCAGTAGTTCTTCCTTATGATTATACCAATGTTGAGGAAATAAAAAAAATTCTTAGGGATTTATCAATCGATACCGGTAGAAGACTAAGAAATAAAAAAATGTACGCTTCAAATGTCTCTATTTGGATTAAATTTCATGATTTTACGAAAATTAGTAAACAAATGACTTTAGATAAACTTATTAATAGCAATGATGATATTTATGATAATGCTTGCAAACTTTTGGATAAGATATATAACCCCGATGGGGATAAAAAAGTAAGAAGTTTATGTGTCGGAGTGGCCAATTTAACTGATACCTATAAAGTACAATTATCACTTTTGGAAAACAATTTAAAAGAAGAAAATATTAATGATGAATTAAAAAAGACACTTGAGGATATAAAAAAGAAATATGGAGATAAATCAATTACTTATGCTGATAGGATTCATAAATGATTACTACATATTTTCTTTTATTTTATTACTAATAGATTCTGGATCTAATTTTAATGATTTTAATATTTCTTGCTTACTACCCTCTTTTATATATTTATCAGGTATAGCAAACTCTTGGATATGACCTTGATAATTAGCTTCATTAGCGTAGTTAACTAGGTAAGAGCCAAGTGAATTAATGTATGTTTGTTCTTCATAGATAAAAATATGTTTATATTTTTTTAAGATATCTTTATACATTTTTTCATCGATTGGTTTTTGATATCTTGCATTAACTACTGCTAAATCTAGTTCTTTTTGTAATTTTTCTTTAATTATTTTTGCATTTTCTAGTAAATAGCCATAAGTAATTAAACAACCATCTTTGCCATTAGAAATTTTTTCCCAAGAGCCAATTGGTATGGTTTCATACTTAACTCTTTCATATTTCAGTTTATCTCTTGAGTACCTAATAGCAAATGGTTTATCATTATTAACAGCAGTAAATAATAGATTACCAGCTTCGATACTATCTTTAGGGGTAGCAATAACCAAATTAGGAATTGGCATTAGAAAAGTTAAATCATAAATTCCTTGATGGGTTTCACCGTCCTCGCCAACAATTCCACATCTATCGATACCTAAAATGACATGGGTATTCATTCTGGCAATATCATGAATAACTTGATCATACCCTCTTTGAAGGAATGTCGAATATATTGATACGAAAGGGATCAAACCGCCAACTGCCATACCATTAGCCAATACTAAGGCATGTTCTTCGGCAATTCCCGCATCGATAAAGTTATTAGGATATAAATCTTTATATTTTAGTAATTTACTACCACCAGCCATAGCAGGAGTAATCACATTAATTAATTTATTTTTTTTAGTTAACTCAATTAAGTGATTAGATATTACTTCACTCCATGTGACTAAATCATCATTCTTTTTAATAAATTCACCAGTTTCTTTATTAAATGGACCAACACCATGCCATATGCCAATTTTATCATTTTCAGCCGGAACATAACCTTTACCTTTTTCAGTTATTACATGAATCATAACCGGTTCTTTTTCTTTTTTAGCCATTTCTAAATACATTAACATTTCATGATAATCATGGCCATTAATAGGTCCATAATATTTGATACCTAATTCTTCAAAAAGAAAGCCATCTTTTAAATATAACTTTTTTAACGAGTCTTTAAAATTTGTTATTCCTTTACTTATATGTATACCAATTAATGGAAGTTTATTTAAAAAGGATTTTGTTTTAGTTTTAGCATTATTATATTTATAATTGGCTCTAATTTTATCTAGATTATTATGTAGGGCGCCAACATTTTTAGAAATACTCATTTCATTATCATTTAAAATAATAATTAATCTCGTTTTGGTAGCACCGATATGATTTAGAGCTTCATAAGGTAAACCATTACCCATAGAACCATCACCAATAACAGCAATAACATTGTAGTCTTCTTTTTGTTTATCTCTAGCTAGAGCCATGCCTAGAGCCGCTGATAAACTAGTTGATGAATGTCCTGCTTCATAGGCATCATAAATGCTTTCACTTCGTTTTTGAAAACCTGATAACCCATTAAATTTTCTTAATTTATCAAATTTATTTGCTCTACCCGTTAGTATTTTATGAGTATAACATTGATGTGAAACATCAAATATTATCTTATCTTTAGGACTATTAAATACTTTATGAAGGACAATTGTTAAATCAACTACACCCAAATTAGATGATAAATGACCACCGGTTACTGATACTTTATCAATAATAAAAGTTCTAATATCTTTTGCTAATATTTCTAAATCTTTAATTTTCATGTTCTTTAAAAATTTAGGATCCTTAATATCTAATATATTCATATAATCACTTCTTTGTTTTTTTATTATATATAAAATAATGATTATTATCAAGTGTATTTATGTTATAATTATTTATGCATAGAAAGAAGGGCAAAAAATGAATGAAATTATAATTAATGAGATAGCAAAGGAATTAAATGTTAAAATTAATCAAGTAGAAACCGTCTTAAAATTACTTGAAGAAGGAAATACAATTCCTTTTATTGCAAGATATCGTAAAGAAGCAACTGGCGCACTTGATGAAGAACAAATTAGAAGCATAGATGAAGTTTATCAATATCAAGTTAACTTAGCAAAAAGAAAAGAAGATGTTATTAGATTAATAGATGAAAAAGGATTATTAACTGATGAACTAAAAGAAGAAATAATGAAAGCTAGTAAACTTGTCGAAGTTGAAGACTTATATCGTCCATATAAAGAAAAGAAGAAAACTAAGGCCACTGAAGCAATTAAAAATGGACTTGAACCTTTAGCTAAAGAAATAATGGCTTTTCCTATTAATGGTAACTTAGATGATATGGCTAAAAAATATTTAACTGATAATGTTAAGACAGTTGAAGATGCTATTCAAGGAGCTAAATATATTATTGCTGAGTGGATTAGTGATAATGCTAAATTTAGAAAGGCGATTAGAGATAATACATATAATTATGGAGTAATCAAGAGCAAAATTAAGAAAAATGCTATTGATGAAAATAAAGTATATGATATGTATTATGATTATGAAGAAAAGATTAAATATATTAAACCACATAGGATACTTGCTTTAAATCGTGGAGAGAATGAAGGAATACTAACAGTTAATATTGAATACGATAAAGATAGAGTTTTAAGTTATTTAGAAAAGAAAATAATTAAAAATGAAAATTCTTTTGTGGTAGATCAAGTGAAAGAAGCAATAGAAGATAGTTATAAAAGATTGATAGAGCCATCAATTGAAAGAGAAATTAGAAGTGATTTAACAGTTATTGGTGAAGATGCGGCTATTCAGAATTTTGCTAATAATTTAGAAGCTTTATTGCTTACGCCACCAATGAAAGAAAAAACTGTTTTAGCATTTGACCCAGGATACGTAAATGGTTGCAAATTAGCTGTCATCGATAAAACTGGTAAGTATCTAGACTCCATAGTCGTTAAGCCATTTTTAAAAGGTAGCAATCAAGATAAATTAATAGAGCAGTCAATGATTATTGTTAAGAATCTAATTGAAAAATATAAAGTTGATATTGTGGCTATTGGCAATGGTACTGCTAGTCGTGAAAGTGAAAGATTTATGGCTGAGATGATAAAAAAATACAATCTTAATTGTAAATATGTTATTGTTTCTGAAGCTGGAGCATCTATCTATAGTGCTTCAAAAGTAGCTATTGAAGAATTTCCTGATTTAGCAGTTGAAAAAAGAAGTGCTGTAAGTATTGGAAGAAGACTTCAAGACCCTTTGGCTGAGCTCGTTAAGATTCCACCTGAAGGAATAGGTGTAGGTCTTTATCAACATGATGTTCCTGAAAAGAAACTATCTGATAATTTAGACTTCGTAGTTAGTAAAACTGTTAATAGCGTGGGGGTTAATATTAATACCGCCTCTCCTTCACTGCTTAAATATGTATCTGGAATAACCAAAAGATATATTGATAAAATTATTGAATATAGAAATACTAAAGGAAGATTTAATTCAAGAAAAGAAATCGAAAAACTACTTAGTGATAAGGTCTATGAACAAGCAGTTGGTTTTTTAAGAATACCTGATGGTGATAATGTCTTAGATGCTACAGGAATACATCCAGAGAGTTATAATGTGGCTAATAGTTTGCTTGCATCATTAGGCATGTCACTTAAAGATGTAGGTACAAAAGAATTAGCAGAAAAGTTAAATGGTATTAATTTAGAGGAATACAAAGAAAAATTAGGAACCGATATTTATACTTTAGAGGATGTCGTTAAGTCGCTCGTAGCCCCTAATAGAGATCCTAGAGACGAAATGCCTCAACCGCTTCTTAAGAGTGATGTCTTAGAATTAGAGGACTTAAAAGTTGGTATGAAGCTACAAGGAACAGTTAGAAATGTTGTCGACTTTGGAGCATTCATCGATATCGGTCTTCATGAAGATGGTCTTGTACATATATCTAAGATAACTAATAAATATATTAAACATCCAAGTGAAGTATTAAGCGTTGGTGATATAGTTGACTGTTATGTCGATGAAATTAAAATGGACAAAAAGAAAGTCAGTCTAAGTTTATTAGAGCCAAGTATAATAAAATAACATTAGAGTGTATACTTTAATGTTTTTTTCATAAAATATAATAAAATAGTTGACAAACATTGGGCAATATCATATAATTATTATTGCCTACTTTATTTGCGGATGTAGTTTAATGGTAGAACTTCAGCCTTCCAAGCTGACCACGGGAGTTCGATTCTCCTCATCCGCTCCATTGAGATACAGTCTACGATACCGAAAGTATCGTAGTTTTCTTTTGATAAAAATATCAATTATATTATTTTATCAAAAACAATTTTATCTATAAATAATTAGCAAGCATTGAAAAGTTCCTCCCACGAGGACTTTTCACGTATTATGGGGATATCCCCAATCCCCTAATTAATCTAATCTTTACTTTTCAAATACTGCTTTTAGAATTCACATTTTCTTTGTTTAAATTATAATTACAAATGAACTATAATTTGTCATAATTAAATTATGTAATAAAAGCAAAAAAAGATTTTTCTTTACTTACTTAATTTGTTATTTTAAAATTTTAAATATAATAATTTATTTTAGTATAATTTTATCTAAAATATTTCGGATTTGATTGTTCTTCATTTAAACAATCATTTTTTAACATAATTTGTTCTAATGAAAAACAATCTAGTTTCTCTTTATCTATTGGATTTTTTACACAAAAATTGTTATAAAGAAGTGATTTACCAGATGAAATAATATCAAAAATATGGTCAACATTAAAACCATCTAAGCTTTTTTGAATAGCATTTGACATTATATCTTTATCAAAAGCCATTTTAGTTGGAATTAAAATAACCATTGGTATTGCATCTTTAAATTTATTCCAGTATTTATTAAAAAAGTCTAATACTTCTACTGCATCATTATCAGGTAAATTATGATATTCAATCAGTTTTTTTATACACTCCAAAGCATCAGTATAATTTTTATTGCGGTATCCTTTTTCTTTCTTATAATCAACAAGTTGATCATATACTGGAGCCTCACCACAAAATAATCTAAACCATTCTGGGCCATGACAATAATCTGTAATTTGTAAAGGATTGGAATCACAAAACAAGCCCGTATAACCATGTGATAAATCAAAAAATACAAATTTAAACGGCGTCAATTTGCCAGATTTCTGTAATATTTGATTGACATGTGCAATATCACTTTTTTCTTCGTCATCATTTTTTTCAGAAAAGCCTTTTGTTATCAATTGATTACCAAACAAACTATTTGTTGCATGAAAAATGTAACCTTCTACGAAAAAATTAAGATAAGCGAATTTTAATATTTCAGCAAATTTTGCTTCAATATCTTTGTTATCAATATTTAATATAGATGCAATTTTTTTTATTAAAAAGTCCTTTTTATTTTCAACATTAATGTAATCAATAATCCCATCATTATCTCTAAACAAAATACAATAATTAATTATTTGTGATAAACAAAGAGCTTTTTGAGCTCTTTCGTTATAGGGTTCAGCATAATCAATCATACATTTTAACTTAATTTCATCAATACTTAAAGTTTCTTCTATCAATTTTCCTATTTGTTTCATTATCTCATCAACCTCTATAAACATTATATCATAAAAATTCAACTTTTTATTACCAACTATAAAATCAAATTATCATTATGATAAATATAGATAAAACTAAAAAATAATAATTAATATTATCGAATATATTGTCTAAGAGTAATTATTATTGTATAATCAAATTACAAAGAAGAACTTAAGGTCGTATATCGTATCTTTATAGCTCCATTTGTAAAAATCGTCGCACTAAATTAGTGTGGCGTTATTTTTTTGTATAAATACGCAAGCAAGGTAGTTTTACTCCCGCCAAATAAAAAACCTATGATATAATATTTATATAAGCTATTCTATTTATAGGAAAGAGGTGCTACAATGAATGTAGAAATTGAAAAGCAATTTGTTCCATATTTAATATTGGAAGAATATTTTAAAAAAAAGTACTTACCAGATATTAAAGTAATAAATGAATTTATTAATTATACTGCATCTTATTTTAATGTTGAAGAAAGTGAAATATGGTTTCATGATGATTATGAATGGATAAATGATCAACGTAAGTATTGTATTGAAATTGAAATAAAACTTAAAAATGGTAATTTTTATAAAATCAATTTTTTTAAAGATGGAAGTGTAAATGGCGATTTATTTGTTAAAGAAGATTATAGTCGTTGGAGAGGAACAGGATTTGATATTAAATCATATTCGTTTACAAAATCCACAAAAACAAAAGAATTTTTTAATTTTTATTGGAACCAATATAAACCTCCATCAGAATATATTTATAGAAATCTGCAAACTAATAAAAATAGTTATTCATTATCTATATTTTTTCATCAATTTAGTGATGTAGTTTTTCAACTAGATGATTATAGTTTGGACAATAGTGAAATGATATATTATAAAAGTTTAAAGCCAGAAAGTGAAGAGCAATTATTTAATAATAAAAATAAAGGTAGTAACAAATATACGGAAGAAGAAATTGGTAAAATATTATTATCGTTAAAGATTGATATTAGTTCCTTTCCTGAGCAAGAACAGGAAGAAATAAAACAATTATTTATATCAACACTAGGCAATTTAGAACAAGAAGAGGAAAAAAGACTAAAAGAATTTAGAGATATTCAAATAAATAGAATTATGTTGGCTTATCAAAAATTTAAAGAAATAGCTGAACTATTAAATGATACGAAAATGGATTTAAAATTTGATAAGGTAAAAATAGATAATTTAAGAAGTATAATATTTAAAAATAATGGTTATCCAACTGAAAACGGATATATTGAATTTGATGATTTCTTTAAAAATAATATGATTCTTAGAATGCTCGATTTAAGTCAATTAGACTTAACTAATGTCAATATTACATATATGGATTTCTCTGGTACTAACATACATATAAATCCACAAACAATTTATAATAAAGATATGACTGGAGTAAATGCAATTGGAGTTCATTTTTCGCCTTTTAAAGATAACTTTGATGATGTAATACTAAATGGTGCACTAATTAATGATTATGAAGCAATGATTGATTTAAGCAAATTGAGAAGTTACGATGCCAACACAATTATAAAGAAAGAAGTAGTTGCTAAAAGCATGAAATAAGTCAAACAAATTAAAAGTAGAATTTATTCAATGTTTTAACGATTTATCTTAAATGATAAGTCGTTTTTAATTGATTATATTTCTTTAAATCCCTTATTTTACATAAAAAATAGTGGGACAAAGTATGGGACAAAATTAACATTACAAAGAATAGTAAAAAAATGTTTAGCCCACTTGGCTTTTTATCAATTTTATCATTTATCGTTATTTGTGATATAATAATTTCATTACTTATTTACAAAACAATGTAGATATATAGAAATCGATTAATATAATATCAGGAAGGTTTGAAATGAAAATAAAAAATAAATTTAGTAAACAAAGAATAGATAAAGACAATCTTTTGTTAAATAAAATAATGAATATTAAAAAAGGTATAAGAAATAAGACATCAAAGATTATACCATTAAATGATATGGAAAAATTTCTATATACAGACGATGATTTTGAAAAAAAGTATGATGAAAAAAATACTACTATACCTAAAAATAAATATCTAAGATTAAATGATATTTTTTTATTAAATATTGTTTCTAAGAAAGATTGCCATAACCTTTATTCTGGAATTATTAATCTATATAAAGATAATTATTTGAAAGGCTACTTAGGTGGAGAACTTAGGCATAAAGATATAAAAAAATGTATAGACAGTTATATATCTTCAACAAATCATCATGGTTGTGCGGAATTATGTAGATTATCACCAAAGGATAACGAATTATATGAATTATGTGATTTTATAATAATTCATATTTTTGAAATATCTAATGACTTATTAGGAATATCTTTTGATTTAAAAGTTACTGAAAAATTTAATGAGGAAATAAATGATATATTTAATGAAAAAGTAAATATAACAACTATTTATGATAAATTAAAATATAAAAAGAAGTATCTATATAGCAGAAGTAGAACTTCCGTCAAACAAAAACGTAATAATGATTATGAAGATTTTATTATTGAGTTCAAATGTAGATTCAATAAATTATTTAATAAGTATCTTCCTCTTCAATTAGATTATGAAAATAAACCACCAATAAGTATTAATGCTTATCAAACTAACTTTAAAGTGAAAAATAGATCAGAATCATTTTATCAAGATTTAGAAATATTGGAACATTATTCTGCTAGAGAACTGGAAAATATAAGTGTATGTCTAGGAAAAAAAGGAGAAAGTGATTCATTTGTAGATACTACAATGTGGTATAACATTATGATATCTCCAAATAAAATTGACCGTTCAAATAGCGTTCTCTTTTATCTTAAGGAAAAAGAATATGAAATAAAACACACTAGTAGTGAGTTTACAAACATTTTTATTAATTCTATTGCATTTTACCTTTTGGATGAAATGCAAGAAGATATAGCAGATGAAAAAATTAAATTATATAATTGTAAAACCAGTAAAATAAGAAAGAATTATAAGCAGTATGAAATATTAAATTCTAAATTTCATAAATACAGTTCTATATTTAATGGCATTGATATTCATAAATTTCATTATAGTGATGAATATATAACAAAAGGTTTTGAAAATATTAAAAATATATATGATGATTATAATAAACAATTGTTAGATATTAAAAAAGAATATGAATTTAGAATCAATATCAATAATATTAAAAGTACATTTTGGATTTCAATTATATCAGTTATCATTGCAATAGGTGCTTTAGGGTTAAGTATATTCTTTGAATATAGAAATAAAAATGATAATTCTATTAAAAATATAGAATCTAAAATTGAAACAAATAACAATGAAACAAAGGAAATAAATAATTCCTTAAATCAAATAAAAGATTTAATTAAAAATAATAATGAGAAGTGATTGCTTTATCTTCTATTTAAGTATATAACGAATATGTAATTAAGATTTATCTCAGTTACATTTGTCAGTTGATGTTTCTCAAACGAGATACACAATTGCTCCATTTAGATACAGTCTACGATACCGAAAGTATCGTAGTTTTCTTTTGATAAAAATCAGATATTATTTATATCTAAAAAATCTATTTAACAATTTATCTATAAATAATTAGCAAGCAATGAAAAGTTCCTCCCACGAGGACTTTTCGCGTATTATGGGGTATCCCCAATCCCCTAAAAAAACGACTTATCATTTAAGATAAATCGTAATTATTTTTGTTTAATTTTTAATATGTAATTCCCATTTTTATCTTTATTATTTGTATCAATGAATTTTGATGTTCCAACAAATGATGCTGCAGCAATAAACATTTCTTTGCGTGATAATAACCTTCCACCATTTTCAATTTGCAAATCTGATAAATATGTGATGAAATCTTTAACATATGGATGATATTCAAATTCACTAAAATTAATGCTACCAACCCATTTATCATCTGTAACATTATACTTTTCAATCAAATGTTTAAAAGTTAATGAAGGGCAATCTAAGCTTAAGGTTTGTGAAATTGTGTATCTATCAAAAAATATTTTAATATTATCTGGTTGATTTAGATATATGTTAGGATTATTCGAACTAGATAAGTGACGTAGTATTAGATATTGTTTTTCTTTATCGTCAACATAACAAGTCCCTTCTTCTTAAATATATTCTTTTCCTTCTTTTAGTCTAACTAAATAACTTATTGTATATGCTAAATCATATGGAACAAATGATATACCTTTCAATATCACATTTTCATATAATTCCTTTTTTAAAGATTTTAATTCATCTAATTTTTTACTAGTTTGCTCTATTTCTTTATCTATATGATTTATTTTGCTTATTATTTCATTTGATTTCATTTTTACCTCCATCATAATTTTCTTTTTGCTTGTTTTGTGATTTATATTTTAAAATGCCCTAAAAATTAAAATAGGTATTGATTATTAAATATGTTTACAATTTAAAATGTTGAATTATTTTATGACCAACTAAAGTATATTTAATATTTGTACATTTAAGCATTTGATTTTTTGGTTTAATATTAACATATAAAAAGATGTAATTAAATTCAATTGTAAATTATAAAATAATTATTTTCTTAAAATTCTTTGTTTTATTTTTTGGTTATAGCCTTCTTGATAAGCTTCGTTTAATTCTTTCTCTATCTCATGGTATATTGGATTATTATCTAAGCTAATTATTTTGTCTGGCTCAAATAAATAATTATTTGATGGTATTTCAACACTTTCATTATTAATCTGCTTTTTATCTTCTTTAATTGTTTCTTCAATTTTTCTTTTTTGAGCATATGCGCTTCTTAATAAAAAATATTTAGCATTTTTTTGTCTTTTCTTATCTTCAATGTTAAACATTATCATACCAGCATCTAACATTATGGTACCAGCACATCCACAACTTAAAATTTGAATATTATAGGAATCTAAAAAATAGGTGCCTGTCATAAATGAAGCTATGCTACACACGAAAATAGATGCCAAAAGTGGAACTGTATAAGCAAAAGCTTTTTCAAAAAAAGTAAATTTCTCTCGGTCGGTACTTTCTTTGCCTTCTTCAAGTTCATTTATTCTTTTTTTCAATTCTTCTAATGCATTTTCAAGTAACATTGTATCGTGTATATTACTGACATCAATATTGCGTTTTTCCATATGACCAGTTTCGTCACTAACGATTACTTCTTTATCAGATAAATATATATATTCTCTATTCATTATATTTTCCCCTTTATATTTAAATAAATTTGAATATACTTCTTCGTTGATGGGTAATACTATAGCATAAAAGCAAACAAATGTCAAGAATTGCCGTTTATTTGTGTACAAGCCGTTTATTTGTGTAAAAGTCATAATTTACTTGATAAATATTCGAATACATATTATAATCAAATTACAAAGAAGAACTTAAGGTCGTATATCATATCTAAGCCGCTCCATTATTGATTTTAATCTAACCATTTGAGGTTAGTTTTTTTGTGTCCCTGTTCGCCTGCAAAAACACAATATCACAAGTTTGTAGAAAAATCTACGCTTTTTTGTAGATTTTTTTGAAGTATAATTTGCAGCTAAAATGCAGTTCATTTGAAGTATAAAGAAAAAATGTGAAAAAATCACATTTTTACCATCCAGTTACTTCATGAAAATCGCAATGATCAGCAGTACTATCAGTAAACAATCCCATTGCTTTAAATTTCCATGTTTGTTGACCTAATAAGTTATTTGTATTATCCATTGCTGTTCCTAAGTTATTTCCGTCTTTATCATAGCAAATAAATTCAATTTGTACATAAGAATAGTTTTTGTCTCTATTATTTTTTACTGTACCTTCGATATAGTGAGAAAAAGTATCATTATATTCACTAGTTACAGTATATGTAAATCTTTCTTGTTTTTCACTACTGCCACCATTTTCAGCATTTCCATTATTTGCATTTCCGCTGTTATTACCTCCTGATGAAGCCGCAAAGATACCAATAACTACAACAACAATAAGAAAGATTGCCCATTTTGGCATTCCTTGCTTTTTCCTACAATTTGGACATATTTTAGCTTTTGGATCAATTTCTGTTTGACAATACTTACATTTTTTCATTGGCTTTCTATTTGAATTATCCATAATATACTCCTTTCTAATATAAGTATATCACAAAAAACTTCACGCAGACGACATATTTTTTATATGATTTGTGAAATAATCATATTAGAAAGGAAGTGATATACTTTGACCAGTAGATATTCAAAAGAGCAATTATCTATAATTGTTCGAAAAAATATAAGAAAATATCGTTTGATGAGAAAGTATACACTTCAAGAACTTGCTGATTTAACGGGACTTACACATGGATATGTCAGAGATTTGGAATGCTTATCAATTGATAAAACTCCATTGCTTGAAACTGTCGGAAAATTTGCTGATGCCCTAGAGATAGATATACGTCAATTGTTTGATGATATAAATTAAAAATATGCAGTCTTTTTAATAATAAATATAAAAGCGAATAATGTTGTTATTCATTATTCGCTTTTTCTAATTTAAATGATAAATATTAATTGTTTTTAAGATTATCTGTCCATGAATAGATCGGTTTTAATGAATTTTTTAGTGCATCACTAAATACCTTAGTTTGTTCAGTAAAAACTTTTATCCAATCAAAATCAAGTGCTTCAGTATAAGATTTAGTCCAGGATGAAATAATACTTGCTATTTGTCCTAATTTCCTTTTCATCTCTTCTTCATTCATTTTTAAAAATTCTTCACTTTCAGTATATTTAATCGCTGAATCAATCGTATTATAAGTCTTTTGTAATACATCCCATAATAGCAAAAAATCATTTTTATAAAAGAATTTGCTATGTGCAACACTATTTCTAAATTCATTTATTACACCAATTGTTTCCTCAATTTTATTATCGAAATCCTTATTTGAGAATAATCGCTCCCAATCACTTTTAGGTTTATTATTATTAATAATATCCCTTAATTGTTCATCGGATAATTTACTTAAATCTGAATTTTCCTTCAAAATTAGATTTAATTTTTTTTCATCATAATCATTCCAACTTTTATCAAATAGCAAAGATCTTAATGTACCAAATTCTAATGAATAAAGATAATTTTTTAATCGCTCGTCATCACTTTTATCTTTTATATTTTTTTTAGCCTTATTTCTAATTTCTTCAGGAACAGTTATTTCAAAATATGCTTTCTTAAAATTCGCCGTATATGTAATCAATAATAACTTTCTAAATTTTCTTTCAAATGAATTTAGAACAGGGTAAATTCTGTCACAATAGTATTGAGATATTGAATCATATGATACTATTATAATATATTTTTTATCAAACATATTATTACCAATTATATCATTATTAATTATTTCTAAAATTGAAATATTATCTAATATACTTCTTTCATTTGAAATTATATTAAGATAGTATGTACCTGTTGCAGAGGTTAATTCAAAATCAACGTACTTAATTTTATCTTTATAGTCAATTTCTATTGTACCACATTGTTTTCCATTCATAACGGACTCTACTTCTTTTACTTCGCTCTCCTTGATTGTGTATTTAGTTTTTAATTTCCCATATATAGTATCACTTAACGAAATAACATAATTACCATTTTTATCTTTTGGTAATTGCTTTTTTTCATCTCTATCTAAAAAAATATAGCTCATTGATTTTTTCATCATTACCACTTCCTAGCAATATTTTATCATAAATTAATCATATTCTGGCATATAAAAGCAGTAATTTCTATTTTCATTAAGTAATATTTTACAAGTATTTGTATTATGTATTGTTGATTTATGTTAAACATTTTTGTCATCTAATGTGCAGCTCAATTAAAACAAAATTGTAGGTTAATTTTAAGTTTATTTAAGATTTAATCTTATTAGCAAACAATCAAGTAGTTAGTATTATATTTTAAAAAAAATTTGATTTAAAAAAAGTATGATTTAATATTAAAAATATAGTAAAAAAATCATTTTTTAAAGTGAAATGCCTTATTATATGGAGATACGGGGTTCGGGACGATTCCATCAGTCGCTCCATTTAGATACAGTCTACGATACAATGAGTATCGTAGTTTTTTTGATAAATAAATTGATAAATTTATATTCAAAATCAGTCTAACAATTTTATCTATAAATAATTAGCAAGCACTGAAAAGTTCCTCCCACGAGGACTTTTCACGTATTATGGGGTAGCCCCAATCCCCTCATAAAAAAATAATAATACTTTGTTTAAGTATTATTATTATTTTTAAATATGGAATATGTAATATCTAATTCTTAGATGTTGTTTTATAAAATAATAGCGACATAAGAATTAATACTAAAATAGGAATTCCTATATAATTAACCCATGCATTAATAATTGTTGGAATTATTGAGCAAATAAGGCCCATAAATCCACCGATAATTAAACATACGGCAAATCCAGCAATTCTTGTTCCCCAGTTTTTACCTTTAATACTTTTCTCTTTATTAAATGTGTTAAAGAAGAATAAAACCATAACTCCCAAAAACCACCAAAGTATGCCACCACTAATAAATTTTCCAATAGTATGATCTTTTTTACTTCTCTTTAATACTTTGTTAATATAATTGTTATCAGATTCATTTATTTCTTTTACTATATTATTATACTCTTGTGTTAAATATTGGTCTTGATTAATTACATTCATATCAAGTTTTGTAATTTTATCTAATATTTCTATTCTATTTTTAATTCTACTAGGGTAAAAGAAATTTGTATCAATAAAAGGAAATAATATTAATATGACAAAGGATAAAGTAATTAAAGTGATTCCTAACTTTCTTTTATTCATGCTAAAGACTTTATTAAAAAGCATTGATTTATAATCCATTATCTAAACCTCCCTGAAATTTCAAATGTAATTATATCACAATTATTTAAAAATTTATATTAACGAAAAAACGATTTATTTTGATAAATCGTAATTATTGGTTTTCTAATAAAATTTTAGAAGTTTCATAGAATAATGGTATTAACTTAGTATTTAATTCCTTATTATTACTTTCCACAATTTCGTAATTATCTATATAACAAAACTTCATATTTTCGTTATTATTAATATCTATTAAATATAAATATTGTTTATTTTCATATTGTGCTTTACTAATAACAACATATCTATTGTCATCACTTAATGTTAATATATCTTTAATATTAATATTCATTACTTACCACCTCTAGTTTTTTCTTCTTTTTCTTTTTCATCGATTGCTAGTTCATGATATAAATCATCAATTTGTTCTTTCAAAATAGTTTTTTGCGAAATGGCATTGATCATATATTTAATTGCAGTTACAGTAACACCTAGATTTGCACTTCCAAACATAACCAGTGGAGGTGATGTATAACTTCCACCATATGCAGCCGCTATTGCATTTACGCCAATACTTAATGTTAAAAGTGCACCAACAAATAATAATTCTTCTTTTTTCTTTTCAGACTCACTTAATGTTTCATAAGTTTCGATCTGCTTTACTTTGTATTTTCTTTCATCTTCAGTCATAAAATAAAACCTCCTATATATAATTTAATTATATCACGGATAATGTAAATGTGTAAAGAAACTAATTCATACTTTTTAAAAAAATCGTGTAATAATAATTTATACTATCAATCATATTGCCTAACATTAATTATTATTGTATAATTATATTACAAAGAAGAACTTAAGGTCGTATATCGTATCTAAGTCGCTCCAAAAGATAAAATCGTCGCACCAAGCGATGTTAATGATTAAATCAACGCAAGTTGATTTTTTTGTTGCTATTGCAAAGAAAGGGTGTGATGTGGTATGATTAATATTGTAAAAAAGAAAATCAATATGAGTGATGAACTCAAAGCCAAAATTAATTGGTCTTGCAAATTTAATAAGAAGTCCTATCAAATAATTGAAGGATACTTAAGGATTGTGGAACATACAAATTTAGCGTATGTAGAGCCACATAAGGTAATTATTGAAGATAAGTTATACCTATTCTTCAATGAACAGAAACATTTTTATATAGGGAATTTAAAGAAGAAAATCCCATTGTCTGAATTATCAGAGTACATAGCAAGGCATTAATGAATTGGTGAGTTTATATACTCCCACAATATTGGTTGTTTTTGTCGTATAAAATAATCAATTATTCAAAGGTGTCCTTGTTATGTGACACCTTTTTACTTTGGTGCCTTTCATTACTAAGGAAAGGAGATTGATAATTATGGATAATGAAAGGAAAGTTGCAGGAGTTTATATTCGTGTTAGTACCGAAGATCAAGCAAGAGAAGGATTTTCACTTGGAGAACAAGAAGAAAAGTTACTTCAGTTATGTAAGTTTAAGGAGTTAGAAGTTTATAAGGTCTATAAGGATGCAGGAATATCAGCAAAAGATATGGAACATAGACCACAATTTCAAGAAATGCTTAAAGATATGAAAGAAGGAAAACTTAATTATATTGTCGCATATAAACTAGATAGAATTACTCGTTCAGTTCGTGATTTAGAAGAATTAATATCAGTATTAGAACAATACAATTGCTTTCTACTATGTGATAGAGATGATGTTAACACCTCTACTGCTAATGGTAGATTCTTTGTAAGAATGCTAACAGTCTTATCTCAATTGGAAATAGAAATAGTATCTGAAAGAACTAAATTTGGTTTAAATGGAGCCATTAAATCAGGTCATATACCAGGACAGCGACCATTTGGTTATAAGAGTTCAGAAGATAAAAGAATGGTTATAGACAATGCTACTCGTCCCTATGTAGAAAAGATATTTGATATGTATTTAGAGGGTAAAAGTTTTCAGCAGATTGCTAATTACTTTAAAGAAAATAATATTTACCCTAAAAAGAATTGGAAAGATACTACTATTCAAAAGATTATTGATAATAAAATCTATATGGGAGATTATGAGCAATATAAACGAATTGGTAAACAAGAAAACCTTGAACCTATTGTTTATATGAATGTTGTAGAACCAATTATATCTCGTGCTAAATGGGAAGAATGTCAAAGACAAAAAGAAAGAAATCAAAGAACTTATACTAGAGATAGAGTTTATACTTTCTTTCAAAGATTAAAATGTCCTAATTGTAGTCATATTATGAAATGCAAAGGCTCTGGTGGTACTAAAAGAAAGTATATGTACTATACTTGTGAGCATTGCCACATTAACTTTAATGAAGACCATGTAGAACATTTATTAAGAGATTTTATTTATGATTTATTAGAATATGATATGGCAGTTAAAAAATTCTTTCTACCTGTTTTAGAAGACAAAACAAATAATATTGATACTACTTCTATTGATAAAGAGATTAGAGATTTAGAAAAGCAAAGAAATAGAATTAAAGATTTGTATATTAAAGGCATTGTAGAAATTGATGATTTTAAAGAAGATTATAAAATAATTGAAGATAAACTTGCTAACCTTGAAAGCAAAAAACTAGAGTTAGTTAATTTAGAAACTTTTAACTACTCCGCGCACGAATTACTTGCACAAAGAGATTTAGAAAAAGAAAAAATGATTAGACTTGACACTTTAAATAATGTTTTGAAAACTAAATGGAATGGTATGGACAAGTCTGAAAAACAAGAATTTATATCTAAATTTATTGATACTATTGAGATTAAAAAAGATAGTAAAGGTAATTTAGTTCTTGAAAAAATTAATTTTAGAAACGGATTTATAAGACAATTAGTAAAGTTTTATGAAAGAGGTATATTTGATGTTGCAGTACCTGTTATGGTTGGTAATGAAGAAAAAACAATTAAAGGTGGCAGAATGAATGAGGAGCAATTAAATAAATATTTATCTAAAATGAACGAACATTTTGAAACATCTTTTTATGAAATGTATGAAACAATTGATGAAGAAACTAATGAAATAACACTTGAATACCAACCAAAAGAAAATGAAAAAATTATAAGATTTGTAGCAATTTCATCTAAAGATAAGTTCCCTATTACAGTAGATAATGTTAAAGACAAATATGGAATTATTAGCTACAAAACAAATAAATTATTAGAAAATTAGAAAGGATTTGATTAAATTATGAATATTGAATATGTAAAATATGGAGATTATTTATTACCTAATTTAGTAATAGAAAATCAAAATTATGGAGAAATAAACAAGTATGGATTATTAAGATTAGACTATATTAAGGAACCAAAAAAAAAAGGATTATATCAGACACTTTTGATGAAAAATGAACTGACAAACCATCTTCTTTCAGTCAGTAATGAAGCAAAAGAAAGATTTAAGGTTTTAATGGATAATTATATTAAAAATGATGAAAAACTATCTGAAAAAAGTAAAGAAAATAATCAAATTGAATGGGTAAAATTGATGAATAATTATAAAAATACTGCTGAAGAAATTATTCTTAAGGAGTTAATTTATGTGTGATGTTGTCATAAGCAAGCAACGGGCTGGTACTCCCACCACCCTAAAAGAAAGGATAAACCATATAAATGGCGACAACATCAATTTGGAGTATTAAGAATAATTTAAAGCAGTCTATTAATTATATTATCAATCCCGAGAAAACTACTAATGAAGATTATGGTAAAGATGATTACGATTATTTAGAAGGTAAAAAAGATTACAATTTTAAAAAAGAAAAAGTTTGTTATGTAAGTTGTTTAAATTGTAATGAGGATGATCCTTATGATGATATGGAATTTACTAAAGACTATTTTCAAAAGAAAGATGGAGTTCTTGCTTATCATGGTTATCAATCATTTAAAGAAGGAGAAGTTACCCCTGACATTGCTCATGAGATTGGAGTTAAGTTCGTTAGTGAAATGTTTAAAGATTATGAAGTGGTTGTTGCTACACATCAAAATACTAATCACATTCACAATCATTTCATAATCAACTCTGTCTCGTGTAAAGATGGTAAGAAGTATAATAACAATAGAACTAACCTAGCCAAGTTAAGACATATATCTGATTCAATATGTGCTGAATATGGATTATCTGTTTTAGATGAGAATATTGGTTATAAAAGCACCTATAATCATAAAGTTATCAATAACAATTATTATAAGACACTAAAAGAAGATTTAGATAATTCAATAAGTTATTCAGTTACCTTAAAACAATTATTTGAAAGAATGCGAAATATTGGTTATAAAGTTTATTCTCGTAATGGCATAATAACTATTTATAGAGATGGTGAAGATAAAGTTAGAATAGAAAATGCTTTTGGCGAAGAATATTCAAAAGATAGATTAAGTGAAATGCTATATTCATCAAGACAAATAGTATTTAAACCTATGTCGCAAAAATCCATTTTTGAAGAATACTGTAAAACCAACAGTCATTATAAAGGTATATACGGCTTATATAAGTATTATTGTTATTTATTAGGAGTCTTTACAAAGAAACATCCTAAACAATATCTTCCTTATTCTATTAGAAAAGAAGTTTATAAATTAGAGCAAACTTCACAACAAGTTAGATTTATGCACGAGAATAATATTATAACTAAAGAAGATTTAGATAACTTTGTTAAAAACAATAATGAAGAATTAAGAATTTTAAAAGGTACAAGAGAAAATCTTTGGAAAAAATATCATAGAGCAAAAACCGAAGAAAAACAAACTCAAATACTTGCTGAAATAAATGATATACAACCTAAAATTAAAGAACTTTATAAATTTGATAAATATTGTAAAGAAATAACTAAACGAGCCGAAGGCATACAAAATAATCTTAATAATTTTGATAAAGATATCCAAAAAGAAAAAGACAATTCTAGGTCTATGTGACTTAAATTGTCTTTTATATTATCTTTTTATTGTTCCACCATGGCATTTTAAAACATAAACTTTCTTATCGGATTTAAAAATGGTTTCTTCACCTTCAAAATATTCTAAATCTCCAACAACTTTAAAACTATATTTATATTCACCATTTACAAATTCTTTTGGACCCCTTACAGGAATTGTTTCATCACTTCCAACTTGCATAAGGGCAGGTCTTAATGCTTTGTCTACTGCTTCTTCACTCAAGGTTTGATCTAATGTTACTCCATAGTAATTCATTCCCCAAATAGGTGTATCATTTTCTTCGTAAACTACTTCTTCACCCATAAAATTAGTTCCACCGAAATAAGTATCATGATAAATCATATTGTTAGAACTGTACTCATAATCATGTGATCCTTTTCTAGATGATTTTTGCTTTTCTACATTTTCATTAGCATAAGTTTGTTTTTTCGCTTCTATTAAAAAATTATATAATTTTGTATCCATCATTTTTCTCCTTTATTTATAATCTACCACCATTAATCCAGATATTCTCACCTGTTATAAAATTAGCATCATCAGATAATAGAAATAAACACAATTTAGCAGTATCTTCTGAAGTTGCAAATCTTCCTAGTGGGGTTTCTTTCAATTTTTGGTCTATTTCCTCTTGCTTCCAACCTCTCAATGATAATGGTGTTGGAGTAAAGGCAGGACATATACTATTTGCCCTTATTTTTTTATCAGCATATTCAAGTGCAGTTGCTTTTGTAAAATTAATTATAGCTGCTGCTGCAGCACAATAAGCAGGTGATTCAGTACATGGAATAACACCCAAATGAGAAGAAATATTAACAATAGCACCATTATTATTCATATTTTCATACGCATGTTTAGTGCAAATCACTTTTCCAAGTAAGTTAATATCTAAAACTTTTTTGAAATCATCAATATTAAAATCTTTAATTAAATTATCAATAAATGTACCTGCATTATTTACTAAGTAATCAATTTTACCAAATTTTGTACTTATATTATTAAACATATTAATAACTTCTTCTTCATTACTTACATCACACTTAATTATTAATAGATTTTCATTACTAAATTCTTTTTCAGTTTCCCTTGCTAAAGTTTCATTACTATGATAGCAGGTTATTACCTTGCAACCTTTATCTAATAATTCTTTAACAATTTCTTTTCCAATACCGCTTGTTCCACCAGTTACTAGTGCAATTTTATTATTCATTTTTTCCTCCTTATATTTCATTTTCTTTTAAATAATCAATTATTGCTATAAAGTTTTTATCATCTTCATATTTACTTCTATCAAATTCAATCCAAGCATTAGAGATATTTTTTTCACTTTCTAACACTTTTTTAACACTAGGATTATTTATAATTGGATTATTTGGCTGATTATTTAAATCAAAGCATCCTTCTTGATCATATAATTTCATTTGAATATCACATTCTAATTTATCACAATGATATGCAAATATTGCCTCATCAGTTTTTCTTTCGTTATATTCATCTAATAAGTATGATATTTCATCTTTTCCAAGAAAATCTTTCAAAATATAATTAGTTGCTTCTTTTCCTTTAATTAATTTTTCTTCTCGTGTTGTTTCATAAAATGCTAAATCCCCAATTTCAATTTCTTCTAGTTCGTGAATTGCTAACATATAAATAACTCTATTAATATCCAATTTATAACCAAATTGATAATAAATAGATAATGCTAGCATTTGAACTCCATAAACATGTTCAGCAACACTTTCTATTCTATCTCTTTTAGCATTCCAAACTAATGGACCTTTTCTAATAGTATCCTTTAATTTACTACATAAAGTATAAAATTTTATTGAATTTGTTATTCTTGTATTCATTATTTTCCTCCTTAACTAGTCATTGTCTATAAAATTAGATATTGCTTTTGCCAATTTATCAAAATCAAAATCTTGATTTATAGATGGAACATGAATAAAAATCATCTTTGTATCTAGTTTATTTTGTTTTATATATTCTAAACCTTCATAATAAATATTATTGCATAAGTATTCACCAGCATTATCTGAAATTAAATAATCAATATTATCATTTTCAAATAGTTTTTTTATTTCTTTTATAGGAAAAATAGTATCTAAAATAGTATTATTTTTCTTTGCTTTAAGTTCAATATATACTTCATTTACAAGAGGTTTTTGACCTAATGCAATAACATATTTGTAATTGTCTTTTAATTTTTTTGTTAATTCAATTTCACTTGTTTTAAAACTGTTTGTTAATTCAATTTTATCAAAACTTTTACTTGTTCTGATTTTATGCAATAATAAACTTGAAGAATTATTTTTTCCTTTAAAACTTGTTATTAATATATTTGAATGTTCCCCTCTAAATTTCATTTCATTATTTTCCATTTTATTTTGAATTTTGTCAGATTCAATTAAAATTTTTTCCATAAATTTTTGCAATACTGAACAGGCAGACATTGTATCAATAGTTGGATATACAAACAAAAAAGAAGATGTAATTGATACTAATGAAATTGCTACATTTTGCATTGGTATTGATAAACCATAATTAGATGGACCTACTAATAACATTCTATCTATATTTGGCATTAGTCCTAGTGATTCTTGACTTGCTTTATAATTTCCATGTACAAACATTGATGATGATTTATAATATCCTCTAAGATTTCCCATATCAGCTGCTTCCTCTATATCTCGAAAAGTAGCAATTTTATTTAACATTTTATTTGCCCAACCATATTCTCCTTTAGCATATTCTTTACCATACTTGTCAATAACATAATCATAATTTTCTTTTAAAATTACAAATGAATCTTCAGTATGCGAAGGATGACCTTTTTCTCTGTTTAACTGTTCTTCTTTATATGCTTGCACATGAAAATAATCTAAATATCTTTGGCATAGTTCATCATCATTTTTTGCAAATAATAATCCACCAATTACAGATAATTCATATAGTGTTCTCCATCTGCTAAATGCTCCATCAGAATAGCCATTTTTAAGTAATACTAAACATTCTCTTGATGTAAGAAGCGCTCTTGCATGAATTGTTCGCAATGAATGAAATAGTATATTATCTTCCTTTTCAGCTTCTTTAATAAATGTTTCACAATACATTTCAGCACATTCATGTGACATTTCAATTATTGTTTCAAGATTATCAATTGGTTTTTTCCATTGATTATATAGTCTTTTATTATAATCTGAAACTATTTTTCTATTTTCAACTAACATATTCTTTTTATCTTTATCTAAGTCTTTATACAATACCCTTGAACTAGTTTTAATTGTAAATTTCATAATTTCTTGGATGAAGTTAGGATCTTTTTCTAATTTCTTTTCTATTGTTTTTTTATTTTTTTCTATTAACTTTAAAAAAATGTCATTATATGTTTTCATTTTAAACCTCCCAACTAAATTCAAGAAAATCTCTAATAAGATTATACAATATTTTAGTAAAATTTACTATACAGCCATTGATTTTTAATAATAAAACATATATAATTTATTTAGTTGATTTAATCAAACAACTTTGGGAGTATAATTTTTCGAATATAAGTAAAGTTATCGCTCCATGATGTATTTATCCCTTGAATTTTCAAGGGTTTTTATTTTGCATAGATGATGAGAGTCAAACTTTACCCGCCACACCCAACCTCAATTGTGGTATTTTTGTAGATTATTTGTACTATTTTTTGTCATCTCATTTGCATTTCATTTTAAATATTTTTCTTAAAGTAGTCCCTAACATATCTTTTTATAGTCGAGATAGTAAATGGTTCCTTTTCTCCATCTACGAAATATAAGTTCTCATTTTCCATATAATCATCATAATGTAGCACCAATAAATTCACATCATTTTTACTAAATAATATTTTATGTGGACTTATTGCACATATATTGGCTTTATCAAATTTTACTAAGTATCCATAGTAATATGTAATATTAAACCTATAATTTTTAGCAAACCTATTTAATGAATCAATAGTATCTTCATTGAAATGCAACTTTTCATACTCAACTCTAATATTATCACCTCCGGAAGTTATAATTTAACTTCAAAGGAACAATATCACACAATTTCATAAATATCCAGCAAAAAAAGATGAGATTTAAAATTCTCATCTATTTTAAATATTCTAAACTGATTAAATATTCCTTAGTTCCATCTTTATAGTATTTAAGTTTAAAATAGTATCCTTCTACTGTTGGATCGTCGTCCACCTCATAACAGTTATTATTTTGTAAACAATTTAGTGGTGTATTAAGTAAATGTATTATTAAATAATAATTATTTCCATTTTGGTATTTACTAACTGTTTTTAAATATTGACCTGCCCATCCACCACCAGATATAGTAGGTACAGTAATATCTTTATCGTATGGTTCGTTATCACAAGTCACAGTTTTATTAAAAAATGTACCAGCTAAGGTCTTAATTTTTTCCACATTAAAAGTATAACTATCTCCAACTTTTTGATAATAGTCTGTCGCTGGATACTTTGCATCTTTTATATGACCAATTAGTTGACTATAAACATAATTATATGCCATACTTACCTTAGTACAATCATCGGAGTATAAATCAGCGCCAACCTTTTCATTATCATAGTGAAAAGGAAATAATGCATAACTATGTTCAACATTGAATACTAACAATTCATCATTTATCTCTTTTCTTTGTTCTGCATTAAGTGGTATTTCTGTATAGCCACTTTCAATAGGAAACGATACAGTATTTGATGAATTATTATCTGTATTGTTGCTGACACTATTATCAATTGGAGTTTCTTCATTACTTAACACCTTATCATAAACAATATATCCGCCTAACCCTAATACTAATAAACATAAAACAATAACTAGTGCAACTAAGCTACCATTATTTTTTTGATTTTCCAATTTTTTTGCACCTCCTTTCTTTATTATAAATAATAGCATATTTTCCTTTGTATTTCAATAGATATAAAAATGATTTACAATTTTCTGTACTGCTATTTGTAGATTTATTTTAAGTACTTTTGTCATCTGTGATACATCTCATTTTAAATATGGTTGAGGATTTATGTGTAATTTATCTATTTCGTGATTTTTTTCTTTTTATCGCGTTTTTGAAATAATATGTACAAGTTTTTATAATTAAAATGTTTGTATTTCATTAAATTATAATGATTAAAATTATGTCATTTTTTTAGTAAAAATGGGATTATTTTAATAATATTATTTTTTAATATTTGCTGTAATTCCTTTGTTTACTTGTGCTTACGAAGTTTTTTAGGGTGTTCGGGAGAGTACCCTCACCCGCTCCAATGTTGACATAAGCAAACTCTTTGTGAGTTTGTTTTTTTATACCCCACGTCTTGTGTAACTACAAGATATCACAAGTTTGAAGAAAAATCTACGACTTTTTGGAGATTTTTTGTGCTATTTACTGTCAGCTGGTTTGCAGTTGATATGAAGTTTTTATTTTTTTTACAAAAAAGTAGCAATATTATTAATATTGCCACAATATAATACTACTATTTTACTATCATATAATCTATTGTATCCATAAATTTTTTCTTTAATTTTTTGTAATGACCTTTTAAATATAATTCTTTTTGCACTCCTACATACATTTTTTTCATCAAATACTATACCAACAGGCAGTATAATAAGTTTCTTATCCTGGTAAATATCCCTGTTGATATAGTTTTTAAACTTATCATTTATACTATCAAGACATAACACCAAAGCTAATTCTAAAAAATCAAAATCACCATTTCTTTCTTCAAAATTTTCTAGCAACCAATCATTTATTTTTTTCATTATAAGTTCTTTAGTTTTACCATCATATGTTTTCATATTAATTGTAGTTACTAATGTTATTTTTCTATCAAAAAAAGTAAAAATATTTTTTTTAATTTTATAATATATATCTCCATAGATATTTTCATCAACTTTAATACTTCCTCTTTCAAAATTATTGTTACTTAAATAATATGAAATGTCATTATATCCATTAATGTTAACGTGATACTTTTCAGCTGTTGTTATTTTTCTAAAATCAACATATTTTTCACCTATAATTCCAATAACAATCATCATTATAAAAAGCAATATTGATGATAGAAAAAATATAAGTTGCATCTGTTCATCATCTGCTATACACGTCAAAACTATACCTATTAGACTTAAAATTATTGTTAATTTCCACAGAAAAATAAATATTTTTCCTTTAGTCTTTTTACTCACAATTACCACCCCTAATTCAATGTGATTCCATCGCCTTTTTCAAATCTGATATACTCTGAATCAATAACTAATTCTCTAAACTTATCTTGCTGTTCTTTTGTATTTTCCAATAATCCTACAACTACAACTCTTTCTTTTTCATCCACATAATTGTGAGAAAGGTTTTTATATTCATGGTTATCAGTTTGAAAATATTCTATTATTTTATCATTGATTTCATTTAATGCTTTTTTAGATATTTTAAATACTATATACTCTGAATCATATATATTTTCTTTGAACCACTTTTGTTCATCTTCACTATTATCATTTAGTTCAATAATGACAACTCTAGCTACTTCATCAATCCCAACGGCATCAACATTATCTGTTACTACTTTATTAAGTCCATCTGAAACTTTTTGTCGGATTTCTCTTATTTTTGATAAGCTAGCAGTGTTTTCATCAAACTTTTGACCATTAATCAAATACCCTGCTACTTTTAAATCAGCAATAGTTTTTACATCTTTACCATCAATTACAGCACACACTTTATGTGTTCCTTTGTTAGTATAAATCTTTAACTTCAAGCATTTATAACCATCAATTTCACTAACCCATTGCAGAAAGTTGTTATATTTTATTTCCTTAATTGTACCTAATTCCTGTTTTAGTACCTTTGAATCCTGTGCTATTTCTTTTATATGATGGAATGTTTTATCCACTCTAGACATATACGAAAAGTATATGATAATTCCAAATATGACAAACCATAGTAATATAACACATATAATGATTTTATTTTTTTTCTTCATAACTCCACACTCCTAATAATTTACTCTACTTTTTAGTTCATCAAATACAAATTGTAATTGTTCTTTTGTAAATTGTTGATCCGCCCAAGGCTTATATCCAAATAGGCTTTGTCTTATCGTATATTTACTACTGTTAGTTATAATTTCTAAATCATTAGTTGAAGTTATTTCATAATCAATAATGTCACTATATTTAATTTCACTTTTTTCCACTGTAGCAAATCGTGTTGCATATCTACTTCTAAGACCACCAACATTTCTATATTGGAATGGATAATAAAATTTTGGTTTGCATTTTTTAGTGACATTTTTAACTACTAGTACATTTAATATTATTTTTTCATTAGTAAAATAAATATAAACTCTTTTTAGCCAAATAAATTCTATGTATAATGGCATCAATAATATAAAAAGTATAATTAAAAAATAAATTGTATAACCAAGTAAATTGTATAGCAATGATATGATAATTCCTAGTAAAAATAATATTGAGAATATCATTAAAACAATAAATAATGGTAAAATTCTTTTATTATCAACTTTTATAATAATATTGTCCATAATTTCACACTCCTACAATCTACGCTACCCATCCCCATAATAAATATTTATTGAATAGCCAAAATTCTTCTTTTATTAGGAAGTATATATCTGAATCATGAACTTGTCCTCCTAATAAATATTCTCTTTCTATACTATATCCTAATCCCTTACAATTTGATTTATATCCATTTTCTGTATATTGTATCTTATCAGTTTTCTCACAATATCCACCATCAAGAATAATAAGGGGATATTGTCCATCTCTTTTTAATCTGATACTTTCTTCTAAAATAAATAAAATATAAATGCCTACAAAGGATAAAACTATTATTCCAAATATTTTTAATACTTTCTTCATAACTATACCATCCTAATTCAATGCTATTTCTTCATCTAAACCAAGTTCTGCCATTTTTTCAATTTTATTTCCAAATTGTTCTAGTAATCCTAGCTCTGTTTCAACAATGAATTTACTATAATGTTCCTTCTTGCAGTCATTACCAATTCCCATCTCTACAAATATTAGAATGTGTCCATGTACATCAGGTGGTGATATTTTTAATGAATATCCAGTAATTGTATTTTCTTTCTTTTCTGTAAAATCAACAATTTGTTCCTTTTGGTTTTTAATTACTTTTTTTATGGCTTCGGCTATATTTTTAGCACGATCATTCCACATATAATAAATTTCACTAACCATTATGTTTTCGTTAGTACAAGTCAATTTTACTTCAAATAAAAAATTTCTATTAGAACCTATTTCACCACTATCATTCCATATTTTTTTAAATATTATATTGTCCATAACTTCACACTCCTAAATTTAACTATTACTGTGAACATAATATAATGTCAATGTTTCAATATCAAAAAAGTATATTGAATAATTTGTTGTATTACTATCATTTTCATATTTATCTATGATTCTTACATAATCGCCTTGGTTTATACAACTGTTATCAAAATCAAATTCATTTGATCTATTTTCTTTTTCTAGCCATGTGTATGTTTCATCAAAATATTTTTGTATTTTTATTATGTCATCATTCGTAACTTCTTTATAATTAGAATTATTTTTAATGACCATATCATCAGAATATACATATTTTGCATAATCTGTATAATCTTGAAATCCTTTTTGTTGATAATGTTCATCTTTGTCAATATAACCTTCAGGTATTTCATTCATTCTGTAGCTAGAACAACCAGATGACATAAGTAATATTAAAACAACTAAAAACATCTTTTTCATATTCAACCTATCACTCCTACATTTCATTTCCATTATACCATAGTTTATAATAGTTTTTAAAAAACTTGCTTATCTTTCTATCAAGAGTTAATATCAACAAACGATAGGAGGATCATAGTGAGGAAGAAATTAGGTGAGATTATCCCAGGTGACATTTATGATGTTGCATCTCGCAACATTAAAAAGTATCGAAAGGCAGCAGGATTAAGTTCCGAGGAACTTGCAGAACGTGTAGGTATATCGCCAGAGTATTTACGTAGGATTGAGGCTCCGAAGTATAAAGGTGGTTTCTCAATTCAAGTGGTATACGACATTTCCATAGCTCTAGGAGTTCCAATAAAAATGGTTTTTGAAAATGAAAAGGAGCATCGCTTGAAGTGAACCCTGTTTTTGGCACTTTAAAAAAAGAACATAATAAGATAAAATAACATCTCAAGGAAGTGAGGTGTTATTTTTTGTGGGAAAACATTTTGATAAAGAATTTAAAGAAATGG
>Ga0247608_10000892_pt1 | contig 44558 bp, 41 predicted proteins | sample 176DNAGHGlowgp2_FD_193490 | JGI IMG/M metagenome (GOLD analysis project Ga0247608, IMG submission 193490) | Sheep rumen microbial communities from Palmerston North, Manawatu-Wanganui, New Zealand - 1766 DNA GHGlow gp2 | ecosystem: Host-associated > Mammals > Digestive system > Stomach > Rumen ...
AAGAGACTTTGCGCTATTGTTAGCATTGTTTTTTTGGTCCATGATTAGCCTCTAGGAACCCTCGAGAAGTGGCTATCTATACACACGGAATCCTTCCATCAAATCCAAAATTCACCCCCATGTGTACCTTAATTATAATTTTTCACCATAAAAATTCAAATAAATAAAAAAAATCTGATTTATCCCCTCTCCTAATAGGAGAGGGCTAGGGTGAGGTTCTTATCCTCTCACCGAGCAAAATTCAACATATTGGCTAGCTATTTTCTTTAATTCTTGAAGCTCTACTCACGTGAACGGCTCCCCTACAAAATTTGGATCCAATGTTTCTTCTGGTAAATAATTCTGCAGGTATCGAGCCTTGATTCATTGTAAATACATTCCCATTTCTTCTAAATCCTCCTTTTCATGGAATCATTTTATTAAGGTAGAACGGTACTCATAATCCACTACCCCACTTTTTAGAAAATCTAATAATTCTTTATAATTCTCCAAAAAATCTCAAAATTCTGATACTCATGATCGTTTTTCATAGTTTGAAAGTGGTCATTTCAAATCCACTGCCACGTAATCTAAAATTCAGTCTTCTACCATTTTTTTGACTATCTTCGCATCACGTCCGTTAGTATCTAGCTTCACACAAAATCACATCTTCTTAATCTTCTGTGCAAAGTCGTATAAATCAGGTTGAACTGTCGGTTCTCATCAGCAGATACTTACTCCATCTATCAAACCTTTTCTCTGTTCCAGAAAGTTGAAAATTGCATTTTCAGGGATTTGTTGCTCACGATAACGAGCAATCAATTCAGGAAGAACTGCTTGTGGATTATAACAAAACGGACAGCGAAACTGACATCCCGCTGTAAAAACTATACTTGCTACTTTTCATGGATAATCTACTAATGTGGTCTGCTGTATTCCCGTTATCTGCATTTCATATTAACTTTTATTCCATAAAGTTTGTCATTACCCCACAAATCTCAGATGAATGCTTTCACTGCGAAGCATAAAAAACTTTTACACAAAAACGCATTTCAGCAGGAATTCATTTCTTAGAATCATCTAACGACAACGTAGAATTCGAATTGCTAGTATTCTTATTATAAACATCAAATATACGTACTATCCTGTAAAATTCTAATCAATCTCATATCAAAGCATCTTGGACATTTCATTCTTTTTTCTCTTGCTCCCCAGTTTCATCATTTAATTCATAATAAGAATATTTTCAATCAAGGCTAAGTTTTGCCTTTTCCCTATAAGTCACATTACTGGACCAAAATCAGTTATCCGAATAAAAATCATTAAGATTTCTTTCATCAATTCATAAATTTTCTGCATATAAATAAAGATTATCATCTTCCTTTCATTCTTTTATCACATAAATTCACTTAGTAAACGTTTTATTCTCATTTCACATTGATCTTTGTCACAGATTTAACCAATATTTATCTCTCTCTCATGAATGTTTTCTCCAATTAGTATCTCTGATACTATACATCATTTCTACTCACTCTCTTGCAAAATTTGCAGCTCTAACCGACAATTTAGTGTTATTCATAAACATAAACGATCTATTTATCGCAAAAATTATTCACACAACAACAATAGCAAATATTGAACATGCTATCACTACTTCCGCCAAAGTAAATCAATGTTTTTTAGATTTCAACATATTCTCTGTGCTTTATTAGTATAAAAACAGCATTATACAAACTCATCTTTTCCAAAAATAATTTGCATATTTTTAACTAAAGTATATAGTACAAAATGGAAATCATAAATCAATATTTTAATTTCCTTATTCAAAAAATGGATCGAGCATGATATTTAATTTTATGTATATACATATGAATTACATTTCGGACTATTTTAATGTGAATAGATAAAATGTCCAAAGTAATAATATGAAATTATATAACATGAATCACCTGTTTTGCTTTTTGAAATCTAATACACCAATGAATAATCCGATTAATGTCATCCCCTGATACTAAGTTTATCTGACTTTCATATTCTCAATACGCTAACTTTTTATCTACAAGCCAATTAACCTTAGTATTACTATTATATATTGGATTAATTCGATTAATTTATTCTTGTGGTAAATTCCAAGTATCTTATAGTACTCGCACAAGTACAGAGAAATTATATTTTATCATTCTCATCCCCATAACTGTTTTAAGTTTCATCATATGACCATACATTGCTCTACAATCAGATTGAATCCAAGTTCTAAACTTTATAGAAAAATCAATAACATGAACTTTTTGATTCTTAATAAGTTTTATAAATCATATTCCATTTTGGATGTTTGTAAATTGAATTGCTTTCACCATACTTTCTAGCCACATAAATTTCAAAATATCTCTTTCTGCAAAAGCAACAAAACTTCCAGAATGAATATAAAATTCTATACAAAAATTTGCGAAATTCTAAAAAATAGCTATAATTGACGTAGAATATTTAATTCTACAGATACTATAAATGAAAGTAATGTTTCCTCAACATATACAAAAATGATTCTTCTCTTGAGTTGCTTTTTCTGTAATGGGATTTTCAATTACTTTCATTCAATTAGTAATTTTAGCCATATGAGTCGTTTTCGCTTTATGAGTTTTTTCTACATTTAGCAATTCTGATGCAAAATGACTTTGAGTAGTATTTGCTGTTATAATTTTCTGAATATTCGCATTCATAGCATTCTTCAAATATTCAGAATTAAATTTACTAGCCTTCATAGCAAAAAAAATTAAAGATAACTTTCTTGATGTTCCAAAAAAATTTCAAATGAACTATCCTAGAATCAATCCAACTGAAATAACTATATCAAAATCCAAACAAGAGAAATGAAAAAAGAGAATCGAAATTAAAGAAGATATCGACATAGCCAAAATAAATGAGATTGAGAAATGATGAATCTTATAAAGATTTTCCTCTTGACTAAAATTAAGAAATTTCTACTATGAAACTAGTTTTACTTTTTGATAAATAAAAATATGCCAAAATCAAATTTCGACAAAAGCATGAAGAAGGTTTCTGCAGAAGCTGAGAAATTCGCAGGTGATGTAAAAGACACTGCCGAAGACATTTGAAATCGATGGACCAGATCAACAACAGAAGAAAAAATTACTATGATTGTAGGTATCATTCTTCTTGTTCGAGCTTTAATAAAGCTAAAAACAATATTACGAGGAATCGTTCTTTTGACTCTCTGACTTTTATCTGTATCTGGATTCTTTGATCGTCCTCTAAAAGATTTAATTCGTTACTGCAAAAAAGAATTCAGCAGTAAGAAAAAATCAGTTTCTACAACAAAGACTTCGGAAAAGAAAGTTTCAAAGTCATCTAAATAAGAAGGTTTTTATTGAAATTTTATATTAAAAATCCTGGAATAATTTTATTACTACTCCAGGATTTTTATTTTACAAATCTTCTATTTTAAACAAATGAATCAATACTTTATTATAAATTGCCTTTTTAGAATCTGTTACAGTATCTTTACCAACAAGTCATCTAAACATTTTAACTAATTTTGTTTGATACTTAGATTTTCCATATTTTGTATAAATTTCATCAATCACATCATTCAATAATTTAACTTTTTTCCAATCAGATGTTGTCATTTCATAATCTGGTACATACGGTATATATGTTTCACTAGGAGTTCAACCCAAACTTAAATAAGCATTTCTATCTACAACAACAAAAGCATCTGTAATTAATTTTCTAGATCATTGTGATAACACCTCACCAGAATAGACCATCGCAGAGCTAGCTCATGCATCCAAAAATAAAGCATTATAACATCCAAAATTTTCTTTAAGATATGATGCCATATTCCAAACACTCATCGTTCAAATATATCACATATATATAGTTTTTCAATCCTCAGTTGAGCATATAAAATTTCTATTTCATTTTCATGTCATCTTACTATCAATATACTCCGAAGCTCAAGCCGTTACATCATCTCAATTTATAAGAAGAACCGGAAAATTTGAAATTCAAAAATACAGATCACCAATACGATCCGAATTTATATTACTAACCAAACCAACATCTCAATCACTTATTTTATTCTGAACCAACAATGGATTTCCATCTTGCGTAAATCAAAATATTCATCTTATACTAGTATCTGGCCAAAACTGGCTATAACTAGCACCATCTCACTTAAAAATCCTTTCATAATAACTTATGGTATCACTACAACTTGAATAATCCTTTGGGCAAAAAAATGCTCAATTTATAGAAGAAGTTCATCATACTTTTCTAGTAAGAGCCTGAATTGTTTCTCATCACTGTCACGCTATAGATGAAACAACAAAATGTTCTCAATCTAATATCACTTTAATTACCCTAATAGCATGTCATCCACGATTTTCTATCAAAATTTCTTGATACGCTGACACACAATTCACAAAAAATCAAAACAACAATATTATCATAAACAATATTTTACCAAATCATCACCTACTTAAATAAATTTTCATACTACAAAAATTACAAAATAAACCATAATTTAATGTAGTATTTTCTAACGATAATTTCAAGAGAAAATAAAAGGCTAAAAATTTGCATTTTTTTAAATACTAAGTATAATTATGATGAAGATTAAGAATTTATTTCTATATTCATTTACATATCCAATAAAAAATATGAACAGACTAAAAATCACAAAGAAAGTAAAGGACAAAAAAATAATTTGAAAAAAAGTAAAAAATTATATAATTTTCTGAATCCTAGCATGTTGCTCAGTTATAATATTCAATATCCATCCTACAAAAATTACGAATAATTCTAATTCAATAACAGAAGATAAACAAATTATATATATCTTTCACGATTACAGCGGGAATGAATATGTTTTAAACGGAACATCACACTGATCATCAGACTCCATTGATTTTTTATTTGACAAAGAAGTCCCTGACTCAGTAAAATGGGACAAAAATCAACACTACAGTAGCGAAGTATCTTTAGCCAATAAATGAGAAAACAAAAACAACTATTGAGACTCTATAGATAAATGAGACATAAAAGACAACCAAGTTTCTATCGAAAATATAATGACAGACCTTTGACTAGAAGATAATTCAAGCAATGAAGACCTCACAATTAGTCTATGAAATAATGATGATAAAAAAGATGATGACACATCATACACAGTAAAAGAAGAATCTTACAACTGAAATAATGATACTTTGATTATTGAAAAAGAAAATAATAAAAATGATCGTATATATAACGAAATAAATGATGAAAATACTCTACTAAACGCAAAACTTTTCGAATATATTAAGGATGGTCGAGTAATACCTATATTAGCAGAATGGGATGAACTCGAATTTAATAATAAAACTCCCATAAAACCTTATATTGATACAGATTATATTAACGAATCATATAATGAAAATTGATTTAATCTTATTGATGATTACGCAGATTGTACAACCCCACGATGATACAAGATTGTACATTGAGATAGCGTTTTAGCTTATAAACAATTAGAAAATGCACCTGATATTTGTAATATTGAAAGAAGATATTGCCGAAATGGTAAATTATCATGAACATATACCCAACAATGATGTTCTGTAAACAAAAATTATACATATGATTCACGGTGAGAAGTAGAAACTTCTAAAGAACAAGAAAAAATAAAATGATGAGCAAGACAAAATCCAGACTGAAGCGTTACCGTAAAAAATAGCGAAGTTTGATGATGATTTGTATTTGATAAACCAAATAGATCAAAAACAGAGTTCTCAAGTGAAGAAAATATTAGACATGAAGAAGAATGAATAGAGCAAACAAGTAGACCATACCGAGATTGTACAGCTCCTCGATGAGAAAAGATCCATCATGGTCAATACATCTACGCATATAAACATAGTAACTGATTTAGTGACGCTCCATGTGAAGTTCAACTACGTCTATGCACAATGTGAGAATTGCTATGAACTTTTACTGAATCTACATGTAAAACTCGAGATACTTCATTCATCGATTGGATAAATTGATCTCCTACTCGAAAAACATATTCAAAAGAAAAATTAGAATTAATAAAAAAACAGATTAAAAACGAAGAGAAAAACTACAAAAACATGCGTGAAAATGCAACGAAATCTACAAACAGTGCTTCTCTTGAAAAAATCTTGTATATATTAGACCAATAATAACTAATTTTTAAAGTATTGATCATACAATTTAATTAATTCTGGTAATTTTATGATTTCATCATCATCTGCCCTCTTATTCCAGTGTTTTTTCCCACATTTTGAACAAACAAAAAGAATTTTATAATCTGAATTTTTTAACTGATATTCTACTGGATACATTACTCATTTACACGTAGAAGACCTATCTCATGGTATATCACCATCAACATGTAAAGATGCAAAACAATGTGGGCAATGATTTCTACATGTTTTAGATGCTAAAGGAATCTCCTTTCAACAATTTATACAAACGAAAGATTCATTAATTTTTTTCATAACTAAGTATTCTATCCAAAAAAAGAACCAAGTAGCCGTAACCGAATAGATCTCTCCCCCCGAGTCGTTAAAGTGGGTAGCTCGTACCAATCTAGGAAAGGTAATACCGGCTCCCTGGAGCAGAGTGGGAAATTTGATACAATATCCGATCTCGCACTACTTAGTCCAGCTCCAATATATATAAAGAGTAAATAATTTCAAGAAAATAAAAAAGCAGACCATTATCATCAGATCTGCTTTTTATATTTAAAACTTTGTGAATTTTGGATATAATCTAACCCAAACTTTACCTATTAAATCTATATCTCTAACTATATAATTAGCTCATTCATAACATTCTATTCAGAAGCAACATAATGAATCAGTAGTCCTTCATCTATTATCTCACATCACAAAATATCATCATTCAACTTTGAACTCATCTTTACCACATGTTGCATTAGTTTTCAATCATTCCGGTAAATACTGTTCTGGTAATTTCTCACAACTATTTCATTCAGAATCTTTAATTGACGAACCAGATGGAATATTATCTGAACAAATGTATACATCTCAATCTTGAAATTTTACAGTTTCTCAAGGTAATCAAATTATCCTTTTTATATACGGAGAAGTTTTTCATTGCGCTACAAACACTATCACATCTCCCCTATCAAAAGTACCAAAACGCTGAGTTATTTTCTCAACAATAATTCGATCTTTCTGATAAAAATTTGGAACCATACTTGATCAAATTACCGTATACGGAGTAGCTATAAAAAGTCTAATAAATAATACTATTCAAAATACCAGAACCAAAAATACTAACAGATCAAACACTTCTGACCAAAATCTTAATTGTTTCTTTCATAAAAACGACATAGTTTCAATTTTAATGATTAAATCATAAATACAACAAAATAAACTAATTTAAAGAATTATACATCCACGACTCGAATATATAGGAATTATAACAAAAAACAAGCCAAAATTTACACTATAATCTCGAAACGAAATACTAAAATTTTATCTCTTATCCTTTTTAGAATCCAATCCTATAGTATCCTCTGCTAAATCATTTATATATCCATCTATAGACTTCCATAGATCTCATTGTTGATCTAACCATTTATCCAAAAGCCATGATTTAGTAATATTATGAGAAGCACGCGAATCCGAATCCGAATTAACAAGATTAGATGCAGCGACTCCTAAATTTGTTTGAGATTGATTAGTTCACTGAGGATTTCACCGTGCAGTTATATCGTTTGTTTCTTCTCATTCTCTACCAATTAAACGATATTGATTTTTTTGAACTGGATTTTCCAAATCATTATAAACACCTGCACTTCTTAACAAAGATTCATCCATCATTTTCATCTCTTTTTTCTGAAACTGCAATGACTGTTTCGTAAACTTATTCGATATATCCTCAAACTCAACACTAATAGTAAATGCCACAGTATCTGCGACCTTCATTTTTTTCGTTGTTGAATCCAAGAAATTATACTGTTGAGTCCACATTCACAACCTTCATTCTCTAGAAAGCTTATCCACCACTCCATAAATTTCGTTTACTCATTCCTCAATACTGAATATATTTCTTCATCAAACAGCAAATTTAGTATCCACCGCAGGTACCGCACAGAATCTAATCCTAAATATTGGTCACAATCATTGAGTTTCATCCGGATCAAAAATCGGAGATGCTATTTCTCAGCACGTACACATAACCATACATGACGCCTTTTGATCAATACGTAATCACTCACAAGATTGCCAACAATCTTTTATCTCTTCAGCCGTTTTATCCAAATCTGATGGAGTAATATCTCATAAAAATCTATGAGTATCTCAAGCTCTCTTAATTATTTTAACTTTTTCTTCATCAGGCAATTCAGCATACTTATCAACCGCTCATAACATATAAGCAACCACATTTTCAAATTCTTCAGGAGAAATACCATCTAATAAATCAAGTCCAGGAGAATCTACTTCTTCCAAATCATCATTCGTATCATCATCCGAATCATCTTCTTCATCATCACATGCATTTCAAAGTGATGTTCATTTTATTCTGTATGACTGTAATCAATCAACCATCTCATCATATCCTCCTTCCATACTAAGTCATTCCGATCAACGAGGTATTGGCAACGGTAATGGATTTACCGAAGATCATCAAACATTTCATTTATTAGCATCTTTTCAATCTTGACCTCCTCAACTATCTCCATTTTCTCCAGTTTTATTAGTATAAGATGATCCATTTTCCTGATGACTTTCCAATGAATCTTTTGATTTAGAAAACATTGGTAACTTATAGAATACAGGAGTTATAGGTTTCTCTGCATCCGTATACAATAATTTTCAAATATCTCAAAGATCTGTCATAATATCATATGGAGAATCATCCATTGTTGCATTCCAATATTTATCCGTTCATAAATGAGAAGTTTGAATTTTTTGTTTTTTTCACTCTGCATCCTGTCCCCTAGCATACATTTCCTGAAAAAATTCTTGACAATTAGTCTTTATATCTGCAGCCGTATCTGAAGTAACAGGTCTAAGATCCGAAGCATTATTCCATACTTCAGAAATAGTCATTCACTTAGATTTACTACAAATAAAATAATCATTACAATATTTAAGTATTTTATCCTCATCAAATACATAATTTCTACTATTATAATCTCACAATCAAATTTTCATCGTTCTAACAAGATCTACTTTAAACTCTGGAACAAAATAATACAAAATCGCCCATATCTTTTTCTGAGACAAAGAGCACCCCTCTTCTTTTAGTAAATTCTCAACATACTCAGCTCACGATATTTTCAATTGCATAGACATATTTGCAACATCATCAAAAGAGTCCTTAAATGGATCCTTAGAATAAGTCGAAATATAAGGAGATTGTAAATAAGATTCAGAATGTCATAATTTATAATGTTTCTGAAAAGTTGAATAAAGTTCATCTGCTAAATCAAAACAAAAAGCATTACTTCCAATACTCAAAAACAATATTAAGATAATGAAGATTAACTTCACTTTAATTAGGCAATTGTACATTTTGTAATTTCTCAGATAAAGAATAAAATAAAGTAATTATAGGAGATAAATGTTTATCCCTAAAATCCATCATAATTTCTTGGTATAACAGTAATCAAATATGAAATGGATATGTCATATTAAAATCTATAAGTCAATTCAAAGCATATTTAGTTGCCTCCAATTGAAGCTCCACATATCATTGAATATCTAATGACTTACTTAAAAACCTTTTTACATCTTTTTCATCCACCTGTTTTTCTAGCACAATACTTCTTTTCTCTATCCACTTACTAATATATTCTTCAAAAACACGATAATTCAGAATTTCATTATATATCAATGTTACAAAAGAGGGAGTTATTGTAGATCATACTCACTGAGAAGCATGAAGTGCACATGCTATAACATCAGACCCAGCCATATTAATATTTTTTGGACATCTACTCTCCAGTGCAATATTTGCTAATTCTGAATTATTTATAATTTTAACCGTATCCAGCACTCTTTTATAAAATTTCTGATTAGATTGTAAAACTCCTATAGTTTGTTTATAAGGATAATCAGCATTCAGTTCATTAAAATCTTTTTTAAAATAATTAAAATATCAAGACATAAATTGAACAACATTATCTTCCGAATTAAAATCTTCCGTAGTATCCACATTTAATACCTGTGCATACTTTATTTTAAAAATATCAGACATAATTGCAGAATAAATCTCTGTCGCATATATAGACATATCACAATCATTAATATTATAATCATCATTCAAATCACACAAATTTTTTCATCACGATTTCTGCTTTAATTTTAACGTTTCCACTATTTTTTCAGCATCATCAATAAATACAGTTGAAAGAAAATTTTTAGAATAATCTGAATCTTCAATAAATGGCATATCATCACCATCTTCTGTATCTTCAGCCTTAAAAGACGAACACAAAGCATAAACAAATATAGACTGATGAGAATCAAATGTTTGCTGCCAATCCCAACTATCAGTTTCACTATTAGGCTTTGCATAATAAATCCTTCCAGAATTTCAATTTCATAACAAATCCTTACAGTATTGAGAAATCACATTTCTCATTCCAAAATCACCTAACGATATAGCCGAATTTTTGGAAGATTCCATAATACTGGATAAATTATTTGTTAATGAGGGGAAAATACAATCCAAAGCTCTATCTACTGAAGAATTAACACAATAAGGTACTGTAAAATTATTCGACACATCCTTACATGATCCCTCATTATTACAAGCATCTTTTTGCCATGGCCCCCACGAAAATACTACACCAAAAGACATAATCATTACAAACAAAAGCACCACAACTAAATTTCTATAAATTTTCATAATATTATGTTGATAATAAAAAACTAAAATAACACTAGGATACACACTGCTTCGCTGCAACTTTCTTTAATCGATATTCCAATCACTTTTCTCTAACCTTACCTGGCACTTTACCTGAAGATCTAATAGTTGTTTTCACTTGTTCCAATACTCACTTAATTTTCTTTAACTGAGTAGAAAGATCACTACTAGCAGCATTCCGCTGACTCTGATTATACTCTAACATAATTTGTGTATAATCATCTGTCAATTTCTTTCCAAAATCAATTAGCATTTCAGGGTTATACCTATCATCCGATCAATACAATCGTTTCCAAAGATTTTCTCTCTCTCTTGTACTACCCAGTACTTCAAATTTTTCTAAGTTTATATCATCTCACTTTAAACGCTTATAAGACTCTGCATCACTAGTAACCATATTTGTTGCCGAAGATTTTTTCAACAAAGTACCATTTTTCATTCTTTGTTTAACTTGTGCCAACTTATTCTTCATAAAATCTATAGTTTTTAACATTTGATCCGAAACTTTAACTCTCTCATCACAAGTCCAATCGGGTCACCAATAAGCTCTTAACTGAGCTATTTCATAATCAGTAAGAAGACTACAACGATTATCATTAGATTTTGTCCCTCCCTTTCAATTATCAACATTTCCAAGCAATGCTAATTTTAAATTATCCATAGCTATTCTAACATCATTAAATGATGATTTCACAGAAGCTGAATTATTATTTATTGATTTTTTAATTGAATTCTTAAAATTTGAAAAAGACAAATTACAAGCACCAAACGTTCACAATCAAGAATAATCATCTTTTAATTGCTCAATTGCTTTGGAATCAAATTTTAATATTGGATTATTTTTACATTGTTCTAACGAAGTATTTCAAAAACATCAGTAATAATTTCCAAGAGCTCTATCTCAAGGATCTCACCAAAATAAAATAAAATGTTTCATTGCCGTATTCATTGTTACTAATTCCTCCAAAATACCCGCTAAAGTTTCAGTTTTCTGCATCTTTGATCACTTATACAATAATCACAATCATTGATACTTCTCTATTATTGCACTAAGCTTATTATATGTTTCTTCCTTGTCTAACGGAACAGTAAGGTTCATCTGTTTAGAACGAAAATACGCCACATCAAATAAATCCGTTTCAATATCCAACATAGTTCTATAATCCCTAACAATAGGCCTATCTTTAAATAAAATAGCAAATCATTCAGTATTAGATTGAAACACTGACTTAGCAGCCAACATAAGCAGCACTACAGAAGTACCTGCCATCGAGACTGTAGATTTTGCATTTGACCAAATACTTGATGCTACCAAATCTACCGCACTAGGTAACTTAAGACTTCATTTACCAAAAAGTCATCAAGTTCAAACAGAAGCATTAAAACGCCTTTCTTGTACATCAGATCATAAAAGAACTGATTTCATTTCTCTCTGAAATTTAAAATAATATGACATCATTTCAGATGGTCAGTTACATACAGGTGGTTGAGAATTTGATCAACCAAGTGCCTCCACATATGTAAAATTTATAAAAATAGGTTGTAATAGAACAATAAATATTATTGTTTTAATAAAGCTTTTTCTCATCTAACGATGATGAATCAAATAAAACAATTAAATTATACCCACTATATTAAAAAAAGCAAAAAAGATAAGGAGAATTTAAAGATTTTTATTTGACTTTAACCCAATTTTATACGCAACATAGGATTTTCATCAAAAGAAAACACACCCAAAAAAATACATAAAAAATTTCATAAAAATCAGATTGTTTTATTCACTTGGATTAATATAATGATTAGACTTGTGTGAGTTTATTAAGATAATAACTTTATTTCTAAAATATTTTAAAACTATGTTAAACTGGTTAACAAACTTGATTTGATGAGATTACAATCAAAAACAAATTAACACATTACGACCTATTGTTTCTAAAATCAATGAACGATACGATAAATTCGATTCATTAACTGACGATGAAATAAAAGCTAAAACTCCTGAATTCAAAGAAAGATTAAACAAATGAGAAACTCTCGATGATATTCTGCCAGAGGCCTTTGCCGTAATAAAACAGGCTTGTAAAAGAATGGTCGGAGATGTTTACGATGTAAAATGAGAACAACAAACTTGGAATATGATTCCTTACGATGTTCAACTTCTTTGAGGGATCATTCTTCATCAAGGTAAAATCGCCGAAATGAAAACATGAGAATGAAAAACTCTCGTTGCAGCTGCTCCCGTATATTTAAATGCATTATCATGAAATTGAGTTCACGTAGTCACTGTTAATGACTACCTTGCTTCTCGTGATGCTCAATGGATTGGATACTTATATCAATGGTTAGGATTAACTGTAGGAAGTGTTGTAAAATGAACTCCCCTACAGAGAAGAAGAGAAGAATATTCTAAAGATATTACATACGTTGAAAATTCAGAATTATGATTTGATTATCTAAGAGATAATTTAGTTCAAACAATGGAAAGAAGAAATCTGATTTGGAGACCTTTGAATTTTGCCATTGTCGATGAAATAGATTCTATCTTAATTGATGAGGCAAGAACTCCATTAATTATTTCAGAAGCCAGAGAAGAACCTACAGAAAAATATACTTACTATGCAAATATTGTAAATATGCTAACTCCATGTAGTGGAAAGAAAAAAGTTTCAAAATGACTTTTGAACGAACTAATAAACGATGAGCCGAAAGAACAAGAAGAAGATGGAGATTATTACATCGATGAAAAGACTAAAACAGCTTCATTAAGCGGAAAATGAATCGCTAAGCTGGAACAACTATTGAATGTTGAAAATCTTTATAAAGATTTCTGATTTGAAGAGATTCACCATATTGAAAATGCACTTAGAGCAAAAGCAGTTTACATTAGAGACGTAGATTATATAGTATCAAATGGAGAAGTATTAATCGTTGACGAACATACAGGTAGAACAATGCCATGAAGAAGATTCAGTGAATGACTACATCAGGCTATTGAAGCCAAAGAAAATGTTCAAATTCAGCGTGAATCTCAAACCATGGCAACAATTACATATCAGAATTTTTTCAAGCAATATAAGAAATTAGCTGGTATGACAGGTACTGCCGCTACTGAAGCTGAAGAATTCCAAAAGATTTATGAATTGGAAGTAGTAATCGTTCCTACAAATAAACCAATTCTCAGAGTAGATAAACATGATAAAGTATATTACAACCAACAGATTAAACGAAAATTTGTGAAAGATTATATCAAATTTTATCACGAAATCTGACAACCAATTCTAATCTGAACTGCAGATATCGCCACATCTGAATATGTTTCTCGCATCCTCGAAAAAGATGCGATTACTCACTATGTATTAAATGCAAAATTCCACGAGCAAGAAGCACATATCGTAGCTAATGCCTGAAAATATCAATCAGTTGTAGTTGCCACAAATATGGCATGACGTGGAACCGACATCAAATTGGAAGATGGATTGAACGAAAAAATGGCAGCAAATTATGCAAAATGGTGTGCAAAACAATTAAAAAATCAGACTGCAGTAAAGATAAATATTTATTCTAGAAAAGAATATGAACTAACAATCGACTGACTAAAAAATCAATTCTGACTAGAAAATGAAGATATCATAAAAGCTGAAAAATCAAACATTTCTAAAGACTGAGTAAAAATCAATATTCAAATTAATGAAAAGAAAAAAGAACAAACTGATATTTTTGCAAAAATCTCATTAGAATCAACTGAATGAACTAAAGAAACTATTGAAAAAGATTTCCATTATGGACTATTCATCTTATGAACTGAAAAACATGAATCTAGAAGAATCGATAACCAGTTACGTGGACGTGCCGGTAGACAATGAGATCCTGGAGTTTCAGTTTTCTTCGTTGCTCTAGATGACACATTGATGAGAAAAATGTGATGAGAAAGGATTCAGGCTATGGCATGAATGCTACTTTCAAAGGAAGACCTGGCAGAATTAGAATTGACACAGAAACAATTTACTTCTGCTATTACTAGATCCCAAAAAGAAATAGAAGCTTGGCATTTTAGTACCAGAAAACACTTATTTGACTACGATTCTGTGATTGATAAGCAAAGGAAAAGAATCTACTTTATGAGAGATAGTATAATCGAAGCTAACGAAGATGAAAAGAAAAAATCTGAACGAGTAAAAGCTACTAAACAACAATTCATGTTAGATTCTCAAGAAATTTTGAATACTCAAATTTCCACAGCAGAAGCTACATGACAAAGCACTTCAGATTTATTATTAATTTTGAATAAAGAATTCTGACTAGAAATTGACGCAAAACAAAAGGCTGAATACGAACAAATGGATTTCAAAACTTTAGCAAATAGCTTAGACCGTAGATTAGTAGAATATTTCACTGAAACACGAGAAAAATACGACCAGAATTTACTTTTCAATATTTTAAGAGATATCAATCTACAGGTAATCGATAAACTTCGAGTTGCCCATATCGACGATATGCAATATCTAAAAGATAAGGTTGGATTTATGGGTTACGCACAGATGGATCCACTTATCGTATATAAACAAGAATCTTTCGAAAAATTTGAATTACTACAACAAAATATCAAAGCTGACGTTACCACAAAATTAATGAGAATCGATTATCGTGCAGTTGCTGAACAACAAGAAGCTCAAAATCTACTATTTGAAATGGTACAAGACAATCCTGAATTAATGGATAAATTAAAACAGGCAAGTAAACAATTTGGATGAAGAGTTCCTGTTCAGATTTCTAAAAAAGATGGTAAAGTAGTTATTCAAGCATGAAATAAAAAAGCTCCTATTCAAGCTAATGATCCTAGAAAAATGATATTTGAAGATGAAGATTGAGTAGAAGTTTTCGATGCTGATGATATAGGGAAGTCTTCACCAAGTGAATGAGTTGTATTACCAACAAGGAAAAAAGTCAGACCAAATGATCCATGTCCATGTGGAAGTGGTAAAAAATATAAAAAATGCCACTGAGCAGACGAAGAAAAATAATAAATTTTTGCCTATCACAAAATTCATGAATAGATGTTAAAACAAATAGTCAAAGACACAATTAAAATATTGATAAACAGGCCTAGAATCATTAGGCTTGCCCTTTTGACATCCTATTCTTATACATTCTATCAAATATACTGAATATTATATTTTATTAACTGACTCGTAAACATAAAATATAATTCATGAGTAGATATCTCTAATGCTCTCATATATTTTGTTAATGCGATTCAAAGATTTAATATATTATGGCTTATAATAACAATTGCTATAATATTTCTCTTATGAATATCTATATTTTGACCAATATGAAGACAGGCCCTATTATACAGTGTCGATAATCCGAATATGAGAACAGCAACAGCATTTGTAAAATGATGGAAAAAATGGTGAATCATGGCAGAATTCTGATGAGTAAATATGTGGTGATTAAGTATGCGATCAGTTTTCATCTTTGCTGTCAGATTTTGGATGCTCTGATATTTGAACAATCCTGTAATTATAACTGTGTTCTGTATATGGATTTTCTGCGTATTAGCAAAAATTATACTTTGGCCATACGTAAACTACTATATCATATTAAAAGATTATTCAGCATGGGATGCTGTAATAAAAAGTATGAGTCTAACTCTTTCAAATCTATGATTAACTTTGAGAGGACTCCTTAGACAAGGTGTAATTAGATGCAGATTCTTATTAAATTCATGTATCGCTATCTGAATCCCTATAATCATAATGATATTCTGCATCCAAATGAACATAATTGATAATTCTGCCATTGAAATAATAGCATGGATTCTGGTATCCATTTGAATTTTAATTTTTATATATCTAGAAGCTGTTTTTACTGCCTTTGATTACGCTTACTGGCACAAGATATTTTTAGAAGCAGAAAGACGTAACAACCTAAAATAAAAAATCTTTCAAATAAAAAAAGTCAGACTTTTATCTGACTTTTTAATATAATTACTATTTCTAAAAATCTTCGTTCATCTTTACATAATATCCTTGATCATGTCCGCATAGTGGACAAACCTTTGGAGGTTCTTTACCTTTCCAAACATATCCACATTTTGTACAAGTCCAGTAAATTTCTTCATTTCTTTTGAATACTAAATCATCTTTTACCAAATCGTGAAGTTTCTTGTATCTTTCTTCATGATGTTTTTCTGCAACCATAATAGCTTTAATTCTAGCTGCAAATTGAGGATATCATTCTTCTTCTGCAACCTTTGCAAATTCAGGATACATATCAGCCCATTCTTCATACTCTCCAGCGATAGCAGTTTCAAGATTCATTTTAGTATCTCCGAATTTAATCATAGTTGTAGTTTCTATATCAATATAAGGCATTTCAACTCATTCTTTTTCTACAAATTCTTGCATCATTTTGAATAACCATTCTGCATGTTCCTTCTCTTGTTCAGCCGTCTCAAGAAATACATTTGCAATCTGTAAGTATCATGCTTTTCTAGCTACACTTGCATAGATTGTGTAACGATTTCTAGCTTGAGATTCTCATGCGAAAGCTCTTGCTAAATTTTCTAATGTCTTTTTCATTGGTTGTAATGGTAATGTATAAAATTATTTTGGTTGAATTATTGTTGGTTCATTTTTATGAAATTTTTCATTCCATTTAGCTTTAAGAATAGCTCTATACCTTCGAGAGAATTGACAAATACTAAATAGACAAGAAGTCAAAAGATAAAGTCCGACAGCTGAATTTAGTCAGTATACCATCAATCACATCATAAGACTCATTCAAATATTCATACCACCCATCATCTTTGACATATCTGGTATTGAGGCACCAGGAATTTTAGGCATAGATTTCTTATTCTGCGTCAACTGAGTTAACTGCATTTGTAGGTAGTAAAGAGCTGTAACAATTATAGTCAATATCCAGTTCTGACTTTCAAATAAATCCATTCACAAGAACATATGGTTTATATTTCAAGCTTCTAAGTATTTTTGTCAGAAACCATAAAAGAAACTATATAACCAATCTACATCAGTAGGAATTCATCCATTCTGAGCGATTACCCAAATAACCCTATAAAGTCCTATAAAAACTGGAATCTGAATTAGCATAGTTAAACAACCCTTAAATGGTCATTTTCATTCAGTTTTAAATAATTTCATAGTTTCTTCACTAAGTTTCTGAGGATCATCAGCATATTTTTTTTGTAATTCCTCAACTTTTGGTTGGATATTACTCATTCACTGCGTCATATTATTTGAGGCAGCAGATGATTTATACATTAATCATCTAACGAGTAATGTTAATCAAACGATAGCAATCCAAAGCTGTCATCCAGAAATTGCGAGAAATATTATAAGGATATTGAAGACTGGACGATACAATATCTGGGTTACCAATATATTCCAAATATTCATTATTTATAATAAATAGAAATAAAATCAGATTTTTATATTTTCATAACTTCTTCAGTTTTTGTCTTTACTATCTCATCAATTTTTGCATTCATTTTTTTAGTCAAATCTTCGATATTTGCTTCATTTGCTTTATGTTCATCTTCTGAGATTTCTTTAGCTGTGAAAGACTTTTTAGTATCATTCATCGCGTCTTGTCTAACTTTTCTGATATTTCATTTTGTATCTTCTCACATAGCTTTGATATTTTTAGCAATTTGTTCTCTTCTTTCTTGAGTAAGTTGAGGAACTTTTACTAAAATATGAGAACCTTGATTATCTACTCATACTCATAAATCAGCCTCATAAATTGCGTTTGCAATATGTTTTGCTGAAGATTTATCTCGAGGTTCGATTTTAATAGTTGAATGATCTAATGCCGTAATCAAAGCAATTCCATTCATTTTCATTGTTCCATAATCTGTTTCAACATTCAAATTCTCCACTAATCATGTAGTAGCTCTTCAAACCTGCATTCATTTGAATTCATTTTCAAGGTAAGCAATGGCTTTTTCCATTTGCTGCTGATAAGAATTAATATCCATAATCTTTTTGATAAAATAAAAGATAGAAATTTGATTTCACAATCACTTCTATCTATAGAAAAAATCATCTCATTTGCAATATTATTTTCATTTTTTAAAAAACAGCCCTAAAATAATTCGGACTGTCTTGAGTCTTTGAATGTCATCATGATTGAAGATAAAGTTTTATCATATCCTTACCAAGGCCAGATAGAACTTTACCTATTGAATCTTTGGCATCTTTTGTGTGTACATGCAGCCGTTCTAGAGCTGCTCCCACCGCAAGTCTCATGTAGTTGGGTTCGACTTCATTTGTCACTGCAAACGAAGTACAATCTTCTTGATTTGTTATCTCAACTACTATGTTCTTGCCATTTGTGGCTAAGCTTGCAGACTTAATTCTGCCATTTTCAATCTCACTGGCCAGGGCCAAGAGAGCATTTTCAGTTTGTTCCATATCAATAATTTTTATTAATGTTTTTTTGTATAAGCTCGATTAAAGTTATATTTTTATTTTAAAAAGTCAAGGATAAAAAATCTCTTGCATTTATAAAAAATTTTACTACAAATCAATTACACCTTTTTCACAAAAGGCTAAACAGGGAAAAATATCTCGTCTCCTTGGAGGGGAGATATTTTTTAATAAAAAATTTTTTATTAACTTGAAAAGTATAAATTAAATATTATAAGTACATCATATATCTTATAAGAATTACAATGATTTGAATATTCGATTCATGATTAGGTTGATTATCAGTACGAAAGGAACTAGCAAAATTAATGCCAGATCAGGATTTTTGTTATATTGCAGACTCTGCATTTTGTCCATATTGAAGAAGATCTCCAGAAGAATTACAAGATAGATCTAGAAAGCTGACTAATTTTTTGATTGAACAATGAAACTGTGATTTAGTCGTAATCGCATGTAATACCGCAACTGCAGCAGCCATTAAAGTTTTAAGATCAGAATATTCTATTCCATTTGTATGAATGGAACCTGCAATTAAACCCGCACTTTTACATTCCAAAACGTGAACTGTAGGAGTTTTAGCTACTTATGGAACATTCAAATGAGCACTTTATCATAGGACTCTTACAGAATTTCAATGAGATGTAAAAGTAATAGAACAGGTTTGAGATTGATTAGTTGAATTAGTTGAGAGCAATAGAACAGAAAGCGATGAAGCAAGAGAATTACTAACAAAATATCTCACACCAATGATAGATGCAAATATCGACCATATCGTTCTTTGATGTACTCACTACCCTTTTCTCATTCCTACGATAGAGAAAATATTAGATGAAAAAAAAGTCTGAGATAAAATCACAGTTATCAATCCAGCTCCTGCTGTTGCATTACAAACTCAAAGAGTTTTGAATAGTCTGAATATAAATAATGAATTAGTAGAAAATGAAAATAAATTCTACTCTACATGAGATGCCAATATTTTGAAGAATTTTGTTGAAAATATCATTTCATGATTTGAAATAAACATACAAACAACATTAACAAAAAAATGAAATACTTTTCAACATTTAACGTTTCAATAATCCATAATGAATAATCATGAACCCTTAGCATACTATCTCCGCCCAACAACATTAGATGAAGTTGTATGACAAGAACAAACTAAACTTTCAATTCAAAAATTTCTCGAAAATTGACAGGTTCCATCTATGATTTTTTGGTGAAGTCCAGGTTGTGGAAAAACTACAATTGCTAATGTACTTTCTCATCAATTACAGGCAGATTTTTTTGAACTTTCATGAGTAAAAAGCAAAAAAGAAGACCTAAATCTGGTTCTCGAACACGCAGAAAAAAATAAATCATATGGAAAAAGAACTCTCCTATTTTTAGACGAAATCCATCGTTGGAATAAAGCTCAACAGGATTCTCTACTTCCTTTCGTGGAAAGCTGATTAATTACATTGATTTGAGCCACAACTGAAAATCCATCTTTCACTATAAATAATGCCTTACTCTCTCGTGCAAAAGTTATAGTTTTTGAAGCATTAAAACCTGAAGATATCATTACGTTTTTCCGTAATAACCAAGAAAAAATCAAATCTCGTTATCCAAAAATTAAAATCACAGAAGAAAATCTGACTACAATCGCTAATTTAGCTAATTGAGATTTAAGAAATGCTTGTAATTTGCTTGAATCTTCAATTATGTTATCTACTGACTGAAAAATTAATGATGAAATAATTCAAAAAGCATTTGGTAAACCAATGTATTATGACCGCGATGGAGAAGAACATTACAATATCATTTCTGCCATCCATAAATCATTACGTGATAGCGATCCTCACGCTGCTTGCTATTGGATTCAAAGAATGCTAGTTGGATGAGAAGATCCTCGCTATATTGCTCGTCGTTTATTACGTTTCGCTAGTGAAGATATTTGACCAGCAGATAATAATGCATTACTTCTCGCAAATCAGGTTTATGATGCAGTACAAAAAATCTGAATGCCTGAATGTAGAGTTTTTCTATTTCAGCTAGCTCTATATCTCTGAAAAGCTCCCAAAAATAATGTATGTGATAGAATAGATAGAGAAACTATGAAAGATGTAGAAAAATATTGAAATCTCCCAGTTCCAATGCAAGTCCGTAACGCTCCAACTAAATTAATGTGAGAACTCTGATATTGAAAATGATACGAATACGCTCACGATCATCCAGAAAATCGCCAAGCTGATTGAACTATCAAAATGAATAACCAGCATTTTCCAGATGAATTAAAATGAAGAAAATACTTCTAAAATAACTTTTTGTCACAAAATACATTATATTTCGTATTCAATAGTGGAGAATTATTTATTTCATTGTAAACCAATGTAAAAATGCACATAAGACAACAATTTTATTTCATTTTATATAATGAGCTTGATGTATAAGCGATTTTTTGTTGAGAATATAAATACATCAAGCTGCATGAGAAACGTGCAGCTTTTTTTACCCCAATTTTTAACATTTAATATATCAAAATGACAACGATTAAATATAAAAAAAAGAAGATAACGTTGCGAATGGTATTCAAATACTTTATGAAAAAGAGTAAACCATACAAATGACTAATAATTCTGAGTTTAATATGAAGTACCATTATTGCTTGAGTATCTATAGTATCCCCAATTTATCAAACAAAACTTGTAGATATCGTATCTATGACATGAGTAGAGAAACCTGAATTAGTTTCAATGCTTCTGCAACTATTACTAATTATTCTAATATTAGATTTAGCGAATATCTGAGCATGGAGGCTCGTCTGATTCCCTAGTATAAAATTCGAAAATGAAGCAACAAAAGACATTTATGAGGAATGTTTTCAATATATACACAAACATTCATACAGGTTCTTTTCAAACAACTTATCATGATCACTAATCGGGAAAATAACCAAATTAGCATGATCTTACGAAACTGTTATGGATAGATTCATTTTCCAAATATTGAATATGATTATATTCATACCAATGACCATAATCATTATAATGAAAGAAAACTTTAAAATCTGACTCATATTCCTAGCTTTCGTTATTATCTACACAATACTACAAATCATATTTTTCAACATAACTAAAAAATATGAAATACAAGCAAACGAACGAAATTCAAAAACTACATGAGAATTATCTGATTCGATTATTAATAACTTTAATGTCTTAATCTTTGCATCACTACCATACGAATTCAAAAGGTTCAGTAAAACATTAACATGATGGATGGATATGAGGTGAAAACAACGAAGACTATGAGAGTGGACATTCTTCGCAACATGAATGGTTACATGCATTTTTAGCATTTGATCAATATATCTCGCCATAAAAGCCTGGTGAGCTTGATTAATTCCAGCATCTGTAATACTTTTGGTACAACTATACGTAATCAGAATAGCAAACCAGTTATCAGATGTAAGGTTTATACTCAAATCATTAAGCAAAGCTTTATGAGAATCAACTGAAATGCTAGAAATATTAAACACACCTCACGAAATACAAGACTTAACAGACAAAAAGATAAAAATTACTAGCTGAAAAATTAATTTTGATAATATTACATTCAGTTATGATAATGAAAACAACATATTCGACGGACTAAATCTAAACATCAAACCTTGAGAAAAAGTAGCAATAGTCTGAGCATCTGGTAGCTGAAAAACTAGTCTTATCAAGTTATTATTTAGGTTCTTTGATATCCAAGGATGAAAAATCCTCATCGATTGACAAAACATCTCTCAGGTTACTCAAGATTCACTCAGGTCTCAATTATCTATGGTCCCTCAAGATCCTATTCTATTCCATAGATCAATTAAAGAAAATATCGCATACGGAAGACCAACAGCGACAGAACAGGAAATCATTGCAGCAGCCAAAATGGCAAAATGTCACGATTTTATCTCAAATCTAAAAGATGGATATGAGAGTTTCGTTGGAGAAAGATGAATTAAACTTTCATGATGAGAAAGGCAAAGAATAGCTATTGCTAGGGCTATACTTGAGAACAAGAATATATTAGTCATGGATGAAGCCACTTCATCTTTAGATTCAGAATCTGAAAAATATATCCAAGATGCTATGGACGAAGTCATGAAAAATAAAACATGTATCGTTATTGCTCATAGGCTTTCCACCATAGCGAAAATGGATAAAATTATAGTAATGGATAAATGAAAAATTGTAGAAAAATGAAGCCATAATGTTTTGATACAAAATGAAAACTGAATTTATCACAAATTATGGTCTATTCAATCAGGCTGATTCCTGATAAGCGAAGAGAACAATCAATAGAAATATATTATTTCTTAATCTATTCGTAATTAATAAATATTGAATTGCAATTCAATACAATAATTCTATACACAGATATATCATATTTTATCCTTTTTATTCAATCACATGAAAAAAAAGTTAATTATAACACTGATAGCCATTATTTTAATTGTCATTATATGCATATTACTTTTTAAAGAAAATAGCACTATTATAGATTGACCAAGAATGGTAAATGATGTATCATCTTATTCTGTCTGAACATCCATGAGAAACTCTATGCCATGAGAAGATATATACATTTACGACGAAAATAACAAATTGGTACTTTCTTTAGATGATAAAAATCAACCTCAATATTTATACGTACTATACGAAAATTACATAGTCTTAGATAGTTGAACAAGTGCATCTCAAAGAGACATACTAGTATACGATATTCCTACGTGAAATAAAATTTTTCAAACAAACTATTTCCCATGAGAGAAATGACTAACACTAAATGGTAATGAGATTACATTTTACAAAAAAATAGACGATTCTCTATTATGAAATTATACATTACCTCAATGCGAAAATGAATATGATAATGGATATATAGAAAAATATGGATATACAATTTGAGAAGATCAAGCCAATGATTTATGAGATATCCAATGTACTTATTTTGAATAAAAAGCAACTAAGAAAAAACTGATTCCAATTTAGGATCAGTTTTTTATATTGAAGATTCTTCCATCATTTGATACATTTGTAGAACTTCTAATGTAGCACGAGTATCTCACATTGCTCTATGGGCTCTTTCATTTATTATTCAGAAATACTCACATATCGTACAGAGTTTTTTGTTTGGCAGTTCTGGTAATAATCTTCTAGCAATTTTTAATGTACAAATTGTTTGATTTTCGAGATATGTTCACATACATTGATAATGATAATGACTCAAGAATCTGAAATCGAAACTTACATTATGTCATACTATTATAGCATCTCACAAAAATTCAGAAAACTTTGGCATAATCTCACCAATAGTTGGAGCATCAGCAACCATTTCATTTGTAATTCATGTTAATCTTACTATTCAATTTGGAATATGTCTTTCCGGATTTACTAAACTTTGGAATTCCTCTATAATTTTTCAATTCTTACATTTTATAGCTGCAATTTCCGTAATTCATTCCCTATATGGAGTCAATCATGTAGTTTCCAAATCAAGTACTACATATACAGAATTTCTTAAATCCTCTAACATCTTACACTAATTATAAAATCTAATCTATAGGTTTGAACATTCATGAACGAGTTTGTCAATTCTGAGAATTATTATCATCTACACTCTGAGTAGAATAATACTGTTCTTTCGTTATACTACTATTACTCTTCTCAATCTTCAATTGCTTTAAATACGATTCCTTAATTTCTTTTGTATTCAGAATTGTTTTATTTTGAGACATTAATAGCTTAGTTAATACAGTTTTATCATTCCACTTACGCTTTCAAAAGTTTGTAAGTTGAACTTGTTCATGTCATTTTCAACATGAAACTACGATATCTCATTTATTTGCAATCTCCGTAGCAAATTGTAATGCATACTTTCTTTCTGGTATAATATATACCCTCTTTTTAGAAGGATATCATTTATCCTGAATAACCTTTGATAATTGGTTTAAGATACTAAGTCTATTCTCAGTATCAGGATCATCATCCGTAAAAATCACAACATCAGAATATTTTACCGCTATATCTCCCATTATAGGACGTTTTTCCTTATCACGATTTCATGGTGCCCCACAAATTGTAATCAATCTTCATTCTCATTTTCTTGATGATGCGAAACTAAGAGTTTTTTCTAACCCATCTGGAGTATGAGCAAAATCCACAAAATATTTTGCTCAATCTGTATATATAGGCTCCATTCTACCAGAAACTCATTGAAATGATTCTATAGATTTTAACACTGGTCCTACCTTTAATCCTAGAGCAACAGCAACCGAAATTGCTCACATTATATTACATATATTGTATGATCAAATTAATTGAGTAGTTCATGAATATTTTTGTCACAAATAAGAAAACTCAAAATACGTTCATTCAAATCATTCCTCAATTTTAGTAGCTTTAATTACTGAAGAATTATGTATACTATACGAAATTTTTTGATCAAAAGCCATCTCCTCGAACCACTTTTTAGCTATTTTATCATCAACACAAAATGATGCATACTTTTTATCTTTTCAGTTAGTTAGTACATACTTAAACAACTTTTTCTTAGCATCAGCATAATTATCCATTGTCTTATGATAATCTAAGTGATCCTGAGTAATATTTGTTATTACAGCAAAATCGAACTTAATTCATTCAAATCTGTACTGATCTAATCACTGAGAACTAGTTTCCAAAACAGCAATTCTACATCACGATTCTTTTGCTGAAGCTAAAGTTTGCTGAAGATCATAACAATCTAGAGAAGTCATTTTTTTTGTATTTTCCATAATTTCATCTCAGATTTTTATATTTGCAGTACTAATAGCAACAGTAGGAGCAACATTTTCATTTAATATTTTATGCAACAAATTTACAACGGTAGTTTTTCAGTTAGTTCATGTTACTCATATAACAAAAAAATCTTTTGATGGATTATCATATAACATATTTGCCAATTTTGCACGAACCCTCTTATATGCTTGGTAAAAAATACTATCCTTTAACGTTTCATAAATTTTATCATAGCAGATAAGCTTTTTTATAAGTTTTTTCATTATATGGTATGTAATAATAAATTAATTATTTCATATAATCAGCGATTTCTGAAATCTTAATTCTTTTTTGTTCCATAGAATCTCTATCTCTGATAGTTACAGTTTCTCAGTCTTCTGTGCTTTGTTGGTCAACTGTTATACAGAATGGAGTTCAGATTTCATCTTGTCTTCTATATCTCTTCCCAATAGCTCCGTTATCATCATATTCACAGAAATAATCTTTTGAAAGACTACGAAAAATATTCTCAGCGATTTCTACTTGTTTTTCATCTTTCTTCACTAGAGGCAAAATCGCGAATTTGATTGGAGCAATATTTTTGTGGAAATGTGCAACAGTTCTGCTTTCTTGTTCTCATTTTCCATTTGTATATTCTTCTTCATCATAAGCATCAATCATTGCTGTGAGAACAGCTCTAGTTAATCACCAAGATGGCTCTACACAATGAGGAACGTATCTTGCACCTGTAATTGGATCAGTATATTGCATATCTCTTCCACTGAATTTCATATGTTGCTGCAAATCGTAGTCAGTTCTATATGCGATTCATTGCAATTCTCCCCATCCCCATGGGAATAAATATTCAACATCCCAAGTTCACTTTGAATAGAAAGCTAATTCTTTTGGATCATGTTCACGGAAACGTAGTTTTTCTTTGGTAATTCAGATTTTTTCAATCCGCCATTCTTCACAAGTTTCTTTCCAATTTTGTAACCATTCTAGTCATTTTTTCTCATCAGCTTCACAGAAAAATTCAATTTCCATTTGTTCAAATTCACGTACACGAAACAAGAAATTACCCGGAGTAATCTCGTTTCTAAAAGATTTTCAAACTTGAGCAACTCCAAAAGGAACTCTCATTCTAGTCGTATCTAAGATATTTTTGAAGTTAACAAAAATTCATTGAGCAGTTTCTGGACGTAAGTAGATATCTTTTCATTCTCAGTCTATTACTCATTGTTGAGTTTTGAACATTAAGTTGAATTTTTTTGGCTCTGTCCAATCACAGCTTCCACATTTTGGACATTTTACCTTAAATTCAGACAAAAAAGCTGTCTGCTGATCAAATGTCCAAGCTTCTGGAGTAAGTGAATCAGCTCAGATTTTATCTTTTATTTCATCTAATGATATATTATTTTTAGCGATATGGTCTTCGATTAGTTTGTCAGCTCTATCTCTATATTTACATTTACGACAATCAACAAGAGGATCTGAAAATGATGATACATGACCTGATGCTTCCCAAACTTTTGGATTCATTAAAATTGAAGCATCCAATCCAACCATATCTTGGCGTTCTTGAACGAAATGTTTCCGCCAAGCATCTAATATATTTTTACGTAATAATGCACCATAAGGTCCTAAATCCCAAGCATTTGCTAGTCATCCATAAATATCTGATCCAGGAAAAGCAAAAGCTCTTCTTTTTGCTCGTGCAACGATTGTATCCAAAGAATAAGTCATAATTTAAATTTAAATATTAAAATCTAATATAAATTATATGATTTGAAGCATTAAAGTCAAAGGGAAGTATAAAAAAATCATCAGGTTTTAATAAATAATTTCATACATCCACTAAGTCATAAAAAAGTCCATAAAATTTTGACTTTTTAAACAATTACGCTTATACTTAAAGTAACATAACTAAATACTAAAATAGCTTACAATTTAAATTCTACACAAAAGAAAGATGCCTGGAGAAAAATATGATGAATATATAGAAACAGACTCAAAGACAACCCAACTTGATATTCAAAAAGCCATAGATAAGGCCAAATGAATTGAAATAAAAAATATAAACTCAGATTTAAATGATTTAAAATTTAATAATATTTTATGATGAAAAAAAGTAGATTTCAAAGTACCAGACTACATCGATAATTTCTACAAACTCGAATGAAATAGAATTATTTTCAATTTAGAACAAATAAAAAATTACCTACAAGTCGTGTACCAAAGATTACAGTGAATAAAAAATCAGAAATTCTGAGAGATTAGTAAAGAAAATAACTTTACCTGAACAATCTTAGCTATCCAAATAGCATTAAAAGCAATAGATTCCAAAAAATATAATATTTGAAAAATTGACGGAGAATATAATGAAACCACAAAACAAGCCATTAGACAATTCCAATCAGATAGCAAACTAACACGGCAAGACTGAAAACCATGAAAAGAGACAATATGAACATTAGTTAAATCTTTACAAGATTTTATAAATAATAAGAAGCTAGAAACAAATGAACAAGAAGTACTAAAAAAAGATATAACCGATATCATCGAAGAATCTTGCATAAACAACCCATATTCATGAGCATATACTCCAGAAAGAAAAGAAGAAATTATAAACTATATCTTAGAATGAAAATTAAGAAGCTGAAATAACTCACTAATAGAAATGCAAATAACAAATTTATCACAAGATGCTATAAGCGAAGATTTTGTTAAAAACTGGAAACTAAAATATTTAATAGAACACTCAAATGAACCACTGAAGACCAACATCCAAAATATCAAAGAAATTGAGAATAATATATTAAATGGGGAAAGAAAGAATAATTGAAATAGTTTTTATTGAATAAAACTCGACAAACATAAAGCATATACTGTAGACTGAGTCTCAAATAGACCGCAATGAAAAACCAGTTCTTGAGCTTTTAAAAATTGTAGACTAACAAAAAGACTATGAAAAGTATGACTTAACACTACGATAATAGAACATAATTGAGTTCGTATAAATAGAGCAAAATATCATGAGGAAACATGGTATTCTCAAAAAGTTTTACCTTGAAGATGATTAGAAAAATTCAAATGATTAGAATGAAGACACGTAGCTGAGGATGGTACCATCAGAGATAAAGATTGATATATTGTCGTTGCAGCAAATTTAAATTATGCTCCAAGAGATTCTATAGTAATGACAAGTTTATGACCTGGTAAAGTATACGACACATGAGATCTACCAAAATGACGTTTTGATATTTACGTTAACCGATAAAAAAATAATTAATACAAAGTTATAGTACTACCTTTTTACAGATACCAAACTTTATACTGCACATTATCTCTAGGAGATTGAATTCATTCAGCAATATATCTTCTGAATCGAGTTCTCTGTTTCTTAGCTAGATAATGTGTATTTTTTCTTAATAATTCTTCCATATCGTCATATCAATATTCTCACTGGATATACCCAATAACTTCTTTATACCCAATTCACTGCATCGATTGTAAATCTGGAGAATATCCCTGATTAAGTAGTCATTTTACCTCATCTATCAATCAGCTTTTAAGCATTTCTTTTATTCTAGCATTTATACGCATGTTAGTCTCCTCCTTTTCACGCCATAATCCTATCATAAGCAAAGGATGTTTTACAGGTTGATGAAGAAATAATTCTGTCTTAGTTTTTCAGGTTTCATGATAAATCTCTAATGCACGAATTATATATCTAGTTGCATTTGGATGAAGTTTACTCGCCTCCTCTGGATCGATTTGTTGTAATAATTTATACACATAACCAGGTTCAGCATCTTCTTTCTTCTGCAATTCATCACGATATTCGTAATTCGGTGCACATTCCGGCATCTGAAAATTTTTGTAGATTGTATCGATATACAATCCAGTTCATCATACTATTATAGGAGTTTTTTTACGTCAAAGAATTTCTTCTACTTCATTTTCTACATCAAATTTCCACTGTCATGCAGTATAAGTTTCATCGGGATTTACTATATCAATCTGATGATGAGGAATCTTTTCACGCCACTGTGATGGAACCTTATCCGTTCAAATATCCATTCAACGAAAAATCTGTCTACTATCTGCAGATATCAATTCAACATCAAAAAAATCTGAAAGCAACAACGAAAGCTTGCTTTTTCATGTAGCTGTCGCTCACCAAATAATTATCGTTCAATCTAAATTTTTATCCAAAAAACCTATACAACAATCTTTAGCATCCAAAAGAATATCTTCGATTTCCATATATCAGACTTCAAAATAAATTTAAATTATCTCATCAAACCAAAATTTTCTGGCCAAAAAATAGGGTGATATGAACATTTACTAGTTGTACAACGTATACTAGATATTTTTGGCTCATCTCATTTTGTATTTACTGTAAATTCCCAAATTTCATCATATTGACTCTGATCTGCACTCATCACATAAGATAAATCAAAACTATATGTATCTTTTCAATAAGCTGGAGATGATACATAATTAAAATTCACTGGAACTAATCTTCATCACTGAATTCCATCCAAGAATGGATCCATTCTAAATGAACCGAAATGACTTCTAATTTCAGTTGCATCTCTCACAGCAGGAACCATTAAAGCAAATGCTTCATCAAACTGACGATTAGACAAACGATTAAAAAATTCTTCAATAACTTCTGTTGCTGTTTCTGGCACATTATTGATTCAAGAATCACCTTCAAAACTTATTTCATCAAGATCATTATCATATTCACCAACAAAATTTTCAGAATCATCAACATATTGATAATCGTCATCAGAATTAATATCTCAATTTCATTCTACCAAAAATTCAACACTTTCTTCAGATATTTTTTCTCCACCTAACTGAGGGAATATTATAGCCTTATAAAAGGATACACAAAAAAGCAATAATGAGCACCCAAAAAATGTCCACACCCAAAGAGGAATCTTAGTACTTGAAGATGATTCAACCTTTTTATAAGGAACATCATTAGATGCTACTTTTTCAATCAACGCTTTTTTCGCACGACTCGCCTGTGAAGCAATCGCCACTGCACTAGCTTTAGTTGGTTTTAAATCTGTTTTTCTTCTCTTAACCACCACCTTCTTTGTTGTATCTTTGGTACTTTCAGATTTTGATGATACTTTTTTTTCTGAAGTCTTAGAAATTTTTGCATCTGATTTTTTTGTTGTTTTTATTGGCATTTAGAGAAGAAATAATATAAAACAATCAATTCATAATAATATTTTATGTAAAATATGCAAGAATGTTTTTATCAAATCAATTGCTTAAAATCATCCAATGTAGAAAAGCTCTTATACACAGATGAAAATCTGACATAAGGAACTGGATATTTATCTTTCAATAATTCTAAAACATCATCTCAAATTACACTAGACTGAATCTCTGATCCCTCACTTTGCCACTTTATTTCGAGAGTATTTAACAAATTTTCAATTTCTTCATTTGTAAAATCAGTTTTAGCAAATGCTAAAAGAATAGCCTTTTTCAATTTCGAACGATCATACATTTCCTTTGATCAATCTTTTTTTATTACCATCAATTCTGTCATTCCCACACGTTCAAAAGTAGTGAATCTGTACCCACAAACCTCACATTCACGACGACGACGAATCGTCTGTCAATTATCAACAATTCTAGAATCTACAACTTTTGTATCAGAATTATTACATTTTCCGCATCTCATCGTTTGCTATTTTTTAGAAATAAAACTCAAATTAATTAGGTATTAAATATCTTTTATTGTAATACGTTATATGTTTCAATACTCAACGCAATCGGAGAAAATCCTCAATTGAGAATGAATTCTCTTTTTCTAATTCAGATTTCTTTCACATTTTTTTGAGAAATTCCATTCGATTTTCTTTTAATATTGAAAAGAATTCCTTATTATCATCAAATTCTACAAAAATAGAAAAAGCTGATCCAAACTGTTCTAATAATGTATCGATCAATTTAGATCATGCAGAGAATAATGATGTATCCCAATTAAGAATATGTAATATATATATTTTCTTCAATAACAATAAATTATATTTAGACTTTTCTTTATCGGTACCCTGAATATTTTGTAAATATCTATAATATATTAAGAATCAAAATAAGGTTTCACGGAGCAACGCTAAATGCTGTAACATTACAGTATCATTATACAGATTCTGGAACTTCTTCCATGGAAGCATTGATATAACTTCACGGAATAACTGAACATCAAACGCATATAATGAATTTTTCAAACGAACCACATCTTGATCTGTAAAAGCATTTTGCAAAATCTTTAGAACATTTTCTCAAAGCCTAAAATTAGAAAAAATTGGCTCATAATATTGGTACACAAATTCATTCGTTGGCAATTTAATTAATGGCGAAATCATTTCAGAATACTGAGCCTGAAATCGATCTAATAAAGCTTTATTTTTCACATATAATTTTCAAATACGAGGATTACAATCCTGAAGTAAAGCTGTCAACGCTATTTCATCTTCAGACTTCAACAAATAAGCAGTCGCTTTTACTGAATCAGATTTTATTGGTCATGCTGGAATAAAGAATTTTTCCTTTCATGAACGAATTTTTTTATTAACAAATTGATAATAAGCTTGATTCTTTGTGTATACTAAATGGTTCATTCATGAATAATTTATCGCTTGATCCGTTTTAAAACGTACATCAAAATACTGCATTAATTCTGGGACAAGTTTTCACTTAAAAAATCTAAAGAAAAACGTATCTGCCCTAGAAATAGATAATCATCACAAAAAACTTACATAAAAATTCAGGAACTGTTCCATTATTTTAGATTCTTTCCTTATACTAGCAGGAATTTGCATCTGATCAAGTTTATCAATATCATCTCAAATTTCAGACATCATTTCATCAAGTTCCTCATAACTATCCTGATTCTGCAAACGCATATGAGAAACATACTGTTTCACTCACTTAAAAAATCATTTCTTAAAGTTATCAGGATCTGTAACATAATCCAATATAAAATCCAATTCTTCCTCATTTTTCATTAATGCTGTCAATTTCTTGTCTAATACATCTTTATCAAAAACATTAGAAATTAAACAAGAAATCACATCTGACACATCAGTCTCCAAAAATAAATACTTTAAATGGATATCTGCAGGAGCTACATCAAAAAGTAAACTTTCCTCAACTTCAGAAAATTTAGAATCAGTCGTTATTTTATCTCTATTTTGTAAAAAATTCTTCTGTATAATTGATGGTTGAGATCAAAACAACCATTGATAAAATTCATTATAATAATTCTTGTTAAGTTTCGCAGAATCAAGATATAACTGATTTACGCGTCTTTCATAATAGAACATCATAAAAAATACTTCAATATTTGTCAGCATTTTTGTCCTTATTTCTTTTAGATGCTCTTTTGTAATTTTATGCTTCAACTGAGATATCACAATCTCAAAAAAATTAAAATACAAATCAACAAACCACTGAAAATCAGACTTTTCATCCATTCATGGGAAAACTTTTATCCTAGCTGCGAACAAAAAACTCAGAAGATAAAACGTATACAATGCATCCACAAAAATTGCATCATCTTCTTTATCGAAGGAATCATACAAATACAGTGAACAAAGCAATGTCATTGCATTTGCTGTATTTCAAATATTATAAAATTTATATCAGTTAAAATTTGCAGCTGCAATATAAGAATAATATGAATCAGCCATCTTAGACTGTATCATTTCCTTATTAGTTCATAATCACAATTTTCATTCAAAAATATCCATAGAAAGATCGAAGAAATTCAGTTTATAATTTTCTATGATTTTTCTATCAATAATAGTGAAAAAATCCTTTGCCGAAATAAAAGAAATAAACATCGACGCAGGATTAAAAGAATCTTTTGCTAAAGAATCCGGAAAATTTGACAATAGAAGTCTCCTGAATAATTGCATAATTTTTATACTATTTTAAATCAGATTTCTAATTCTTTTCTATATTCACTATTTTTATTGAATAAGATAATTCTGAATAAGTTTTTGGATCATTAAATTCTACCACATAAGAATCGTATCAATCACTATCCTTTTCAATTTTTGTAATCACACCATGTCAAACACTATTCACATCTATCTCAGTTCAAACCTTCGGATTTTCAATTCACATAACCTCAGTTAAAATTACATTTGGGAAAGACTGAACTTTACTAGAACGATATTCAGATTGATATACTTCTTGTCAATTTATTTCTCAATTAAATTCATCATCTATTTTTGCTCATCTAACTATATTTTCAATCCATGACAAATTCCCAGCATCTCATACTGTAAAATCTTTGGTTCACTGTTCAACCACAGTTCCATCACTAAAACTATATACATAATCGACTGAAACTATATCTGCATCATCAATAACTTTTGGTCCACAAGCAGCTAAAGCCAACAAAGATAAATAACCTCCTAGTACCAAAGCTCTTTTTTTATACATTTTTGTTTAATTAAAAAACTAAAACAAATTACATGATTAATTGTCTATATATTTTTTTAGGTTATATGCAAGCGAAATTCCAAAAAAAGTAGACACCCTTCGATGTCTACTTCATAAATAATTTTATATGATATTTTAGCATAAATTTATATCAATTATTTTGGTTGAGTTTGTAAAATAATTTTCTGTGGATCATTACTATCATCTTCATACTCTACTGTTACAAGGATATCTGTATCATCATCCAAATTTTTCTCAAGATAAGTATTTATGATTCAGAATAAATCTGACTTAGAATATCATGTAAGAATATTTTCATCTTCTTGATTAGATGTTTCAATTTCCAAAGACTTCATATCAATAAAATTCAAAGATGTATTTTTTGCAAATGAACGAATAGTTTTTCAATCTTTATTAGATGCTTCTACTTCATCCTTTTCAATATTTTTCTCATTGCTCTCCTTCTCAATTTTGTCATTTTCATCAGATTTATCTTCAATATCAACATCTATCTTATCTCCTAAATTCTCAATTCCATCACCTAATGATTCAACTTTATCTCAAATACTATCTCAAATCGATGAAATCTTAGATTTATAGCTATCATAATCCAAAAATTCTTTAGTTGATCACATCCAACCTGCCATTCTTTGGGGAAATGTCCTTACATTATACCATAATCTAGCTGCTCCAGATGGATTAAAAATTCAATATATGAAAAAAGCAAGCACCAACAAAATTATAATAAATATTATCCTTCTAATCCATCTCCTCAATAACCATATCAAAAATAAGATAACAAGAATAATTATAATCCACACCGCTACTTGCATGATAATTTAATTATATGAATTAAATCATAAATTCACATAAATCTATTATAAATATTTTCCTGATAATGTCAAACAGATTATTCCAAAATCACACCTTGAAAAAAAATCAAAATTTTCTACTATACAATTCAGATTTATATAAAACTTTCAAATTATGACAAAGAGAATTCTAACTGGAGTAAAGCCTACTGACAGTCAATTACACTTATGAAACCTCTTCTGAGCTATCAAACCATTTCTAAAAATGTCGGAAGAAAATCCTGATGCAGAAATATTCATGTTCTTGGCAAATATGCATGCACTCACTGCCCTTCACGACTGAAATGCAATTAGAAATAATTCCATAAATATTGTAAAACTTTATGCAGCTTGTGGAGCAGATTTAAATAGATTTTATATTTACAATCCTGCAGATATCCCAGCTCATGCACAATTAAATCGGGTATTCTCCTGTCTAACTATCATGTGAACTATGGAAAGAATGCATTCTTACAAAGAAGCTCTCGCTAAATGAAATGCATGAACAATCAGTGTCTGAACGTTCAACTACCCTATTTTGATGGCTGCTGATATATTACTTTACGACGCTGACTATGTTCCAGTTGGTAAAGATCAGAAACAACATGTAGAATATGCCAGAGATTTTGCAGAAAAATTTAATAGAGAATACGGAGAAACTTTCAAAATTCCAGAGCCACTAATTGATAGCAGAGTTGCAACAATAATCTGAAGTGACTGACGTAAAATGTCTAAATCATATAACAATTACATCTGACTTCTTGATGATGAAAAATCAGTTCTCAAAAGAGTAAAACAAATTCCAACATCTACTCAAACAGTAGAAGAACCAAAAAATCCAGATGAATGTAACGTTTATAATCTATGTAAATTATTCCTTACTCCAGAAGAAGATGAAGCTCTCAGAGCAAGATATACAAAAGGCTGACTAAGTTTCAAAGAAGCTAAAGATTACCTATTTGAAAAAATTATGGAAACTCTCACTCCAATCCAAAAGAAATATGCTGAAATTTCTGATGAAGAAATAATTAAACTATTGAGAAAATGAAAAGAATCAGTTTCTCCAATCGCAGAGAAAAAAGTTGAAGATGTTTATAAAAAAGTAGGATTTATACTATAATCAATATAAGCCGAAAATAGCTATCTTAAAATCATAGTTTATAAATTTTTTGTATTAACTACAACAAACATCTTGGCCTTAGATAAATAAATATGTATTCAAAACAAGGAATAAGAAAAGAGGCAAATAATAATTCACCTCTTTCTTTCATACAATTCACCAGTTAAATCAAAGATTTTATCAATCTGTTTCTGAGTTGGATCTGGGCCATAATAATAGCACCACCATCCGACCTGCCAAATACGATTCATATAAGCCATCCATCCTCTTTCTCCAAGAAAAATTGATGGTTCTCTAACCTCACTAGGACTTAAGCCAAACCGCTCTTTAATAATTTTCCAAGCTTCAGCATCATGATTGATACAATAGATTACCTCTCCTTCTGGACTTAACCAACAATTATTCATATTTACTTTTTTTGTTAGGTTTAACTTTTTGTTAATTATCTATCATATATTTATTTACCACAGAATATCAATAATAGATTATTTTCTCTTAAAGAGAAAAATCGCACTTATAATAACCCATTTCTCTCCATTTTAGGTACATAAATTTTTTTGATATTGAAAAATATAATTTCATGCGTATATAATTTTTTTACCCACTAATAAAATTATCATGAAATTAATTTTCGTAACTTGATGAGTAATTTCCGGCTTAGGTAAATGAATTACCGCTGCATCCATATGAAGAATACTAAAATCCGCATGATATAAAGTCACTATGGGTAAAATGGACCCATACTTACAGATAGATGCCTGAACTATGTCTCCCTTTGAACACGGAGAAACTTTTGTCACAACTGATTGATTTGAAACCGATTTGGATTTAGGACATTATGAAAGATTTATCAATGAAGAACTAACTAAATATTCCAGCACGACTACCGGTCAAATTTATCTTTCTGTCATCAAAAAAGAAAGAAGATGAGAATATCTATGAAAAACCGTGCAAGTAATTCCACATATCATAAATGAAGTTAAGCACAGAATCAGACAAATCGCCGACTGAAGCGATGTAGCAATTATAGAAATCTGATGAACTGTCTGAGATATTGAATGACCACATTTCATAGAGACCATGAGACAATTCAGACATGAACTCGGGAAAGATAATGTTTTATTCGTTCATGTTGCTCCGATAGTTACCGTAACTACATCTGGAGAGATGAAAACTAAAGCTATTCAACATTCAATAATTAAATTAAGAGAAATGTGAATCCAAACCGACATTTTGATTTGTAGAACTCCTAACCCACTAGAAAATGGATTAAAAGCCAAATTATCAATGTTCTGCGATTTGGAAGAAGAATGTATCATAGAAAATCTAGACCAAAATATTTACGAATTGCCTCTATCATTCCAAAAGCAGTGATTAGACAGACTCATAATCAAAAGATTATTCAACGAAGATAAAGCTTCAGATTTGAGTAAATGGGAAGTCCTAGTAAATAAACTCAAAAATCCTGAATCTGAAATTACGATTTGAATTGCTGGAAAATATACTCACCTTGATGATTCATATATCAGTGTCATAGAAGCTCTAAAACATGCATGAGCCAATTACAGCACAAAAATAAATATTGAACGAATTGATACAGAAAAATATGAATCTGATTGACGAGAAAATGAATTTGCCAACTTATGTAATATGAAAAATATTTCATGAATCGTAGTTCCATGATGATTTGGAGACAGATGAATTCAATGAATGATAAATATCGCTACTTTTTGCATAAAGAAAAATATTCCATATTTAGGACTTTGCCTATGATTACAAATCTCAACCATAGGTTTTGCTAGGTCTGTTTGTAATATTCCAGAGGCTAATTCATGAGAATTTACTCCAGAGAATGAATTTAATGTAATTGATATAATGGAAGAACAAAGAGCCATCACGGACAAATGATGAACTATGCGTTTGGGTTCTTATGATGCAATCTTAAAACCAAATACTAAAATCTGGAATCTATACAAAGAATCCAATCAGATTGATTTATCAAATAATTTAGTGAAGGAAAGGCATAGACACAGATACGAAGTCAATCCAAAATTCCATGAAACATTAACAAAAAACTGACTAATATTTTCATGACTTTCTCCAGATTGAACTTTAGTTGAATTCATAGAATTACCTGAATTAAAATATTTTGTCGCTACTCAAGCTCATCCTGAATTCAAATCCAGATTAAATAAGCCTCATCCTTTATTTTTAGGACTAATAAATTCTGCCATAAATAGATAATATTCAAAAACCAAATCACTTGACACTATAAAGATTTTTATTATAATATATAAACGCACAGAATAAAAAAACCAAAATCAACATAAAAATGAAACTCATAACAAAATTCAAGGATTCCATCGAAATCTACAACATCAAGAAATGTGAAGATTCGATGATTTTTAGGGAAGTTCAAAAGGCCATCGCGGAGGCTTTTGAACTACCAGATGCAGAAGACGCCTTTGATAATCTATACAGTTACGTTGTGAGTATCGACAGAGAAAATAACGAAATTGTATCTGGTTACAGACACATCCTCTGCAAAGATGCACATGTCGGAAAATCTTTCAACTTGAACACATTCAAGTACTACAAGTTCTCCGATTTTTTCTCTCTGAATTATGCAGACAGTACTTTGGAACTAGGTCGTTCCTTTGTTAATCCGTCTGCCAAAAAAAAACTTTGGGGATTATTCTCCATCTGGGAAGGAGGTCTGGGACCTCTCATCAATTACCAATCTAGTCATAATGGTATAAATTACATTCTCGGTCAAGTTTCGCTCAAAGAAAGTATCTATGACTTAGAAAGTATCAAGGCCATTCTGAAAATGTTCTGGGTTGATTTCGGTACTCACGATTTACTCTCGCCCAGAGAGTCAGCATTCTCTCAGTCTAATCTCGAATCTTTCGAACATGATTCAGACTTAGAATTTTCTGGGAACTATCCAAAAGATAAAGTAAAGTTGATAAAATTTCTGAAAAAGAAGAATCAACAAAGACCTACCCTATTCCTCAACTATGCGGACATCATCGATGGAAACAAAGATGGACTATCATGTTTCCTACCCATATACAATTCATTACTGAAGTGTTACGAAATGGGATTTCTCCTAAGAATCGACAAGATGTCCACAGAATGTGTGAAAAGGTATATGCAATCTAGCTACAATACTATAGCATTTGCAGATAAACAAGCAGTTTAAAGCTGAGCGGAACACCGTCCGGCTTTTTTCAAAAGAATTAAAATCTGATTTATCTCTTGATTTTAGTATAAAAAGCTATACTTAAAAGATATGATTTTTTATTTTATAATTTAAATAAATGGTAGATAAAGTAACCGTATCATCTCATCATTCCTATGGATCTCGTGTAGGGAATAGTTTTAAAGCTATTCTATGAGGAATTATTCTAGTTATAGTATCAATCCGGCTACTTGCTTGGAATGAAAAAAATTATGTTGAAACTAAAGCTGCATTAAAAGAATGAGCAGAAATCGTTCAAGAAGCTAACATTGATCAAATTAATCCTGATTTAGAATGACAAGAAATTCATATATCCGGAGAAACCGCATCAAATGCTGAAGCTTTAAAAGATAATATATTCTGAGTTGTAACAGATAACTTGAAACTAAAGAGAACTGTTGAAATGTACCAATGGTATGAAGAAGAACATGAAGAATGTCACGATAACTACTGATGAAGTGAAGACTGTGAAACAACTTACACTTATGATAAGAAATGGAGTGATGATCATATTTCATCCAATAGTTTTTACCAAACTGCAAATCACGAAAACCCATCAACTTGGGATTATGAATCAGATGAACGAGTAAAAGAACCTATCACATTGTGAGCCTACACACTTGCTAACGTATTCGTAAACCAGCTAACAGATTACAAAACAATCAACTTATCAGAACAAAACATAAATATCCCAGATAAATATCAGGTAATAGCAGGTCAAACAACTCAATCTAATTGAACAGTTGAAGATAATAACAATAGTTATCTATACGGAGATAGTGAAATTACAACTACTACATCAGCTTCAAATGAAAGGTTTCATATAAATGGTGATGTAATTTACATTTGATTAGATCCATCAAAACCAGCTGTTTGAGATTTAAAAATCACATTCTCTTCTATAAATCCATCAACAGTTAGTGTAGTATGAAAACAAATGGGTAGCGATTTAACTAGTTATAAAGTTTCAAATTGAAGGAATATAAATCTACTAAGTCAAGGTAACGTAAGTGCTGAAGACATGTTCATAGAAGCGCAAAAAGAAAATAAAATGATGACATGGATTATCAGAATAATCTGACTTATTCTAATGTATTGTGGATTTGCATCAATGTTCAAATTCATTGAAACTCTTGCTAAGGTCATTCCTTTCCTTGCAAACATCATCTGAGTATGAACAGGTATTATTGCACTATGACTTACATTGATAGTATGATTCTTGACTATATGAATAGCTTGGCTAGCTGTTAGACCAGTTATCTGAATATGTTGCCTCGTTGTAGCAGCCGCATGAATATTCCTATTAGTTAAATCTAAGAAGGATAAAAAAGAAAGCACGCCTGAAATAAAAGAAGAAAAAGCTGAACCAATTGAAGAACCTAAAGAATAAGAAATAACATAATCATAAAAATCCCTGAAATTAATCAGGGATTTTTTATTCTAAATCTCAAATTATTTTACATATTTTAGTACATCTTCAAATATTTCTTCCACACCCCTATTCGCATCAATATGCACAAGCCAACCATTTTCTTCCACCCATTTTAATCCAGGCTCCGTTTCATTATGAAATGCTTCAATTCTAGTCTTAATTGCCTCAATATTTGAATCATCTTCACGACGAATCAACTCTCATCCACATTTATCACATTTTCATCAAACCTCACCTAATTTTGCATTATTTCAGCATTTACTACATACTATTCTAGATGCTAAACGCTGATAAACCACATCATCTGGCAAATCAAAATGCAAAACCACAAATTCACGACCAGCTTTTTGCATTTCTTTACAGATTGCTTGAGTTTGTCATAATTTACGCAAAACTCAATCCATAAGTAAGACGTCTCTCTTTTCTACAGTTTGCAAAAATACATTAAAAATAGCTACAGTCACTTCATCTTTTATCAATTCTCCAGATTCTACAGCTTTTCTAATATAATTTCCAATAGCATTATCTGTGCTAGATAAAGTACGCAAAATTTCTCACGTTTCAAAATATTTAAATTTATTAGAAAACTTCTCCATCAACAAATCTGCTTGAGTTCCTTTTCACGATCATTGGATTCCAGATAAGAATATATCTTTCATATTACGAAAAACTCATAATAAAAATTATATAAATAAATTATACACAAAATCCCCTAAAAAAGCAAAAAAATTATGAGATATATTCATACAAAATTTCAATTAAAAATGTCAATCCAATTATATACGAAATTCGTCTAAAATTTTGCATTTTTTAATAAACAGGAATATAATTAGCTATCATTTATATATAAAGAAACTAATGCAAACATCTAATGGAGAAAGATTTCCACTTATTGCTATCAAAGATTTAACTCGATGATATCCCGATTCAAAAAAACCATTGTTCAGAAAACTAAATTTTGAATTATTCAAGTGAGAATTTACAGTTATTATAGGTAAATCTGGGGTTGGAAAATCTACTATCGTAAAATTTTTAATCTGACAATTCAGACCATACACTAGAACTGTATACTATAGGATGGATGATATGGCACATTATACAGATGAAGACATTCAAAGATACAGAAGAAAAATCTGAATCGTTTTTCAGGATTATAAATTAATTGATGCCTTATCTGTAAAAGAAAACATCGTATATCCTTTGAGAATACAATGAGATGATGATACTACAATTCAGGCAAAATATAGAAATATCACATCTAAATTACATATTGAAGACATAAATAAGCTTGACTGTAATACGCTTTCAGGATGAGAAAAGCAAAAAGTAGCAATTGCTAGAGCAATGATTAACAACCCTGAATTTGTTATCGCAGATGAACCAACATGAAATCTAGACCGAGAATACACTCAAGAGATTGGTGATCTTTTGGTTGAAGCCAATAATTCATGAAATACAATCCTCTTAATTACTCATGATGTGCATCTATTAAACTACATTAAATCAAAAACTAATGTAAACGTTTTCCAATTGTGATAAATATACATAAATTCAAATCTGATTTTATTGCTTTTCGCAATATCCATGCCTAAGAAAGATCAAACAAAGAAATCTGATAAAGATAAGTTATATGAAGAAATCGCAAAACATTGCGACTGACTACATATTGCCAGATATCTAAAGAATGAAGCAAAAAGTGCTCTCAAATATTTTCATGTTCATAAACTTTCAAATGTTAAAAAGAATCTAAAAGAATTCTCTGAATATTTAATATTTCTAAATACAGAAAATTGCAAAAAGATTGAAAATTTTGAAGAGTGAAAAGAAACCAAAAGAGTACTAAATAATTCTGTATCTTACTTCTATGACTCTGAAAACATTCCTAAATCTAAATTATCATTAATTCAAAGTAAGATTGAGACAAACTCATATGAAACTATCACATTAATGCAAAGTATAAAATGATGTTTAATCTTAACTATTGATGAGTTCTGTAATGCCTCACCTACCAGAATCGATATCATGCGTTATAATCTATGAAAGAAAAAAGAAAGAATCAAATAAAAGCTGAGGAAATATCCCCAGCTTTATTTTTTTGGTTAAATCTCTTATGAGATATACTCTGCATGTTCTGGATGCTCCTTCTTAAAGTTCTCCAAACAAGTTTTAACCTGTTCAGAATCCACTTCTGAATATGGGAACCACCCACAACCGACCTTACAATACTTCAAAAAAGCCTTTAAAGCCGTCTGGTTGTTAATGTGACGAATTGCCACTTTCTCTAATTTTTCCATAAATTCTCTCCTTATATTTTTATTAGTTTATGATGAATTGATTATAGACTTTTATCTAAAAAAGTCAAACATAATTAATTATCAAAGAAATTTACTTGAAATGATTATAAGGAATATTAAAAATTTTAAAGATTTTTATACATACAAAACAACATGAGAATATTAACGTGAGAAGAATCACAAAAAGCTGAAGAATATTTCCAGTTAGCATGAAAAATCGCACAAAATGCTACTTGTGAAAGGTCTAAATGCTGATGTGTAATAGTGAAAAATGATGAAATCATCTGACAATGACGAAATACTCCCCCACACGACTCAGAATCTCAGAGAAGATGCACTTGTGATAAAAATTCTTATCACAGAAAAGTTACGGACAAAACCTGCTGTATCCATGCAGAACAGAGAGCAATTATGGATGCCCTGAGAAATAATCCAGATAAAATCGAAGGTTCAAATTTATATTTCATCCGTTTAGATAAAGAATGAAATATGTCTAAAGCCTGAAAACCATACTGTACAATCTGCTCTAAAATGGCATTAGATACTTGAATCAAGAATTTTCTACTCCGACACGAAGAATGAATTGCAGCATACGACACCGAAGAATATAATTTACTTTCATATCAATATAGTGAATAAAACATTTTATTGCATTCTGAAATATTAATCTTATATTCAGATTTAGTTTTTATTTAAATATTTTGCAAAAGATGGCATTAATTCCAAGCGTTATCGAAAAATCAAAAAGTTGAGAAAGAGTTTATGATATTTATTCTAGATTATTGGAAGATAGAATTATCTTTATCGGAGAACCCGTAACTGACCATTTGGTAAACTCAGTTATCGCTCAGATTTTATTTTTGGAAAAACAAAATCCTGACAAAGATATCACGATGTATATTAATACTCCAGGTGGAGAAGTTTACAGTGGATTGGCTCTATATGACACAATGCAATATGTAAAATGTGATATTTCTACAGTTTGTG